>Ga0316608_1000814_pt1 | contig 13434 bp, 10 predicted proteins | sample MIS2016152B_MG_FD_207673 | JGI IMG/M metagenome (GOLD analysis project Ga0316608, IMG submission 207673) | Microbial mat bacterial communities from Middle Island sinkhole, Lake Huron, Michigan, United States - MIS.2016.152B | ecosystem: Environmental > Aquatic > Freshwater > Lake > Sediment...
CTATCACTGTAATGATTATGGAAGTACCATGCTGCGGTGGTTTACAGCAAATTGTACAAATGGCGGTAAAATCGGCAAACAGAAAAGTTCCTGTTAAAGTAATTACTGTTAGCGTTGAAGGAAAAATATTAGGAGAAGAGTGGATCTAATTAAAGTTAAAAATCAAATTATAAATTAAAAGGAGAAAAAAATTATGAGTATGTTTTGTTATCAATGCCAAGAAACGGCCAAAGGAACTGGCTGTACAATTAAAGGAGTTTGTGGAAAAACCGAAGACGTAGCAGCAATGCAAGATATGTTGGTTTACGTTTTAAAAGGCGTTTCAATTTTCAATATTGCTGCTCGTGAGCATGGAATGGAAAGCGAAGAAGCCAACAAAGTTATATTCGACGGTTTGTTTATGACCATTACCAATGCCAATTTTGATAAAGAAATGATTGTTGCAAAAATTAGAGTAGCTTTAGATGTTAGAAGAAGATTATCGGTTCAATTAGAAAAAGCTGGCGTGAAACTAGAAAATCTTCACGATGCTGCAACATGGACTGGTTTTACTAATTCTGAATTTGAAAGAAAATCGCAACAAATTGGCGTTTTATCTACAGCAAACGAAGATGTTCGTTCGTTAAGAGAATTATTGATCTATGGAATTAAAGGAATGGCAGCTTATGCAGAGCATGCGTTCAATTTAGGTTACGAAGATAAATCTGTTAATGCTTTTATGCAAAAAGGATTAGTTGCAACTACCAATGATAATCTTTCGGCAGACGAATTGGTTGCTTTAGTGCTAGAATGTGGATCTAATGGCATAAGTGTTATGGCTTTGCTAGATAAAGCAAACACAACTAGTTACGGTAATCCAGAAATTACAAAAGTGAATATCGGTGTAAAAAATAATCCTGGAATTTTAATCAGCGGACACGATTTAAAAGACATGGAAGAATTGCTTGCACAAACCGATGGCACAGGAGTAGATGTTTATACACACAGCGAAATGTTGCCTGCTCACTATTATCCTGCATTTAAAAAATATGGTCATTTTGTAGGAAACTATGGTAGTTCATGGTGGAAACAAAAAGAAGATTTTGAAACATTCAACGGACCAATTTTATTCACAACCAATTGCATTGTTCCTCCAATGGAAAACGCAACATACAAAGATAAAATTTACACTACAGGAGCAGCAGGATTAACTGGAGCAATACATATTGCATCGCGCGAAAAAGGCGGGAAAAAAGATTTCTCTGCAATTATTGAACATGCAAAAAAATGTAAATCGCCAATAGAAATTGAGACAGGCGAAATTATTGGTGGATTTGCACACAATCAAGTACTTGCATTGGCAGATAAAGTTGTTGCAGCAGTAAAATCGGGTGCTATTCGCAAATTCTTTGTAATGGCGGGTTGCGATGGTAGAATGAAAGATCGTAATTATTACACCGAATTTGCCGAAAAACTTCCAAAAGACACAGTAATACTTACAGCTGGTTGTGCTAAATATCGCTACAACAAATTGCCTTTGGGTGATATTGGTGGAATTCCAAGAGTTTTAGATGCTGGTCAATGCAACGATTCTTATTCTTTGGCAGTAATTGCGTTAAAATTGAAAGAAGTATTTGAGTTAAACGACATCAATGATTTGCCAATAGCCTATAATATTGCATGGTACGAGCAAAAAGCAGTAATTGTATTACTAGCATTACTTTCTTTAGGAGTGAAAAACATTCACCTTGGACCAACATTACCAGCATTTTTATCGCCTAATGTTGCAAAAGTTTTGGTTGAAAATTTCGGAATAGCTGGAATTACCAATGCTGATGAAGACATGAAATTGTTTTTGAGTTAATTATAATTATTAGAGCAAGAATCTACGGGTTCTTGCTCTTTTTTTAGTACCTTTAAAAAATTATTATTTTATGGAAAATAGCGAGTTTGAAAAATCAAAAGCTATAAACCTTGCCGATTCTGTTAATTATGCCAATCATGCCATTGTAAGCAAAACAATTGTAAAAAAGCAAACAGGAAATATATCAATTTTTTCTTTTGACGAAGGCGAAAGTTTAAGCGAACATACAGCACCATTTGATGCTGTGGTACAAATTGTTGAAGGAACAGCAGAAATCATTATTGAAGGCAATTCTCATTTTGTAAAAGCTGGAGAAATGATAATAATGCCAGCCAATAGACCTCATGCTGTAAAAGCAAACGAGCAATTTAAAATGATTTTAACAATGATTAAAAGTGATTAATCTTAAATAATTAAAAAGAAAATGGGACACGATGAATTAGTATGCACATGCATGGAAGTAAGTAAAAGTCAAGTAGAAATAGCTATTAAGAAAAAAGGTCTAAAAACAGTAGAAGAAGTTAGTAAAGAAACTGGTGCTGGAACTATTTGTGGAGGTTGTATTCCTCGAATTCAAGAACTTTTAGATATAGCCAATAAAAAAGCTGCAAAATAATGAACCCCGTAACATTAAATAATGCTACAAAAGTGCCTTTCGACTTGCAAGGCTGGGTTATGCACAAAGATGAAAGCATTGAATTAATTCATTTGTTACTTTCACCCAATGAAAAACTAGCACGCCACAGCAATCCGTTTGATGTGGTGTTCTATGTTTTAAGCGGAACAGGAACTCTTGAAGTTGAAGCCGAAACTATCACAATGTCAGCCAATATGTGTTTGCCTGTTAAAGCAGGTATTGATCGTGGTTGGACAAACACCAGCAACGAAGATTTGCGAATTTTGGTTTTGAAAAAAATTGGAGGATAAATTTTATCTTAAAAGGTTCGATATACTTTTCACCAATATTCCTTTTTTAAATATCATAAATCTACCATACAAATCTTCTTTTTTGATCTTTTGACCTGACAACAAGTCATTTATAAATAACTTATTGTATTTATTACAGTGCCTAGTATTGTAATATTTTTCATCAACACTAAACATTGGGTATGGAAATAATGCATCATTTTGTATTTGCATTTTTTCAAAATCATAATAATCACTTACAACCAATAAATGGTAATTTTTACTATTACAAAAGTCTTGACAAGCTTTTAGAGAAATGCAATCAGAAGAAGAACAATTTGGCGACCAAAAATAGACTACAGAAGTATCAATTGTGGCTAAAAGACCTCTAAGCTGAACACCATTAATTGCATAAATTCTTCTATCATTTTTTAGTTCGTTTATATTTAACTGAGGTGATACAAAAATAATTGAGTCTTTTTTGGTTTCCGAAAGAGTTGAGTATCCACTATAAAAACCAGGAGTTTTAGTAATGATACAACTTGTAAATAAGGCAATTAATATTAGCAGATAATATGCTTTTCCCATTTTATATAATTTTAGGCTTAATGGACAAAAGTATTGCTAAAAATTATTACACGTCTTTAATAGACTATTTTTGTACGAAAATTAAAAAATGAGTAACTAAATATTAATTTTATATCCGGTATTTTAATTTCATCGATCTTTTTTTTAATTTCATCGATCTTTTTTTATAAGGCTTATTATTTCCATTATCTTAGAGAAATTTTTCAATAATCATTTTAATATAAATAATTAAAACAAAACAAATGAGAAAAATAACATTTAGTGCATTGTTTTTTATGGTATTAGTTAGTTGCTCGAATCAAGAATCAAAAAAACTTGCAGATAACAATGCTATTGATTCTATCAATTTTGATAAAACAGTTTCTCCTGGCTCAGATTTTTATCATTATGCAAATGGCGGTTGGTTAAAAAATAATGAAATACCAGGAGAATTTAGTAGCTATGGTGTGTTTGAAATGCTTTACGAAGAAAACACAAAAACACTTCGTGAAATAATGGAAAATGCAGTAAAAGATAAAAATGCAGTAAAAGGAAGCGATCAACAAAAAATTGGAGATTTTTATGCTTCAGGCATGGATACTTTAATTATCGAAAAAGCAGGATTCACACCACTAAAGCCATACTTAGATATGGTAACAAAAATTAAAACAACTAAAGAAATCCCTAGTATTTTAGCCCAACTACATTATACTGGAGTTAGTGCTCTTTTTGGCTTTTTTGCATCGCAAGATGATAAAAATAGTGAAATGGTAATTGGTTACACTTATCAAGGAGGAATAAATCTACCCGAAAAAGATTATTACATTAGTAAAGATCCACAATCTGAAATGTTACGTGCTGCTTATATTAACCATATTGCAAGTATGTTTAAATTAGTAGGCAAATCAGAAGCAGATGCAAAAAAAATAGCAACCAAAGTATTATCTTTTGAAACTCAATTAGCAGAAGCATCAAAATCAATGGGAGAATTGAGAGATCCTATTGGAAATTACAATAAAATAAAAATTGAAGCACTTCAAAAAATAACTCCAGAATTTGATTGGACTGTCTATCTTAAAGAACTTGAAGTTGATCCATCGTGTGATATTAATGTTGGTCAACAAAAATTCTTTGAAGCCATAAACAAAATGATGAAACAAACACCTGTTGATCAATGGAAAGACTATTTAACTTGGAGTATTATCAACTCAAATGCTAGTTATTTAAGTAAAGCATTTGTTGATGAAAGATTTAATTTTTATGGAAAAATACTTTCAGGAACAACACAACAACAAGCTCGTTGGAAAAAAATGGTTAGTGCAACTAGCAGCTCTTTAGGCGAAATAGTTGGAAAAGCTTATGTTGAAAAGAATTTTCCACCAGAAGCAAAAACTCGTATGATTGATTTAGTAAAAAACCTTAAAAAATCATTTGCACAACGACTAGAGCAATTATCATGGATGACACCAGAAACCAAAAAGAAAGCTCAAGAAAAATTAGAAGCTATGGGTTTAAAAATTGGATATCCCGACAATTGGAGAGATTATTCTAGTTTAGAAATATCAAAAGATAATTTTTTCAATAATGTGATTAATTGCAGTAAATTAGAAACAAAATTTATGCTTTCTAAAATAGGCAAACCTGTTGATCGTGCAGCTTGGGAAATGACCCCTCAAACAATTAATGCCTATTTTAGCCCTACACGCAACGAAATAGTATTTCCTGCAGCTATTCTCCAAGCTCCATTTTTCTTTTTAGATGGCGATGATGCTGTTAATTATGGAGCAATTGGCGTTATTATTGGACATGAAATGACTCATGGATTTGACGATCAAGGTCGTTTGTATGATAAAAATGGAAATTTAAATGATTGGTGGACAGCCGAAGATGCTAAAAAATTTAAAGAAACAACTTCTGTTTTAGTAGATCAATTTAACAATTTCACAATATTAGACTCTTTACATGTTAATGGAGAGGTAACTCTTGGCGAAAACATTGCAGATTTAGGTGGAATTACTATTTCTCATAACGCTTTAAAAATGGCAGGAAAACAAGATAGTAAAATTAGAAATTTAAGTCAAGACCAACGATTCTATCTTTCATTTGCACAAATTTGGAGAACCAATATGCGTCCAGAATATTTACAAATGCTTTTAAAAATGGATGTTCATTCGCCAGCAATTGCACGTGTAAATGGAGTAGTTTATAATGTACCTGAATTCTATATTGCATTTAATATTAAAGAAACAGATAAAATGTATCGTAAACCAGAAAACAGAGCTGTTGTTTGGTAAAAAATATTTTTAATTAAAACACAAATGGTCAACTTTTTAAGAGTTGACCATTTGTGTTTTATATCTAGATTAGGAATTAAATAAATCAAAACACAGAGTATTTTTTTAAACAATTATTATATACAAAGACGAAAAGATTCAGAAACTAAAGGATTGTTTTAACAATTTCAATTGTCCAACCAAAATATTTCAATGACAATTCAGCCAATTATATAGCATAACATTTAACTGCAAGTATTTTGACAAGTCTTAGGCTTTTATATTTTAATTATTTTATTACATCTCCCACACTTGTTATGCTTTGAATATCTGTATTATGTATTACTACTAAAATAATAAGACCAAGCAATATCTCTAATTATGTGTTGTTTTCTTCCATTTATTTTTTTATTTACATCGTATCATTTTTCTGATGTTATTGAATGATTTTTAACACTTTGACTATCCAACAAACCAAGATTTAACATTGCTTCTTTTACCATTTTCTTTTTATTTATGTAACTATTATAATTATTCGCCATTTTTAATTATAAGTATATTCTAAAAATGAGTTTAATAAATCTATCTGAAAATTATAATAAAATTTATTTGAATTAAATATCAAAATGCAATTTATTCATTTACCATCCACTCTTAACATAAACAAAACATTATGATAATATATGCTTAATCTAAAAGCATTTTATTATAAGTAATTTTGTTAAAAAAATATATATGGGAAATTTAATTGACATCGAAGATTTTATAAAAGCATCTAAATTAAAAAATGTAGGCATTGCAAAAATTATGATGCAAATGATGCAGATAAATAAAATTAATAAAATATATGCAAATACATCAAAAAATAATGGTCATGATTTTATTACTGAAATAATTAAAGAGCTTAAAATAAAATATGATGTAAGCGATACCGATTTAAATAAAATACCTAGCAAAAATTCATTTATTAGTATATCCAATCACCCTTACGGAGGAATAGATGGAATAATACTTTTAGATATAATGTTGAGAAATGGAGTAGATTTTAAGGTTATGGCTAATTTTTTATTGCAAAAAATAGAACCAATAACTGATTATATTATTCCTATTAATCCATGGGAAAACAAAAAAGAAATTAAATCAAATATCTCTGGTTTAAAAACAGCAATAACACATATTGAAAATAACGGAGCACTTGGAATTTTTCCAGCAGGAGAAGTGTCGTCATATAACTTTGAGCGAAACAAAATTACAGACAAAGAGTGGGGTAAGTCGGCAATGAAATTTATTAAAAATGCTCAAGTTCCAATCTTACCTATTCATTTTCAAGGAACTAATAGTTTTATGTTCCATTTACTAGGTATGTTTGATCCTACGTTTCGCACTGCAAAATTGCCATCTGAACTTTTTAAAAAAAATGATATTAAACTAAGAATAGGAAATCCTATTTTATTAAAAGATATTAATCAGTTCGATGATATTTATCAATTTTCAAATTTTTTACGTGCAAAAACATACGCACTTGGAACAGATTTAGAAGTAAAAAAGTTTTTTTATAATACTATTTATCGAAACAAAACAAAAGTAGAACCTTTAAAAGAAACAATTACAGCACCAATTTCAAATGAAATTTTAATTAATGAAGTTAACAATATAGATAAAATTAATTTGCTTTTTCAAGTATCAGAATTTAATGTTTATTGTGCTACATCATATCAAATACCTAATATTTTAAAAGAAATTGGGAGATTAAGAGAAATAACTTTTCGCCAAATTGGCGAAGGCACAAATAAAAGCATTGATATTGATGAGTACGATATTTACTACAACCATCTTTTTATTTGGGATACATCAAAATTGTGTATTGTTGGGGCTTACAGGCTTGGATTGGGGCAAGAAATAATAAGCGAATATGGTGCTAAAGGATTCTATATTAAAAAGTTATTTAAAATAAGTACTAAATTTGAGTCAATATTAAAAAAATCGATTGAAGTTGGACGTTCTTTTATTGTTAAAGAATATCAACTAAAACCAATGCCTTTATTTTTATTATGGAAGGGTATTTTATTTTTTCTACTAAAACAACCAGAATATAGATATTTAATAGGACCAGTAAGTATTAGTAATGATTTTTCATCACTATCAAAAACTCTTATAATAAAACATATAGAAGAAAAGTATTTCGATAAGAACATATCAAAACATATCAAACCAAGAAAGAAATTTAAAATACAAGAAAGAAAACTTGATCCAGAAATAGTTAACCAAGCAACAAAAAATGATTTAGCATCTTTTGATAAATTTATAGAAGATTTCGAGCCAAATAATCTTAAAATACCAGTATTGCTTAAAAAATATTTAAAATTAAATGCCAAAATAATTGGTTTTAATGTAGATCCTTTATTTAACAATTCTTTAGATGGATTGGTTTTTTTAGACTTAAATAAAATACCAAAACAAACAATTAAAGTACTTTCAAAAGAACTTAGCGACGAAAGCATTTTAATCAGATTTAAAGATAATAAATAATAATAATATGGAAAACTTTCAATTTAATTTAAAAAGCGAATTAGATTTATTTTTAAACGAGCAAAAAAATAAATATCCTGAAAATGAAATTTTAAAAATAGATTTACATTGTCATGATTACAATAGCGATGTGCCAGACGAAATTTTAGGAAGGATAATTAATGTTCCTGAAACATGGCTTGAAAGCGAAACTTTAATAAGTAATTTAAAAGAAAATAATGTAAATGCAATTACAATTACAAATCATAACAATTCAAGATCGTGTTATGAAATGATTGAGAAAAAACATGATATACTTATTGGTGCAGAGTTTAGTTGTATGGTTCCCGATTTTAATATTGGAATTCATGTTTTAGCTTATGGCTTTAATAAAGAGCAAGAAAAAAAACTACTTAAACTACGAAACAATATATATATATTTATGGAGTATGCTTGTTCTCAAGATATTCCAACAATATGGGCACATCCACTTTATCATTATACGAGCGAAAAAACGCCATCAATAAACTTTTTTGAAAAAATGACTTTGGTTTTTGAGCGATTTGAAGTTATTAATGGACAAAGAGATACATGGCAAAATATGTTGTTTAAAGTATGGCTCGATAAATTTAACTCAAATTTAATTGACGAATTAGCTGTAAAATATGAAATTGATATAAAAAAATATTGTAGAAACCCATATCAAAAAGCAATGTCGGGTGGTTCTGATAGTCACATGGGCTTATTTGCAGGACAAACAGGAACTTATTTACACGTTCCAAATTTAAAAAATAGACTAAAAGGTAATAAAGCATCAGAATTAGCTCTCGAAGCTATTAAATTAGGAAAAATGTCTCCTTATGGCTCTCATAATAATTCTGAAAAATTAACAATTTCTTTTCTCGATTATGTTTGCCAAATTGCATTAAATAGAAAAGATCCTGGCTTGCTTAGAATATTATTACATAAAGGAACCGTAAATGAAAAAATATTAGCATTATTTATTTCAAATGCATTTTCAGAATTGCAAAACCATAAAACTACAATGAAATTTATTGAATTATTTCACGAAAGCTTTATGGGTAAAGAGCCAAAACATATAAAACGTTGGTTTATTTCTAAAAATTACAAATCGATATTTGATGATGCTGTAAAGATTGCAAAAACAAAAACAAAAAACCCCAATTTAGTTATAAACGAATATCAAACTGCTATAACCTCAATTTATGATAAACTAAATAATATTATATTTTCAAAAATTAAAGAAAAAATTACAAGAATAAACCAAGAAGTTGCATTAGAGAAATTAGACCTAAATAAAATTATAAATAAATTTGAAATACCAAGCGATATTAGAACCATACTAGATATTAATAAATCTAATATTACAAACATAAATAAAGAAAGAATAAGTTCAATTGATTTTACAGAATTGTTAGATGGCTTGTCTTTTCCTCTTTTAGCTTCGAGTTTAATTTTAGCTGCAAATTTTACTAGTGCAAAAGTAATGTATAATAACAGAGCTTTTTTAAATAATTTTTCTGAGATTGTTGGCAAGTTTCAGCAAAAGAAAAGATTGCTTTGGCTAACTGATACTTATGAGAACAACAACGGAGTATCAATGGTTTTAAAGCTTGTTCACGAAGAAATAAAAAAAAGAGATTTGCCTATTGATATTTTAGTTTGCAGCAATAATGTTGTTGCCGATAAAAACCTAATTGTAATTAAGCCAAAACTAAGCTTTACTTTACCAAATATAAACAATCAGAACTTTAATATTCCTAACTTTTTAGAAATTCATCAACTTTTTCAAAATAACGAATACGACAGAGTGATGTGTTCAACCGAAGGATTTATGGGTTTAGTTGCCATTTATTTAAAAAACGCATTTTCGGTTGAAACCAGCTTTTATTTACATACCGATTGGATAACATATTTTAAAACTAATTTCAATATTGACAAGCCCAATTTTAATAGATTTAGAAGAGTAATTCGAGCTTATTATCAATCTTTTGATAAGTTATTTGTTTTAAGCACAGATCAGCAAGCATGGCTTACAAATAGAGAAATGAATATTTCTCCCAATAAGGTTTATACAACATCGCATTGGGTAAACGATTATTTCAAACCACTTGAAAATAGAAAATCAGAATTATTTAACATTCAAAACAACGATCCTGTAATGCTTTATGCAGGCAGATTAAGTTCAGAAAAAGGTGTATTTGAGTTAATTGAAATTTATAAAGAAACACAAAAGAAAATACAAAATATAAGATTGGTAATTGTGGGAAATGGACCTTCTGAAAAAGAATTAAAAAAAGAATTACCAGAAGCTATATTTTTAGGCTGGGTCGATAATAGTAATTTACCTTCGATATATTCATCGGCTAATATTTTAATACTTCCATCAAAATTCGACACATTTAGTTGTGTTGTTTTAGAGGCTTTAAGTTGTGGGTTACCTGTTATTGCATACAATACAAAAGGACCAAAAGACATCATAATTAATAATTCTTCGGGGTTTTTAGTAAATTCAATTTCAGAAATAATTGAAAAGACACAAATGTTTTTAAGTGATGAGTTAATGCAAGAATCATTTAAAAATGAAGCTATTCAACGATCTAAATACTACAATGTAAACAAAATAATTGAAAATATGCTTCACGATTTAAATCTATAAAAACATTATGCAAGCAAAATTTGTATGGTGGAAACATGGCGTAATTTATCATATTTATCCTCGAAGTTTCTACGATTCAAATAATGATGGTATTGGCGATTTACAAGGAATAATTAAAAAATTAAACTATTTAGTTGAGCTCGGAATAGATGCCATTTGGCTATCTCCTATTTACGAGTCGCCAATGATTGATTTTGGATACGATGTTTCTGATTTTAAATCTATTTCGATAGAATACGGATCTATTAATGATTTTAAAGAGCTAATTGATAAAGCACATCAATTTGGAATTAAAATAATAATGGATTTAATAATGAATCATACTTCAAATAAGCATCCATGGTTTATCGAGTCAAGTTCGTCGTTAACAAACTCTAAACGAGATTGGTATATATGGAAAGAATCTAATAATAATAACAAACCAAATAATTGGTTAAGTGCAATTGGCAAAAGTGCATGGGAGCTAGATAAAACAACCAATCAATATTACTTACATTCTTTTTTTAAAGAACAACCCGATTTAAATTGGCGAAACAACGAAATGCAAGAAGCTTTTTTTAACGATATTAAATATTGGTTAAATATTGGTGTTGATGGTTTTAGATTAGATGTTGTTAATTTTATTGTAAAAGATTTGAAATTTAGAAACAACCCTATTTTTATGTGGATTAATTTATTTCAAAAACATATTTATAACAGAAATAGACCAAAATCATATAAAATTATTAAAAAACTTAGAAAATTAGTAAACGAACATAATGATAAAGTTTTAATTGGCGAAATATATGTATTTCCACCTGGAGATTCAAAAACTGCAGCAAGCTATTTAAACAATAAAAAAGGACTAAACTTAACATTCGATTTTTCATTGATTTTTAAAAAATGGGGAGCAAAAAGTTATTATAAATATTTAGAAAATTGGTACAACAATATACCCAAAAAAAGCTGGCCCTGTAATGTCTTATCAAATCATGATTTAAATAGAGCTTTTAATAGAGGTTTATTTGATATAAAAAACGAAGAAAAAGCAAAAATATCTGCTGTTTTTATTTTAACTATTAAAGGAACTCCTTTTATTTATTATGGTGATGAAATTGGAATGATAAATGGAAAAATAAAAAAATCTGAAATAAAAGATCCTCTTGGAAAAAAATACTGGCCTTTTTATAAAGGAAGGGATAAATCAAGAACTCCTATGCAATGGAATTCAGAATATTACTCAGGCTTTACTTGCAGCAAACCTTGGCTACCTATAAACCATGATTTTAAAGAAAAAAATGTTGAAAATCAAAAATCACAAGAAAAATCAATTTTAGCACTATATATTTCAATAATCAAATTACGAAAAAAATATCCGTCACTGTCAATGGGCAGTTTTATACCACTTCATAAAGGAGAAAATGGAATCATTTCATATTATAGAGTTTATAAAAACGAAAAACTATTTGTTATATTGAATTTTACAAATAAAAATAAGAAGATTAATATTAATTCATCATTGAAAAATATTCTTTATTCTACTCATAGAGAAATATCTACAATAGATTCATTATCTAAATTTCTTGTATTTCCTTATGAAGCAATTATATTAAACTCTAATGAGGCATTTAATTAGGCTACAAATAAATGCTGCAATAACATAAACTACAAAAAGCTCAAAGCTAGTTTTTAATTAGTTGCTTACCTCTTGCGATTTGATGTAGCAAGAAATTAATACAGCCAATAACAAAATAGCTCAAATAATAAACAGCATTTCCACCAACAATTTAGCTAATATTGGTTGCTCAAACAAGCAAAATTCTAATATTACAATTAGTTTTTTTACTAATTGTAATTTTAAGTTCAAAAAACACAACTTTAATTTTGTCTTCGCAGTAATATATTTATCAAAAAAAAGTGCTAATTATCTCCCCATTAATTAGCTTAATATCTGATATTTTATCTTTAATAAAACATAACGTATCTTTTTATATTTTAGAACTCATAATTATGAAGTGCTAATTTTATATATTTACATTTGCTATATTATTTTTTAAATAGTTAAATTTATTCATTTTAATTACCTTTGTTGAAAATTAGATTTTTTATAAAAATGGCAAATAAAACTATAACAAATTTAACTGAACTTGGCGAATTTGGGCTGATTGAAAGAATAACAAAAACAATTGAATTAAAAAATCAAAGCACTATTGTAGGAATAGGAGATGATGCTGCTGTTTTAGAATATCAAAACAGTCAGATTGTTATAACAACCGATTTACTCGTAGAAGGAATTCATTTCGATTTAACTTATGTTCCACTTAAACATTTAGGCTATAAATCGGCAGTTGTAAATTTTTCAGATTGTTATGCAATGAATGCACAACCAAAACAAATAACTGTAGCTATAGCAATATCTAGCAAATTTTCGGTTGAAGCTATTGAAGAAATTTATAAAGGAATAAAACTGGCTTGCGATAAATATAAAGTTGATTTAGTTGGAGGAGACACCTCTTCGTCTTTAACAGGATTAATGATTAGTGTTACTGCAATTGGTGAAATTCAAAGAGATAAAATAACTTATAGAAATACAGCTAAAATAAATGATTTGGTTTGCGTTTCTGGCGATTTAGGGGCTGCTTATATGGGATTGTTGCTTTTAGAAAGAGAAAAAGAAG
>Ga0316608_1000816_pt1 | contig 13411 bp, 21 predicted proteins | sample MIS2016152B_MG_FD_207673 | JGI IMG/M metagenome (GOLD analysis project Ga0316608, IMG submission 207673) | Microbial mat bacterial communities from Middle Island sinkhole, Lake Huron, Michigan, United States - MIS.2016.152B | ecosystem: Environmental > Aquatic > Freshwater > Lake > Sediment...
CCTACTAAAGTAGTTATCTCATTATACTTATAATATGTTGATGATTTTGGATGCTTGTTCAAAAGTTTTTTAACTTCCGAATCCTTCATTCTTAAAAACTTTTGAAAATGTTTGTTTTGAAAATCCATAATTAATTAATTTAATTGTTAATTTTAATTTGGAATAGATATTGGGTTCGAACCAATGACCTGGGGATTAGACGTTCCCACGCTCTATCCATCTGAGCTAATCTATTCTTTTTGAATTATTATTTTAATTCTTTTGCAATAGCTTCTTGTTCAAACTTTAATTCATCATTTGTAATCCAATCAGCAAGATAGTCTAAATCACTATCAACAGCTTCACAGCATAATGCTTCGATTTTTCTTAAAACTACCAAACCATTTTCCGCATCAATTATTTGATACAATGGCACTTCTTCACATTGCTCACAAGAAGAATTGCAAGAATTTGTAACAGCCTCAAGTTCATTATCTTCTATAAATTCCTCTAACACGCTTGTTCGAACTTGTGTCATATTAAATGGAACTTTAATTCCATTTGCCTGCATTTCTTTAATGATTGCATAAAGCTCACTTCTATTTGCTGTACCAGATTTAGTTTTCTGTGGTTGAACAAACAATAAGCAGTCAATGTTTGGAAGCAAAGCTCCATCAAGACTAATTGTGTTGCGCGTTGCGCGATCAATTAATGCAATTTGATCCCACTGTAAATTCATAGCAACTACTTCTGGCAATGCTTTAAATTCCTCAAATGTTCTAACTCCTGTTTCAACTGCAACTAAAGCCTGTTGTGTCATCAATTTCAATTTTACTACTCTTGTACTCATAATTTTTAATTGTTTTTAATTGTTAATTATTTTATTAATTTTAATCCATTTTTTAATCCAAGCTCCAAAGCTTCTTCGTATGAATCATAAATATTTGTGTCTAAATATTTTTCAATCAAATTTTGTGAATTATTAGACAGTTCATCTTCTCCAGCAATGTGAATGTGATATTCATTTCTAATATCTCTTGCTAAATACACCTCTATGTGAATATTGTGTACTTCTCTTAACCATTTTTGAAGCTCACACATCCATAAATATGAATCTGTTTTCCAATCAATATATAAGTTTTTTGAAGTGAAATCTAATTTATTTGATAATACATAAAGTTCTTTCATTTTGTCAATTTATTTATTAATTGTTTAAATTCCTCAACCCCATACTTACTTACAAATTCAAATGAGTCTGTAACCTGGAATTCATCTGGGATTTCTATTTGTTTAAATCCCAATTCTTGTGAAACTTTTTGTCCAAATATTCTACCATAATTTTCAGGCTTATCCCAATCATTATCGTAGAGTATGAACTTCCTTTTAAAACGCCTATCAATATCTTCTACTACATTATTTTTAAAAGATAATGATTCAGTTTGCAAACATGTTGATGGTATACCACAATTAGCCCAAATGGTCAATGCATCCTTTCTTGATTTTGTAATGATTAATATATCTCCATTTTTGGGTAATTTAGCCCATAAATCCCATACTGATTTATCATGTTTGCTAATCCATTTATAGTTTTCTGAGAAAGGTTGATAGATTTTGTATGTTGGAATGTTGTCTTTAAACTCAACATAAACATACGCATATCTATCTGCTGGAATTATCATCTCCTTATCGTCTTTAGTAAAAAACATATGACTTATTGGATAAATATCTCCAAATTTAAGCCACTCCTCATTTATTCCGCCCTTTACCCAGAAATCTAAATCATATTGCCTAAGTTTTCTAACTTTTACATTAAGCTTTGATATTTTAGGCTGATAAACTTTACTTGAATTACTTTTATTTCTAATGATTTTATCTAATTCCTTACCAATAATCATTTCAGAGTATATTTTAATTAACAAGTCTTGAAATGATAATTTATATAAATCCATTAATAAATCAAACAGTCCTCCTTTTTGATTATTTCCACCAAAGTCATAAAACCTAATAAATCCATTTTCATTAAAATCAATTTTAAATGAAGGGTTGTTGTCCGGTCTTAATGGTGAATTAATTATTACTGGAAGACTATCTATATCTAAATAAAAATTAAGTATTTCAAGTTCTGTTTTATAATCTAAAATATCATCTAATGTAACTACTGGTTTTGCATTAGAAATTATCATTGTTTTGTTTTAAAATCCCCTAACTACACTCCTGGAAAATTACTTCGTGGACTGTTGATCTGCCCAGCCTATAGCTGTTATAGTAAGACCTCAAGGTTTTAGGTTTGGGACTAAGCTACTATAAACCTTTTTTCGCATTAATAAAGATTATTAAGTAGTGGATTCTTACCACTGTTTCCTACGAATGGTTACGTAGTCGTCTTATACAATTAAGACCAAGTTATTCTCTCTTTATTATTTAATTATTCCATGCGAATGGATCATCCGTATTGTTTGCTGGAATGCCACTATTCATTGCGGTTTCAAATGGATCTTCTACTGCTGGTTTATTAAATGAAGTTGGAGTGTTGCTATAAAGTCTAAACTTTAAATCAATTGGTCCGAAATCAATGTTTGCATATCCACCGGCATCAATAGTCTCTTTTAGATTCTTATAATAGAAATCATATTTTTCACTGCCACTATAACGAATTGGATATTTTCCAGCAAAAGATAAATATTGTTTATTATCATCTGTTGTTTTTACTCCAGAGATAAGTTTAACCTTATTATCTGGTAAAGTTTTAGCTACCGAAGTTATTTCAGAAATATCTCCAGTGAAATACTTTTTGATATTATCTAAACGACCTTCAGCTTGTTTTAAATCTTTAATTTCAATAAAAGATTTAGAATCATTATTATATACTTTCATGTCAGATATTCCAAATAAGTATCTAACAAATTTGGTTAAATCTTCTTCTCCAATAAAGCATGGTCTCATGCCATCAGTCTTATACCATGAAACATTTTCAGCTAATTTTCCAGTTTTAATTTCTTCTGAAGTTCCCCATTGAGTATCTCCGTAAATATTAATAACTTTATATTTACCTTCTTTACTCATTTGAGGTTTATCTTCCAAAAAGTAAGAGTGTTTTACAATTTCTTCAATATCAACATGAAGCTTGTCATCTTTAACTGTCTGAAGAATAAAATCAATTCGCAACTTCTTTACATTGTTTTCATCCGCTGATAGATATTCTGGCTCTTTTTCAAAATCCCTACCATAAATTTCTTCTAATTGTTTTTTTGTTGGATTAATAGCCAACACTTTAACTGGCACTACACCAGTAAATAGTACTTTTGGAGCACTACTAAAATCTTTCGTTGCTTGCGCATTTTGACCTAAGCCCATACTTAATTTATTTTGTTTAAATTATTAATTTTCTTTTGAATCTCAAGCATCTCTCCTTCAACATCCATCAGTTTATTGTTTATTAATTGCTTTTTTGCAAGTAATTTACTTGACTTTTCAATTAGTTTTGATAATTGATTTTGAAGTTTAATTATAATTGAATTACTTATGCTCATTTATTTTGGTATTAAATGACAATAATAAATTAATTGTCCTTCAGAAGCTCCTATACAATAAAATACTTCTTTCATAATTAACTTTTATAAAATGCGTCAATTTTTTCTACAACTAACCCTAAATCGTTTGGAATATATATTGGGCAATCATCTAAAACTCCCAAAGAATCTTTTGCTGGATATTCTCCATCAAAATTAATCACAAACTCTTTAACCGCAATTTTATTTTGATTGTCCCACGATGATTTACCAAATAAGATTATGTCAAATTTACCTTCTGGAGTGATGTATCCATCAACCATAGAACCTGTTGATTTAAATTTATATGATATACTATCACCATTTTTATCTTTAAACTCTTCATAATGAGCTAAAGCAATAATATTTTTACTTTCTGGAACATTTTCAAAAGCTTTGAATATCAATCCCATGCCATATCCAATTTGCTTTGGAGTCTCCCATCCACCCCTCATTGCATTTGCCATATAATAATCTTGGGACAAATAATTGAAATCGTCTATCACTATGTTTTTGTATGGAGAGGTTGGAGTTGAAACTAATTTTATTAAATCAGCTACTTTTATATACCTATCCATTCCGTCTATAATTCCAACCTGAACTCTATTTCCTCCACTTTTAATTCCAGCAATATCAGGCGTTGTTAAAACATAATCTTTATTTGGAAGATTTCTGTTTACACATTGGATTATAAATGTTTCTTTAGGATTTAATCCTTTGATCCCATACTTTTCTCTGCCGCAAATTGAAGTAGTTTTTCCAAAACCACTTTTTGCAAGCACTAAGATTTTTGCCATTGTTTATATATTTTTTATTATTAATCATCATCATCACAACCTTTTTAGGCTGTCTTATACTTTCTATCATAGAATAGACTTTGTCTATGTTTTCTTTGTCGTTTGGTAGTGGTAATTCGCGAAAATGATTCACTGCTCCATCAAAATAAGTTGGACAGGTCATACCTCCACCACCTTCTCTGCCACCAAGTATTTCTAGAAATCGTATATTGTCTTCGAACCTATCAATTGAATATCCCATATAGTCATGAATTGTATGTCTAAATGGACTAAATAATCCAAAAATAACATTTGCGTCCTGCTGGGTACTTTTGTTATCCGCCAAACCATCTAATGTCGGTTTTAATTTACCAAGTTTAGCATTTTCATTTGATTCTTGACCAGGCATTTGTTGTTGAACTCCACCAATTATATAACCATATTTATTCCTTAATTTTATAGCATAATCACTTGACCATTTACCTATTGTTTGCATTAAATTCAATCCAATGCTATTTTCTTTTTCTGTTTGAAGTAACTTATAGTGGTCTATTATAGCTATTCTGTATTCTCCTGGATCATCTTGAATATAATAATCATCAACCTCTTTGGTTTCTATTATGTTGCCATTATTGTCTTTAAAATCAATTTTTTTATAATATTGGGTTCCTTTTTGTTTCGCATAGTCCCTTAGAAATGAAAAAATTCCCGTAGGATTTCTGATGTTATCTATGAAAACAACACACTCTTCAAAAAATTTAAAATATTTAATATATTCTTCTGATTTTATCAAATCTAATATAAATTCTGGTAATGGACTATCCTTGTCTGTTGACCTAAGATTTTTAGTGTCAATTCTAATCCTTCCTTTTGATAATACAAATAATATATGACATATAAATTGCCTGTATTTTTCTTCCGCTGACATTTCAAGCGTGAAATAAAATATTTTTAATCTAATCTTGTCTGGATTATTAAATGCATAAAAAAATGGATGATACAACATTATTGCATCTGTTATTTGCGTTTTTCCTATTTTGGAATTTGCCGTAAATAGATAATAGCGAGATTGTTCTACACCGGGAAATTCTGATTTAAATCTCTCAAATTGAAGTGGAATGCAATTTATATTACCGGATAACACTCTTTCTCTACGCTTTTCTAAATCTTCTATTACGCGTGTATATAATTTTAATTCTCCCATTACATCAATTTACTTCCCCATAGTTCGTCATTTGAATTTGATTTTATTTGCTCTATATTTTCTATAGTTGTCAACAAATCAGAGTTATCATCTTTAAGAATAAAATATGGTAGAATTCTGGCTAATTGCTTGTTATCTCCAAAGCTTTCTACATACTTTTTGGTAGCATTTAAAACTAATTCTTTATCAAAATCTCCATATTTTTTAAAAAATGTTTTTAATTTTCCAACTACGTTAGATGTATTATCTCTCCAATATTTATTAGTCCCTTGCTTTTTGCCTTCAGGAAATAATAATTTCATTTCTAATGCAAGACCTTCTATATCAATATTTGATTTTTCTTTATTAATGGATACTTTCTCCATCTCACCAATAAATTCTATACCAATATCTGTTATACAATATCCAACATCATTTTCTATTATAAATCCATTTTCGAGAATTTGGGATAAGTTAATATTAATCTTAGTGTTAGGATAATACATTAGTATTAGCATAAACATATAAGAAGTAACACTTACCCCATATTCTCGAAGTTTAGATTTGTCAATTTCTAAAATATTATTGCTCATTAAGCTTTAATCTTATTTTATCAATTGTTGTTAACGATGTAAATTTACCATCTTTAAAGATAGTTTTTAATTCGCCAGCATTCTCCTGATCCCAATTTAATTGATCATATAATTGAAGATTCATATAATCGTCATAATAAACACCTAATAATCCTTTGGCAGATTTTTTGGTACCATCATCAGTTACGGGATCTTTAAATATTTCAACAAGTTCACCATTGATTTCTACGGCAGTTGATTTAACAGCCCCTCCTTGATTATCCCTTGTGCAATAACCCATTGAATAAGAACCAACTCCAAGAACGATATTAGTAGAAGCAAAGCCTTTAGCTTTTAATCTTTTACAAATTTGTTCAGCTCTTTCAAGAGTAATTGAATCTCCGTAGATTGCACCAATATGCGGATCAAGAATTTTAAATCCTTGTTCATTTACAGATCCACCGAAAGTATCCCAAAGAAGTTCGATTAAGCCTTTTTCGTCAGGATTAGTAGGAATACATTCAAAAGAACCTAATGCGTCTTCATCAATTGGTGTATAACCACAGATAATATCAACAGGATCTCCAGAATCAGGGCGAATTACTAATTTACCATCACGTGAAAGAATTTCTTTTTTCAATTGAGGTAGATAATCAGTTAATACTTTCCATAAATCCCATGTGTCACTCACTACAGATAAAATACCTGTTGGGAATGTTGTCATAAGTCTACGGAATGTACCAATCTCATCTTCTTTTGATCCTGAACACATTACAGAATGTTCTGTGGCGTTAACACTAAACACAATATCCTCTGTATTATAATAATGATATGCTGCATCTAACACAGGGATAGTGTCACTACCTTTAAATGAAGTTGTAAATCCTAATGCAGAACTTACAGCTGCTTCTGGCGATTGCATTCCTCTAAAAGAAAAATCGTGAGCCTGAAAGTCAACAAACCAAAGATTGTCTTTGTCAGTTTCTTTTGCATACCTAGTTAGAATCTTTTTGTATCCATAAGCTAAGCTGGCAGAGTGTACAGGCTTCCAAATTAGGGTTGAAATTAATGTTTCAAGAAAATTTGTAATCCAAAAGAATTCTGACAATGTATTTTTAATTATAAACAATGGTATTCCAGATTGAATTACAGTTCCTTCTTCTAGGCTTTTTACTTCAATAGGTAGGTAGCCTAAATCATGTAATGCTTCAAAATGGGAAACATTATAATCACAACTAAGATAAGAGCTTAAAACTTTTTTTGCGTGTTGACAAACTTTATCTTTTGGTTGTGAGAAGAAATTCTCATTCCAAAATTCTTGAATATACTTAAATACATATTGTACTCCAAAAACCACAACATCTTTGGCGTTTTCTGGCATGTATTTAACACTTCTACAAGTGTAATTCGAGTACACCATTGTTGTTCCTGGCGCATACATTAAGTGATGACCAACTTTATAGCCATCACTACTTAATAACGGATTATTTTTCATTTAATACTTCTTTTAATATGCTATAACTTTCATTCAGTCCAGCCCTATCATCTAATAAAATATTATAGTATGGCTTTCTTGTGCTCATTATTGGATTCTCATTTACAAAGTCAGGAGAATATCCATGACTACCACAATAATCTATAATTTCAATTAATCTATCACCTTCATTTCCTGTAAACAATATAAGTTTATGACCTAATTGTTTAGCTTTCTTAAGAATACTTTCAACTAAAGGATAAATATCTCCAACTTGATGATAGTCATAAACAGTATTGTCAAAATCAAATGCTATAAACAATGATTTATGTTGTTTTAATTCTTCTTTTAAACGAGATAAAGTGTTATTAGTAATTAAATAACGGTCCGCTTCTGCTTTCATAATTTATAAATTTTTACTCTATCATTCTCAATAGTGCAACGACTATCAGTTGTATAAATAGTTTCAAACCTCTCTAACAAATGGTCAACACCATTATTGAAAGTACCATGACTAACAGCAAGATGACATTTGTTTTTAATCTGACTTGAAATTCCTAAGAATGTTCCACCAGCTAAACAAATATCGTCAATAATTAATACATCTTTACCTTCATCAAATTTTGGTACAATGATTGTTTTTTCTCCAGTATCATGATTTCTTGATTTAGCACAACATTCAATTTGTCCTCTAAATCCAATTTTCTCACATAACGCAAATATCTTTTTGTATGCACCAGCATCTGGGGCTAAAATAATTAACTCATTTCGATGAACTCCTCTGTATTGAGATTCCCATTGATCCAAAACATATGTAATAAATTTTGAATTATCACAAACTTCACAGTTATTTAATAATGCTGGTGCTACATCGCTATGTGGATCAAATATAGCAAATGAGTCTGTTTTAAAAGAGTTCAAAATATTTGAAATTACTTTTAGGCTAAAGCATTCAGTTTGACCGAATCGTCTATCGGCTTGCTGATAAGCCATATAATCAATTGCAATCCTAGGAGATATATTTTTAAAATTCAATACCTCCAAACATAAACATAATAACATCAAATCATCGGATGATTCAATGGAAGTTCTTACTAATACATTTGAATTGAAAATTTCTTTATTTAATTTAAAATGCAGTTCTCCACCTGGAAATCTCCATGCCTCATAATTATTAGTTTTACATAAACCATTTCTAAGATCTATTGTCATATTTTATTCTCTTTTAATTTGTTTTTCATCAATTTCTTCTATAGATAATTCTCCTCTTGAATTAGCCCACATCTTATATTTAGAGATCCAATAATCTATAAACCATATATCACCTGATCTCACCCAATAAAATCCTTCTTCTCTCATGATTTAATTATTTTATTTTTATCAATTTCTGAAAAATCTCTATCATAAAACCATTTTTCATTACCAGTTAATTCCCAGTATCTTCCATTCCAGTAAGCAATTTCGCCTTTACCTTCAGATAAAAACCTCACCCAATAAAACCCACATTCTCTTGCTGGATTAAATTCTTTTTGATTTGATTTATTTTTATTCATAGTTTCTGTAACAATATCTCCTATTTTATTAAAAGAAGAATCTTTTTTATTTTTATTACATCCAGCAATCTTCCAATTACAACAATATTCTACGCATCTCCATGAATTATCCCAATAATTTCCAACAGTTTTAAGAGGTGTTAAACTACATCGAGCGATAACCCATTTATTTTTTAATAAAACCCAATAATATCCCCAAATTCTTGGCGATAATGCTCCATCTACAACTATCATAATTATAAATAAATTAAATATTCTTCAGGAATGTTTTCAGTTACATTCTTTAAATAATCCATATCCTTAGTATTTGTAAAATATAATACATATATTTCAGGAAAATCGGCTCTAAGCCCTCGCCCCATTTTTTGAATAAAAGGTCTTTCAGTCCCATCTAATTGACCAGCAACAGCGACTTCTATATTATTTAGATTCATGCCTTCAACTAACTTTTTAACTGCATATATTGAGTTTATTTCACCCGATTGAAACTTATTAATAACAGTTTTTACCTCTTTCTTAGAATGAATACAATTGTTACCTCCAATTATTTCTGCCTGTTCTATTGAACCACAAAAACAAATGAATCTTTTCTCTTTAAGTTGACCACAAAGTTCTTTTAATGCTTGAGTTTTGCAATCAGCTAAGAATTTCTTTCTTGCACCACCATGCCTAAGCCATCCAGTACGTTTGTACATTGAAGCCTTGTTGTATTCTGCATCTAAATAATTATATTTTTCTTGTTGTGTACAATGTATAATTAAATTTAATGTAGGATATTTACTTTTAGCATATATATATGTATTTCTTTGTATATAATCACAATGAATTTCATTTATATTCCTACCTCTTTTAAATTCGATAGTTTCAGATTTAATAGAATTATCTAATTTTAAAGGCATTAAGTAAACTTTTGGCTTTGGCAATATTTCCATTTCAATAGCTTCTTCCATAGTAATAGTATAAACAGCCATATTCTTAAATAAATCATTAAATAAGAATTTATGATTATCTTCAATTGTAGCTGAAAGTCCAATTACTCTTTTAACTCTAAGAGATGTTAATAGAAATATTCTTGTGTAACTAAATGCGTGGTGAATTTCGTCAAGTATTAGTAAATCAGCACTTTGATTAGCATAATTTTTTAATGAAGCATAACAAAATATCTCTGTTGATTTTAATAAATGCTCATAGCCATGTTTAATATACTCATCTTTCCAATTTTGAATATGTGCAATTTCTGCAACACAAATGAAGGTTTTTTTACTATCCATTCGTGCTTGCAGATTTATTGCAGAGTAACTTTTTCCTAATCCGGTACAATGCTCCAGCAAGATGTTATGACCTTTATCAAATAATTCTTCACATTTAGATTTAATTAATTTCCTTGACACATTTTTCTTTTTCATCCCAATACTCAATAATTAGTCCATAATCTCTTGTCGATGAAGGCTCTTCTGATAAAAATCCAATATTTTCATGAATTTTAATAGTTAGTTTTCCTGCTTTTATTTTTCTACCTAAAGCTTCTTCTATAGAATCTTTATTTGGCTCGCAATTTATTTCTACCTTTAATGGAAGTTTAATTTTCATAATATTTTATTTTAATTTAATGTTGAATTATATTGTTCATAAAGCCAATCAATAGGATGCATTTTGGAAAATGATAATGCAACTTTTTCGCTCCAATATTCCCTTCCCAAAAGCCCCTGAAAATTATTTTTGGGATTCCCAAACATTCTTTCAGGAAGATTTATCATACAAAATTCAAACCAATGAACGCATTCGGTAAGCGTGCATTTATCAAACATAAGATAATAATCTGAGAACCATAAAGTATAAGCCTTTTCTATAATTTTATATTCTGGAAACAGCTTTGCACTCATTTCTAATAAATTATTCCATTGTTTTTCAGTTATTGATAGATGTTTCATACTTCTTAATTTAATGTTGTATTATACCACTCAATTCCTTCACATAAAGCATTAACTGCATCATTAATATTGTATAATGTTACAGCATAATCAATTTGGTCACAAAGATATGAATAATTATTCGTTTCTTCAATTGTTCTGTTATTAAAGAAGTCAAAATTATCAAACCTTTTAAGTGCTTCCATTAAATAATTCCAGTCAGTTTCATATGGAAGCTCTGAATTATTATAAAAAGTTCTACTAATTGTTTCTTCTGTAAATTTATTTACAAATAACCACTGGGAATCTCTTTGAATTAATTCCCATCCCATAAAATCTTGTATTAATTTGCTTTTACTCATATTTTTTTAAATTTAAATTTTGATATTGTATAATTTCTTTTAATTAAAGTATCACAATTCTCACGAACTATGGTACTTATCTTCACCTTTAAAAATCAAAATTATTTATGAAAAAATCTATATTTGACAAATACTTTTAATTGCAATTTCATCAGTAGAAAATATCTCTGGTCTTACCCTATTGATTCTATGAGATCTTAAAATTGCATTCAATATGCCATGTGCTTTTTGTGAACAATTTGGATTGCCATAATATTCTATATTTATTGGAGAGCAGATTGTCACATTTGAATTCACTCCATTAATACCGTATATTACTAAAAAATCTTTCTCCATAATTACAACTCCTGAAATTTAACACCATAACCTTCATCAAATCTTTCAACCCAAGCTTTTAATCTTTGAGTTCTTGACATATTCTTCCAAATGAATTCTTTAATTCCATAAGGAGGTGTTTTTAGCCATCCATTAACCACTTCTTCTGAAATGTTTGTTTTGCGAACACATTTACTCTCTTCTTTTCCAAGATAAGTAATGTTTTTAAGCAAAACTATTTCTCCATTTTTAGATTTTACAACCTCTGTTTTAATTACATTAGAACCTAATGCACCTACTAAATTTACTGTTAATACTATTCCATTATTCATAAAATTGCCATCGCACTATGGACTTATATAAATGTGCATTATTGAGTTATTTATCCTCCAATCATTAAGTTTTCATGCATAAGTTACTATTATTCACTTTGACTTATAAATACTTACAAAAGAAATTTGGTGTTATAGCCAGACTCGAACTGGCAACTTTGGATTCTCCAGATTGGTTTATTCCTAAGAAATATACTTTGGGTATAAATCTCGTTACGAATAACTTTCACCACATATAACACTTTCAATACAATAGAACGCGAATCTTTAACGCCTACTATCTCAAGCTATTGTATTTATTTAATCGCAATTACGGCAATGCGACCCGCCAGATCAATTACTCTTCGAGCAATGATGTTTATAAACAAACAAATTAGTTTGCTATGCATTCTCAAGGAATCAGTATGCATCCCTACCTATCTTGTTTGCACAAGGTCGACGTTTCGATTGTCAACGAGCTAATTGCTTGTTTAATTTTAAAAAACCATATCTAATAAGAACTTTGTACTGTGCCACAGCCATAGAAACCTAAATAGGAAATGCAGTTACGCGCATTTTATTCTAGTCTGTATTTCTCTTAGACGAATGATTGATATGGTTTAGTTTTAAAAATCACATCCTTATACAATATGATTGTACTTATTGTTTTTATACTTAGCTATCGTAAGGTTTTTCACCGACACAATAATTCAGAGTGTGATTTATTTGAAAAATATTCAGCCTTCTACACCTATTATGTAGCATCTTTACAGGCAATGGTTGCAACTAAAGGACTTAACTCTGAATATTTTTATTTATTCTACTCAGCTTTCAATAAAGCATATTGCTCTTCTAAGAAAACAATAGTTTCTTTATGAGCTGCAAGTTGTTTTTCAGTCTGCTTCAAAGATTCTTTAGCTGAAATAAGATTTGCAATATATTGAGTTCTGTCATCAATTGACTTGCCATTATTAACTAATAATTTAGCAAGCTTTTCTTCAGCCTGACTAACCGCATCTTCTTTAGTCACTAAATCTCCATTTAACGCTGCGATTTGAATTTTAAATGCAGAATCAGCTTGTCTCCAATTTTTTTCAGCTTGAACTTGAGCATTATCACCAGTTACAATTGCAATGAATTGATTTACGAAAGAATTTAATTTTGCCATAATTTTAATTTTTAAATTGTTTTTAATCGTTATTTAATAATTGTTTAATTGTATTTGTTTTAATAATTGAAACCATTGGTAATTCTTCATCATTAATGGATAGAATTAATTTTGGCTGTAATGGTGTTGCTTCTCTAAGATAATCGTCTGGAATTATTTCTTCGATTGGATTTTTAATAGTTCTAGTAAATTCTTCGGCTTCAGATTTAGTGGCAAACCATTTAATATGTCCTTTATTTTCTCTAGTTATATGCAGATAG
>Ga0316608_1000817_pt1 | contig 13367 bp, 7 predicted proteins | sample MIS2016152B_MG_FD_207673 | JGI IMG/M metagenome (GOLD analysis project Ga0316608, IMG submission 207673) | Microbial mat bacterial communities from Middle Island sinkhole, Lake Huron, Michigan, United States - MIS.2016.152B | ecosystem: Environmental > Aquatic > Freshwater > Lake > Sediment...
ACTTTTTTATACGAAAATATAATTAAAAATATTAAAATATTGTTACTTTATGTTAATTTTATTTGGCTAACTCAATTTTTCCATCTTATTTTTACTTTAGGGACGCACACTAATTAGTTACAAAATTCACACATTTTAGAAATTAGTATGTCTTGAGAATTTGAGAATTTGAATTTGTATAAATTTGAGAATTTGTAAATTTGAGAATTTGTAAATTTGGTGAATGTCAAAATCGACATATGACAAAAAAAATAATTTGATTAAAAAGAATATGTTATAAATCAATTCTCGTTACTTTTTTTGTGATTCATTTAAGCAAATAAATGGCTTATTTTTAAGAAAATAATCTAAATAAGTTATATTGCAATGTATTTTAAAATTTAACGAACTATTTGTAAATTCTAATTTATTTTTTTCAAAAATATTTAATCTCTGTGTTCAATAATTTTAAAAAATGACGTAATTATTTGGGCATTATAAAATTAGGCTAATCCTTAGTGTTGTGATTTTTAACAAAAATATTGATGAGTAACAAAAAAAAGTAAAAGTCATCGCTATGCGAACTTGCTTAAATTTAAAGTATTAAGTAAATACAACAAAAAAAGCTCTTTGAATGTAAACTGTAATAATATTAACATTTATATTTCAATTAAAGCAAGATTTCATGGAAATGACCTTTTAGTAAGCTTTTAAGTTATCACAGTATTTGGGTATAGCACATTTAAAATATTGAAAATTAGTTTAATAATTAACCACAGAGATTCACTAAGTTTTGCACAAAGTTTCACTGTTTTTTGATTATCAAACAATTAATTTTGTGTTACACTGTGGTAAAAAATTGATTCTCAATACTATTTTCAACCTAAATAAATACAAAATGACTTACAAATCATGAAATAAAAACCATTAATTTATTTTTTCTAATCATTTTTCAAATCAGCAATAAAGTTTTTTCTTATTGCAAAACGTGCAGGGAAATAAATCCAAACTAAACCACTTATAAATACCAGTAAAACAAGAATAAACATAAAACCGCCCGAAATATCGTAAGCCGAAGAAAACAGCGATGGTAAAATTCCGATTAATGCTGAAAATGTTCCGATAAAAATTCCACTAATTAAAAGAAACAGATTTTCAATAATTATTAATTTAAAAATTTGATTTTGTCTGAAACCCAATGCTATAAGTAAAGCAATTTCGTGTTTTCTGTCTTGCATATTTCTGAGCAAAACAATTCCTAATCCAAAAGTTCCGAGAATTACTCCAAGTCCGCCAAGAAGCATAAAAACAGCAAGATATGTGTTTGAAACAGAATAAAATCGGGCAAGTCTTTCAGATGCTAAAGTCATTTCAATTCCATAATCTGAAAGATATTTATTCAATAGTTCGGCTATTTCAGAATATTTGGAAAAATCGGATTCAATAAGCATTGTTTTTGAACCACTTGCAGATGGGAAGTTTTTCATAAAAATACTATCTGAAATAAGTATATTTCCTTGAAAAATAGAACTTTTAAGACCTCCGACAAGAATTAATTTCATTTCTTTTCCGTTTTCGTTAAAATAAGTCAGCGTATCGCCGATTTTTTTTAGTAAACCCCATTGAATTACAGTTTGGTCGGCAAAAGCAGGAATTAAATTTTCGCCATAATTTTTATTTAGTTCGAGCCATGGATTTTCGGTTTTGTTCAGAAGTTTTGCAAACGAAAAAGCCCCCCGAGAATCAAAATCGGAAGGATTAACACCAAGAATTTTAGGCTTTTGAACCTGATTCAAATTCAGGCAACTTGCATCATCACCTCTTAAACCGTGAAATTGAATAAAATTCACATTTTTTAAAATTTCTTCTGTTTCAAAACCATACTGTTTTTTTCCTTCTAAAGTATTCAAATCGAACAAAATAGGCATTGAAGTTTCTGCCCAGAAAAGAAAGCCTCCTGTACCCGAATTGCGTTGATTTTCAGTTCCCGAAAAGGTTTCCCTGTTTGCTCCGGTAACTATTATGGTAAATGTGCCGATTGCAAGCAAAATTATCACCGTAAGGCTTCTACCTTTATTTCTTCCTGCATTTTTAAGGGCTAATTGCCTTAAATCTTGAATTTTAATATTCAAACTTTCAGAAAGTTTTTTCCTTCCGGGATTGATAATAAGTTGAATAATTGCAATACTGCCAACCATAAATAATGTTCCTGCCAATAAAAACAAAGTCGGTTTTTGTTGGGCGGAGAAAAATAATCCAAATAAAACAACTGATAGTGAACCTATTATCCCGATAAGTGCAAATAATTTTGTTGTATAATTTTTGGAACTTAGAATTATAAACTGTCGGCTTTTTATTATTGAAACAATTTGCTTTTTTAATTTTTTTCGAGTGATGAAATAAATTGATAATAAGGATATTAAAATGCCTGAAATTATTCCTGTGAGAATTGTATAGGGATTGATGTAAACCAATAGCATATCTGAATTTACAGCATCGTGCCAAATCGAATTTAAACCATTAATCAACAAGTAATTATACAAAATTCCTGCAAAACCTCCGAACACACACCCAAAAAAAACGGTAAAAAGCGATTCGGAAAACCGAAAAGCAATAATTTTTCTTTTGCTGAAGCCAAGTGCCGATAAAACACCTGTTTCCGACATTCTGCTTTCGGTTTGCAGAATGTAAATTAAAATTGTAAGTAACAGTGCCGCAGCAATTACAAAAAAACTGAGACTGATAAATAATTCGCCAAAATCAACACCGTTTGAAGCTGCTATATTGCTCTGATAATTAATATTTTGAAATGTTAAGTTTATATCAGTCGGAGATATTTTTTCCAAAATTGAATTTTCTAACTCGCTTAAGTTTTGATTTTCAGGTTCAAATCTGATTGCTGTGTAATTTCCGAATTTATTGCTCCATAATTCCAAACCTGTTTCAATGGAAATCAAGGCTTTGGGAGTTCCTCTGTAATTTTCCCAGTATTCCTCGTCTTTATCTCTGATTTTTTCTAAATCTATCGGGATACTTGTTTCCCAATCGCTGCAATTACCGGCTTCGGATAATCCGGGAAATGAGGGCATTAATGTTTTTGAAAAAATACTATCCTGAATCGGAATTATTGTTTTGATTATAAATTTTTTGCTTTTTTCTTCGAGAGTTCGCAGATTTCCTATAACAAAATATTTAAGCTCAATAGAATCACCTGTTTTTGCATTCAAATCTTCTGCAAGCCAATTGTTTATAATAATTTCATCTGCCGATAAATTTATTTGTCCGACATTTGAAGTAGCTGTAACAAAAGAATATGGCGTTTCGTTTTCACCAACTCGCAGGGAGTTTACAAAATATGTTAAAATATTTTCTTTCGGGATTTCAATTTTTGTGATTTTTTCAGAAAATAAATTATCAATGAAAATTCGTTCGGACGAAAGTTGGTAAATATCGGTAGAATCGAGTTTTTTTACTGATAATCCTGCATCTGCCAATTTCCAGATTTTTTTTAAAGTATTATTCAAAACAACCTCGTCAATACTGTCATTATCAGTTGTTAAAATGAGATTTGAAAGTTCGGGCAATTCAAGTTTTTCGGCAAGAAAATTTCTTGAAACAAATATGTTAAACGGAGCAGTTTGGATATTTTGCAAACTAAATCTTCCTAAATTATTGTCATCGGCAATAGCTTTTATAGTTAATCTGATTGCTATTGAGGGATTTTCGGCATCAACAAAAGGTGCATTCAGCGGAATAATTTCAGCATTTTGAACTCTCAGAAGAAATTCATCATCAACATTCAAATTCAGTTTTTTTGCAACATTTGTGCTTATAATTGCCTCATTGGCATTTAATTCGGGCATATTTTTATCGGAAATTTCCCAAAATCGCTCATCAATTCCCAGAACCTGAACGGTATTAATTCGGCTTTGATTTTCTGAATTTATTGCAATTCCCTGCAACATAAGAACTGATGCTGTTTTTAGACCTAATTCATTGGAAATATCATCGGCAAGTTCGGCTCTTACAAAACGGTCGGCAGTAATTAATGCAAAAGTTGAATTTCCTAAACGTTTTGTAACCAAATCTTTTAGAGTAAACCGAACAGAATCTCCGATTATTAAAGCACCTGTCAAAATTGCAGTACTGATTAATGTTCCGAAAAATACTGCAATATGCTGTTTTTTAAAATATTTTAAACTTTTTAATATGTATTTTAGGATTGTCATTAGTTATTTTAGCTTTTAAGTTTATAATTTCATTAAGTTAAGGATTTCACATAAGTGTCATCCTGAAAGCATCTTGTGGATTTGAAATGAGTAAGTTATAAAAAGTAAAATTCAGAAAAATAAAAGCATTTTTATTCCAAATTTACTAATTAGATTTCATCACATTTATCCACAAGTTCGTTAAACGATGACATATAGCACTTTATTTATTATTTATATTTATTCAAACTTTAATTTGCGTAAATTATTTTTTATTGTTACAAATCTCATTCTTCATTTTTCACTTTTCATTTTTCACTCTTCACTCTTGATTTTTAAACTTATAGCTCCGGTAGGGCAACTTTCGGCACATTCCAAAGCTGTTTTTTGCAAAGCTAAATTCATTGATTTATTGAACGGAACACTTATTTCTACATCAAAACCACGTTTAATTGTTGATAAACCAATAAGTTCTTTATTTTTTTCGGTAATTTCGACACAAAGATTACATTTTATACATTTTTGCGGCTCATAAACAACAGTTTCGTGTTGAAAATATTTTTTTATATGTTTTCGTTCGCCGTACAAAAAAGATTGTCGGTCTGCCTGATATTCATCGGAATAGATACGAAGTTTGCAAGTTTCGGGTTTTCTGCAATCGCAATTCATGCAATGTTTTGCCTCAATAATAGCTTGTTCTTTTGTCAAGTTTTTATGTACAAATTCACTATTCACTATTCTCTCTTCACTGTTAATCTGCGTTGTTTCTTTCTTATATTCTTCGATTTCCGAAGGAAATAATTTTCCGAATTTAGAATTAAATTTTTGCCTTTTTACAGCAGATTTTTCACCTTTCAAATATAAATTTACTGAAAAAGCAGTTTCTTTTCCCTGTGCTGCCGATTTAACAGCCATTCTACTTGGTTTAATTATATTCCCGCAAGCAAATATTTTATCATTAATTTGGTATGAATTTTTATCCGTTAAAATTCCGTCTTTCCCTTTTCCAAAACTGAAATCCGGCAAGTTTGAGTTTTCGTAATTGCCTGTCGCAAAAATTATTGCATCAAAAATTTTGAGCAATTCATTTTCAAAAAAATCTTTGGTAATCAGTTTATTTAAAACGAATTTGGCACCGTATTTTTCAATTAATTCAATTTCGTAATCCAAAACTTTTGCAGGAAGTATTTCTTCAGGAATTTTATATCTTATTTCACCACCTGCTTTTTCGTTTTTGTCGAAAAGGGTACATTCGTAACCGTCTTTCAGCAAATAGAATGCTGCAGAAAGTCCCGCAGGTCCTGTTCCAATAATTGCAATTTTTTTATTAGTTGCAGATTGCTTTTCAGGAAAATATGGAGTTTTATTTTCAAAATCGGCTTGAGCCGAAAATCTTTTCAAACGACAAATTGAAATAGCATCGTCAACCTGTGCCCTTCTGCAAGTTTTTTCGCAAGGTGCCGGACAAATATATCCGAGAATAAAAGGCAATGCAATTTCTTCTTTAACAACCTGAATTGCTTCGTCAAATTTTCCGTTTGCTATAAGTCTGTTCATTTTGGGGATATCCATAAATGCAGGACAAGTCATTCTGCATGGAGCCTCGCAATCACCGACATGGTCGCTCAGAAGAAGTTCGAGTGCTTGCTTTCGAGCTTTTAAAACATCAGGAAGATTTGTAGAAATATTCATTCTATCTTTTGCAAGCAAAGCACAAGCAGGTTCAAATTTTCCGGTATCAAGAACTTTAACCAAACAAACCATGCACGAAGGATGATTTGAAAATCCTTCTTTGTAACACATTGTCGGGATTTTTATTCCAAGTTGTTCGGCAGCTTTTAAAACTGTTGTTCCTTCCGGAACTTTTATAGTTTGATTGTCTATTGAAAGTTGAAGCATAATTAAAATTGAAAAAGTAATTTTTAATTTTTAACTCTTAGTCTAATTTTTCTTCTTATGATAAAACATTTCTCATGTTCATATCAAAGCTGTTTAGAATATTTTCACTTATTATTTCTTTTTGTTTTTCAGAATTATAAGAAAGAAAGTTTAAATTCCAATAAATTGACGATTTTTTCTTAATCCATTTATCAATTAATAAAAAAATATTTTTAGTTTTAATATTATTTAAAGATTCACCGTAGCCTAAATCGTAGATTCTTTGAACATTCCATGTTTGTTCTAGATGAGATTCATAACAAAGAACAGGAATTTTGTGAATTAAAGCATTATACAAAGTTCCATTTCCTCCATGACAAATTACTAAATCAACTTTTGGCAAAATTTCGTTAAAATTCACGAATGAGGTTTTTATAAAAAAAGGTGCGGATAGTATATTACTTTTATCTCCAACTACTATAATATTGAATTTTGAGAAAATATCGTTATTAAGAAAACTCAAATGATGCCATTCTTTTGAACTCCCAATAGTTACTAAAATTGTTTCTTTATTTGAATTTAGTCTTTCTATAAGCTGTTTTTCATTTTTAGTATTTTCAGGAAATAAAGGTCCGATAAAATAGTAGTTATCAGGCAAGTTTTTTTGTGGAAATAGTTCAGGTAAATCGCAAATAAAATTCATATTACCTGATAATTCATCTAAATAATAATCGGATTTATCTAATTCGTATTTTGATCTTACTTTATTGAATTCTTTTAAAATATTCGAGAAATTGTATGCTTCTCCCAATTTTACCATTGGCTCTAGCAAAAAATCAGGAAACCAACTTATAAAAGGGAACACAGGATGACTTGGTGCTAGCATTCTCGTAAATTTATAATATTTAGTTGAATAGCCGTTTAATATAGATAAATATTGAGTTTTTGTTGTTTCGGCAGCCATTTTCAGAGTAAATGAAGTATCTCCTATTACAAATACGGGATTAAATTCATTTATCACTTTTCTTTGTTCCAAATAAACTGTTTCCAAATCTTTAGCATTTAACCATGAAAAATCAAAATTTCCTATTTTTTCTAATGCTGTTTCCGCAATTAAATCAATGCAATTAAAAGTCTTTAAACCTGCTTCTTTTATCCAGTTTGAGTATTTATCAGACTGTCTAATGTAAATGTCAAAATAATCTTTTAATTCTAAAGCGAATCTTATTGATCTGAAATAATGCGACATCAGTTCAAATGGAAATATTAATACTTTTGGTTTTTCCTGCATAAATTTTTTATATTTGTTATATTAATTTTATACTGACGAATTTAAGAACTAAACAAATTTATTAAAAACATTTATAATTTTCTTTTTTCAAACCCACGAGATGCTAAAAGCATGATAATAAGAGTTTAATAAACTTTTTAGTAATTATATATTTCTCCTCAAAATGGAAATATTTAATTTTTCACTTTTGTATTTTACTTTTCATTCTTCACTTTTGTAATTACCGAATTTACCGGACAAATCTGTCGGCAAATATCACATTTTACACATTTTTCGTTGTCTATAACATGAAGTTCATAAGGTTTAAATGTAATTGCATCTGTCGGGCATCTTTGAGCACATTTTGTACAACCAATACATTCATCAGTAATGAAGTAAGTTATTAAATCTTTGCATTTTCCTGTTGTGCATTTTCCGTTTATATGTTCAATATATTCATTTCGGAAATATTTTAAAGTTGATAAAACCGGATTTGGAGCCGATTTGCCAAGTCCGCACATACTTCCTTTTTTAACGCTTTCAGCCAAATTTTCAAGAACTTCAATATCGTTCAACTTTCCTTTACCTGTGCAAATTTTGTCGAGAATTTGGAGCATTCGAGTAGTTCCAACCCTGCAGAAAGTACATTTTCCGCAGGATTGTTCTTGGGTGAAAGTCAAAAAATATCGTGCAATATCAACCATGCAATCGTCTTCATCTAAGACAACTAAGCCACCTGAACCCATCATTGCACCAACATCTTTCAGCGATTCGAAATCAATAGGTGTATTTTCCAAAGTAGCAGGAATACAGCCACCTGAAGGTCCGCCGATTTGAACAGCTTTAAATCGTTTTCCGTTAGGAATTCCTCCGCCGATTTCTGCAACAATTTTTTTAATTGTAATTCCCATAGGCACTTCAATGAGTCCGCCGCGATTTATTTTTCCCGCAAGGGCAAAAACTTTGGTTCCTTTACTGTTTTCAGTTCCGATTGAATTAAAAGACTTTTCGCCGTTTCGGATAATGTAAGAAATAAGCGAAAAAGTTTCGGTATTGTTGATTAAAGTCGGTTTATCCCACAAACCTTTTTCGGCAGGAAATGGAGGACGCATTGCAGGAATTCCTCTCTTGCCTTCGACAGAAGCAATTAGAGCGGTTTCTTCACCGCAAATAAATGCTCCGGCTCCTTCAAATATTTTCAAATTGAATGAAAATCCCGAATTTAAAATATTTTTACCTAAAATATTTTCTTTTTCGCAAAAATAAATTGCTTCTCTAATACGCTTTACAGCAAGTGGATATTCAGCTCGAATGTATAATAATCCTTCGTTTGCACCAACTGCAAAAGCTGCAATTATTATTCCTTCAATAATTCTGTAAGGATATGATTCTAATAACATTCTATCCATAAATGCACCCGGGTCGCCCTCATCACCGTTACAAATTACGTATTTTTTTTCGGAAACGGTATTTTTAACCATTTCCCATTTCATTCCTGTCGGGAAACCGCCGCCGCCACGACCTTTTAAACCACTGTTTTTCACCATTTCAACAATTTGATTTGGTGTTAATTCAGTCAAACATTTTTTTAATGCAACAAATCCATTAAGTCGTTTATATTCTTCAATATCAGAAGGTTTTATGAAACCACTGTGTTCGGTCGCTATATGAATTTGTCCTTTAAGAAATTCTGAAACAGGAGTATCTTTATTATCAGAAGAATAGCTTTTTACCGATTTTGGAATATCAACTAAAATATTTTGTTCAACAAAATGCCTGAAATTATTTTTCAGACGATATAACATATTTTCGGACTTGAAATGTTTTTGAATAATTCCACTTACTTCTTCGGCTTTAATTTTTGTGTAAAAAAACGGCACTTCATTTGGCTTATGTATTTCTAACAAAGGAACTTGATTGCAAATACCGACACAACCTACTTGTTTTACATCAACATTAATTTTATTTGAAATGAGAGTTTTTTCCAATTCATTTTTAACTTCAAAACTTCCGCTTGCAATGCAACAAGAACCTAGACCAATGCGAATTTCGCCTTGCGAAACTTTGCTTTTAGAGATAAATTCGGTAGGTTTTAATTGCGGATTTTGTTCGGAATTAATAAAATCTTCAAGAATTTCTTTTATTTTTTCGGTTTCAACATGTCCGTAAGTTGTGTTATCAATCTGAACAACAGGAGCAATTGTGCAACAGCCCAAACAAGCAACTTTATCTAACGTAAAAATTTTATCAACATCAGTATCTTCGTTTTCGGGGAGATTTAATTCTCTGCGAAAAGCATCGTAAACCAGCATTGCTCCTTTAACATGACAAGCCGTTCCTAAACAGACTTTTATAATATGTTTTCCGACAGGTTTATGTCTGAATTGCGAATAAAAAGTTGAAATACCATATATCTGCGAAAGCGTAATTTCGGTAATTTCGCAAACTCTTTGCATTGCTTCTTCGGGCAAATAATTATATTCATTTTGAATAGCTTGCAAAATAGGTATTACGGCATCAACCGTTTTTCCTTTTTCTAATATTATTTTATCAATTATATTTAACATTAAATTTCATTTTTCATTCTTAATTTTTCATTCTTAATTTTTTCCCCTATGCAAAATAAACTTTTTTTACCTCTGATGTAAATATGTCCGTCCATAAAAGCCGGAGTTGTCATTGAACTTTCTCCCAAAGTTGACGCGCCTATTGCCACATATTTATTTGATACACTGAAGATATGAAAAGTAGAAAGACTTCAATAATTTTCAATTTAATTTGTGCTTTTTATTTTTTAATTCTTTTTTGTTGGTTTATATAAGTATTATCACCTAATTTTTTCAAAGTTTTCAGAAAATCTTTTTCATTGAGTATTTGTAGCTGATATTGACATATTTGCCAAAGCTTATTAAATCTCTCAACTTTTTCAATTTTATTTTTAATCATTTCTGCGTTTAAACTTTCAATATTTGATAAAACGGCTAATTCATTGATACTTGTAAAATCTCTAATATTTAGTCCTTTAATAGCATGTTCGGGGTTTGCATCTCTCCATTGTTTTGCTGTACAACCAAATAAAACTACATTCAGTAAATCAGCTTCTTCAGCATAAGCAATCCATTCATTGTCTTTCTCGAAATTTAGTTGTGGAATTATATGATTTTTAATTGCATCGGTTTGAATATGATAATTCATTTTACTTAAAACACGCTTAAAATTCCATTCTAAATTATATTGGTTATATTCTACTTCCTTTAATCGCTGATATTCATGTATTAAATAGAGTTTAAATGTAGGACTTATCCATGTACCAAATTCAAATGCAATATCTTTATGTGCATAAGTTCCGCCGTATCTTCCTGCTCTTGCAAATATTCCGATGGCATTTGTTTTTTCAACCCACTCTTTTACACTAACTTTAAAACTATTCAATCCTGCATTATTTCTAATTGTGGCGAATTCGCCATAATTAAAATCCGGATTGTGTAATTTTTCCCAAACACTTAAAAATTCAAGAGTATTTCTATTTCGTAACCAATCTGTTATGAAAAAATCGCCATCTTTTGCTTTCAACATATCTGTCAAACAGATGAAATCATTTTCATCTTGTTCAATTATTGAAATTACTTTGTCAAGAACTTCAATTGTTTTTGTTTTTGTCATTAATTGTTTTGTTTTATGTATTTAACTTAGTTGATTGTATCTCAAATAGTTTATAAATACCTTGTTTTAAAAAAATTGTATCATCATGTTTTTCAAGTATCTCAATAATTGAGAGATAATTTTTCATTTTCCGGTTACTTATTTTTCCCCTATGCAAAATAAACTTTTTTTACCTCTGATGTAAATATGTCCGTCCATGAAAGCCGGAGTTGTCATTGAACTTTCACCAAGTGTTGCAGTTCCAATGGCGACATATTTATTTGAAGCACTGAAAATGTGCATAATTCCGCTCATATCCATCAAATAAATTTTTCCGTCAACGAGCATCAAAGATGAATAAAAACCATTATCAAATTCCTGTTCCCAGTATTGCTCACCTGTTTTGGCATCGTAACAAACTACAAGTCCGTAACTTGTTGCCAAAAAAAGATATTTATTAGTTGCAATAGGACTCGGAACATCGGATAAATAATCGGTTTTTTCCCACAGAATTTCGGGTTTTTCACCAATTTTTATTGCTGAAAGATTTGCGTATTCATTTACAGCATAAACAACGCTATCTGCGTAAGCTACAGACGGTCCTACTTCGCCATAAATACATTTCATTCGCCAGTTTTCAGCTCCTGTATATGGATTATAAGAAGCTACATAAGGTTCAGCAGCCAAAATTATTTCGGTTTGTTTTCCTGTATAAACCACAACAGGAGAAGCCCATGAAACTTTTACATCGCGAGGTGTACTCCAAATATTTGCACCGGTTTTTGTAGAAAGTCCCATTATTTTCGGAGACGTTTTTGTATCATATTGAACAATCAGAATATTTTGAAAAAGCATTAAAGATGAAGAATGTCCGTAATGATTTCCTGTTTCGCCCAGATTTTTAGCCCAAACTCTATTTCCGTCCATATCGACAGCAATTATATCACCGTTTGCAAAAATTGCATAAACTCTTCTGCCGTCTGTAGCCAAAGTTGCTGCGGCATAGCCTGTATCGTCTGTAACTTTTGGAGATGATGACGGAGAACCCGAAATATTATTTACATTTAATGTCCATAAGATTTTTCCGGTAAGTCGGTCAATGCAGTAGATTTCACGTTTTTCGGCTGATGCTCCCGAAAGGAAAATTTTATCTTCCCAAATTACAGGAGAATTGTAACCTTCTAACGGAATGGTAGTTTTCCAGCAAATATTTGTTCCGTTTGAGCCGTTCCAGCTTGTTGGGATATTTTTCTGAAACGAAATTCCGTTTCCGCCGTAACCTCTAAAAGTAGGATGATTTTTAATAATTTCCTGATATGTTGGATATTCCGACAATGAAGCATCAGAAGTTGTGTCTGAGGACTGATTTAAAGTATCGGTTTGAAGTAAATTTTCGGTATTTAAAGAATCGGTGCTGAGGTTGGTTTGAATTTCCTGATTATCAGTTAAATTGTTTAAACTGTCGTTTGAGTTTGAAAACGATGTTGATAATTCGTTGTGAGATAAAACTGTAAATATCAATGTAATTACAACTATTCCGACTCCGCTTATTGCAGCCCATTTTCTTGTCTTTTTTTGAGTTAAAATTGAATTATCATTAACGGAGATTTCGGGTGAAATTTTCTCGTTCGATTTTAAAACCTGCAAAGCAATTACCAGAACTGCAATTCCGAGCAAAAGCAAATAACCTCCTGTTCTGACTTGCCACTGATTTGTAAAATAAGCTTTTCGCGAAAGTAAATCAACGGTTCTGATTTCTTCTCTAAGCTGCTCATCATCTGGATTTTGGTTTAATTTTTCGACAAGTGTATTAATTATTTCGGTTTGTGCAGGATTAATTCTTTTAAGCTGTATAAAGTTTATTATCAAAATAATACATACAACAAAAGAGAAAGCTCCTGCAATTTGAGCAATTCGTTTCCAAAGATTTGTGTTTATTTTCATATTTTTTTAATCTTGATTAATTCTCTTTTCTATTTATAGGATTACTATTTTTAAAATCTCTAATTCATGCTCATTACCATCCTCAGTTTTTGATATAATATTTTCAAAATAAATTGCTTGACCTGTATTCAATTCTTTGAAAAAATTAATTTGCTCCTCTGTAAATCGATTGTCTTCTGAGATTAAAGTTTTTTCAATTCCATTAAGATAAGCTACTATTGAAAAACTTTCTATAGTTGCACTATAATAATCACAATAATCTGGCATTTTTGCCCATAATCCAGGAATACTTAATAAATCATTTTTAGAAATATCTTTTCCAACAAAATTTCCCAGCCTAGGTTCAGGTTGTGGTAACTGAATTGCTGAAAAATATTTTTGAGAAATTATATTTCCATCTTTGCATAATGTGATTATAGTTGAGCCTTCTTTTTCTGTTTTTATAT
>Ga0316608_1000818_pt1 | contig 13359 bp, 8 predicted proteins | sample MIS2016152B_MG_FD_207673 | JGI IMG/M metagenome (GOLD analysis project Ga0316608, IMG submission 207673) | Microbial mat bacterial communities from Middle Island sinkhole, Lake Huron, Michigan, United States - MIS.2016.152B | ecosystem: Environmental > Aquatic > Freshwater > Lake > Sediment...
ATACCGCAGATACCGGTGGCACGGTGCGAATAACTGCTTGACAATGAGCAACTTCTTCAACTCCGCGAGCAATTCTTTGTGCCATCTGCGCGATATGTCCGTATCGACTATAATATAAGATTAAAATGTTTGTCATAGGTATTCCAACGTATCAAGCAATGTCCTAACTATTTAGGTCGCGCTCAATCAGTGATAATTTTCGATAGTAATCGCTTGATTTAACTGATGATAGAATTGCCGGTGACTGACTAAAACATAATTATTTTGCTGTAGGCAGTATAATCTTGACTTAAGTTTAGCATATTTCATGGTTTTATTGGCAGTGACTGCATTCGATAATAACTTTTGGTGAGTGGGTAGATACTTGGTGGAATTACGCTGTTCTTGCCAATAATATCCCTATCTGTTGTAAACAACCCGCCACTGATGTCACTTAAAATCAATTATTCTTCTGGTCATAAGGAGGAATTGCAAATGAAGCCTATTAATCTACTGATCAATTTACTCGTGCTTCAGACAATTCTGACAAGTTGCGCGAGCCTACCGACACAGGAAATGAGTGATGCCCGTCAGGCTATTAAGGCAGCTCATGGCGCGAAAGCCGAGTTGTACGTGCCCGGCGGACTGTTACATGCAGAGCAAGATTTATCACAAGCGGAACAAGATTTGGCGCAAGGGCAATTTCAGCAAGCCCGGCACCATGCGCTATTGGCTAAAAAACGTGCCGTGACTGCGTATGAAGCCTCAATGACCCTAGAACATGCCAAGATCATCTGGCAAACCATTACCGATTTAGATCAACATGCTACAAATCAAACCTTGGTGCAGGCTGAAGCGGTGGCGTTACAAGGCGATGTGGATAATTTGTTGCAATTAGCGACAGTTGCATTACAACAAGGCTATCAAACTTTAAATCAGGTATATTTAGCTCAAGCCCGTGGTTTAATTGACAAATGGAAAACTTTGCATCGCACCATTTATCCCGGAGAAGCCGTTATTTTGGAACTTGCCCAGCAAGCCTGTGAAAAAAACGAAGGTAAACAAGCTGTTGAACTGATGAAAAGTTTATCCATTACTCGATAATTTCATCAATCATTTAACCTATTGGGGATGGCAACAGCCAAAATATTTCCTAAACTTGATATGCAACATCATGTTTCATGGTAGAATAAGTGCGTTAGGTTATCCACTTGCAATTTTTATTTTAAAAATCAAAAACTGACTATTCAGTAGATTAAAGATTATCAACTGAGAAAAAACGATATTAATGAATTTGCTAACTACCGTATTAATCTCAATTCGTTCCTAAGAATATGCTCAGATATGCTAAATAAAACAATAAATTATAATTTAACTTAGGAAATATCCTTGCGTCCAAACCTAATAGTAAAATCATTGAACTGAATCACTTACCACTCACTTGATTTCGTTCCAGCCGAGTGAATACAAGTTTTGCACCCTGACTAACGATGAACCGTCAATTGACAACAAATGAAAGACAAATTAAATCAATGGATTATTAACAAATAAAATTATTAGAGCTACCCGCAACCCAAATAAACAACGTGTTACCCCAAATCTGTCGTGGCAAGAATGATAAAATCATTTAATAAGAAATCTTTGATAACCTGTTGAAATTTGTTATAGTTATTCCAATAAATTCTATGCTTAAGTCAGGACACTGATTTAACCAGACCAAAAAATTTGACACTTAAACTATTTCTTACAGGCAACGTATGCGTTTTTTGCAATTACTACAACGGTTAAAGTACATAATGTTCAACAAATATACTTTTGTTAATTGTATGATACTTGCCTTGATCTCAACGATGTTTCCCATCAGTCAAGCAGCTCCAGCAGCGCAAGAGTATCAAATTAAAGCTGTTTTTCTTTTTAATTTTGTAAGTTTCATTACTTGGCCTGCAAACTCTTTCAAACAAGAAAGCGATCCTTTTCGTGTGTGCATCTTTGGGGAAGACCCGTTTGGTACTGTGCTTGATTTAACCATAGAAAATCACACGGTTGAAGGTAGAGAGATGAAAATATTGCGTTTAAAAGACCTGCCCACCATCCGAAACTGCCAAATTCTATTTATTAGCGATTCCGAACAAGCACGCCAAAAGGATATTCTAAAAACCATTCGCGCTCTACCTATACTCAGTGTTGGAGACAGCGAGAATTTCATTCAGCAAGGTGGTATGATTAAATTCTTCAGTCACAATAATAAAATACGTTTAGGCGTAAATCCCGACGCACTCGAAACTGTTGGACTCAAAGCAAATGCTAACTTATTGAATCTTGCCATTATTGAGCGCGCCACCGGAGCAGGGAAATAACATGATAAGTTTTGCCAATTTGTCGATAAAGCGTAAACTGATCCTCATCACCATGTTGATCAATATCATTGCTCTGTTGGCGGCATCAGCCTTTTTTGCTGCAAATGAAGTGGCTTCCTTACGCAATGCAATGGTACGAGATTACTCCGTATTAGCACGGGTTATCGGAGCAAATACGGTGGCTTCATTGGTATTTTTTGAATCAGAATCGGCTGAAAAAACCCTCTCCGCCCTTTCCGCCGAACCTCACGTCACCGCTGCGGTGATTTATGACCGGCATGGACAAATTTTCGCCGAATACCGCCGTAGTGACCAAAAACAACTGGTAGCCCCCAAAGTAGAAGAGCCCGGACACAAATTTACCAACAGTAACCTTGACTTATTTGAAGCCATTACTTTCAACAAGGCACAAAAAATCGGCACGCTGTACATCCAATCCGATCTCGAAAAAATCAATCGATTAATTCTAGAATACGTTGGCATCGTGGCAGCCATTCTTGCGATTTCTTCACTGTTGGCGTTTTTCCTCGCAACGCGACTGCAAGCGATCATTTCTCGTCCTATTTTGCATTTAGTTTCAATCGCGGACTCAGTCACTAAAAACAATGATTACAGCATTCGCGCCAAACGCTATGGCAGCGACGAACTGGGCATGTTGGTGAACGCGGTGAATGAAATGTTGGCACAAATCCAAAATCGTGACCAAATGTTGGCGCGCCACCGTGAAGAATTAGAAGAAGAAGTGAAATTACGCACTGCCGAATTATCAAGAATAAACATTGACTTAGAAGAGATGGTCGAAGATTTACAAGAAGCGAAGGAAGCCGCCGAAGTTGCCAGTCGCACCAAGACGGAATTCCTCGCCAATATGAGCCATGAAATTCGCACGCCATTAAACGCAGTCATCGGCATGACGGGCTTATTGTTGGAAACCGAGTTAAACAGTGAACAACTGGATTTTGTCGAAACCGTGCGCACCAGCGGCGATTCGTTGTTATCGTTAATCAATGATATTTTAGACTTTTCTAAGATTGACGCGGGCAAGTTGGAACTCGAAGTGCATCCGTTTAGCGTGCGGGAATGTGTGGAATCCGCCTTAGAATTGGTCGCGCCCAAAACTGCGGAGAAAGGGCTGGAATTGACCGCCTATTTCGATAAACATGTGCCAATTCATCTATCTGGCGATGTCACCCGGTTACGTCAGGTTTTGGTCAATTTACTCAGCAACGCGGTCAAGTTCACTGAAAAAGGCGAGATCGTGGTGATGGTATCGGGACATTTCTTGGGCAATGGCAAGGTTGAAATGTATTTTGCCGTGAAAGACACGGGCATCGGCATTCCCACTGATCGGATGGATCGACTATTTCGCTCGTTTAGTCAAGTAGATACCTCGACCACGCGCAAATATGGCGGCACTGGTTTGGGACTGGCAATCAGTAAACATTTGTGTGAATTGATGGGCGGGCGGCTGTGGGTTGAAAGCGAAGTGGACAAAGGTTCGACCTTTCATTTCACGATTTTGACCAATGCAATTTCGCTGGAAACGGTTGAATTTAAAGACAAACAATTGACTTTATCTCATAAACGAGTCCTGATTGTTGACGATAATTACACCAATCGTCGTATCCTGAGTTTACAAGTGCAATCATGGGATATGAATGTTGAATCGGCAATGTCTGGTGTGGAGGCGTTGGAAAAACTCAATCAAACGCCGCAACCCTATGATATTGCTATCTTAGACATGCAAATGCCGGAAATGGATGGCTTGACCTTGGCGCAGGAAATTCGTAAAAATCACGGCAAATCCATGCCCTTGCTGATGCTTACCTCGTTGAGTCGTCAACAAACTGCCATTGAACCGGGTCTATTTGCTGCGTACTTGGTTAAACCGGTTAAATCATCACAACTCTTTGATTGTTTGATAGATATTTTTCTACAAAAGAATACGCGCCCCAATTATCGCGTTGAATCCAAACCGCGTGAATTATTGACCGCCGAACATCGACCATTACGCATTTTATTGACCGAAGATAACGTGACAAATCAAAAAGTTGCGTTGCTATTGTTGAAAAAAATGCACTATACTGCCGACGTTGCCGCCAACGGGCTGGAAGCAGTACAAGCGGTGTCACGGCAACAATATGATGTGATTTTAATGGACGTGCAAATGCCTGAAATGGATGGATTTCAAGCCACCCAACAGATTCGGCTGCGTAATGACCCTCATCGTCCCTACATCATTGCGATGACGGCTCATGCGATGCGTGGTTATCGGGAAAAATGCCTTGAAGCAGGCATGGATGATTACGTGACCAAGCCAGTGCGACCAGAGGAATTGGCGGCGGCATTGTTGCGTTGTCCTCATCAACATAGCAATGTTGGGGCAGAACCCAAAATAGAGTCGCAACAACCCATTTTACTAACTTTACCTGCGCAACCGATTGAAAATAAAGTAATTGATACTTCAGGAAAGATCAAAGAACTCAATCAACAAATTCGTGCTGCCTTGGAGTCCTTGGTTGGTGATGATGAAGAATTGAGTGCGGAATTGATTCAGACTTATTTGGAAGGCAGCACCGCATTAACCACAGATTTACAAGCCGCAGTGACTGAAAACAATCCTAAGAAAATGGAACATGCCGCGCACAGCCTAAAGTCAAGCAGTGCCAGTTTGGGTGCGACTCAGTTAGCAGAATTGGCAAAACAGTTGGAAAAACAAGGACGTGACGGTGATATGACCAATGCTGCAACCAAGGCTGCGGGATTATTACAAGAATATCATGCGGTATCTCAAGCACTACGACAAATTCTGGGTAAAACTGCGGCACCGGAAATTGAAACTCAGCATGTAGCGCAAATTGATACTACAAATGTCATCAGCCCTACTGCTATCTTAGAGGCAGAAATTAAGGCGTTGTTGATTGGATTGGTTGGTGAGGATGAACCACAAATTATTGAAGATTTAGTCCTGTCGTATCAACAAGATAGCGAAGTGTTGATAACACAATTGACTGAAGCTATCATCCAACAAAATGCCAAAGAAATCACCATTGCCGCTCACACTTTGAAATCGAGCAGTGCCAACTTGGGCGCGCTGAAATTATCTGAATTATGTCAAATTTTGGAAAAACAAGCTCGTCACAATGAATTAAGCAATATTTCAACTTTATTGACAGAATTAAAATCAGAATATCAATTGGTTAGCACCGCGCTGCAACATATTTTGAACCCGCCCCCAGTCACTGCCCAAACAGATGTTTTACCACCTTCACCCGCTCCGGTTGAGACTTCAGCGGTCGCGCCAGAGATGGTTTTGGCACAGCATATCAAGCACAGTTTATTGGAAATGATCGGTACTGAAGACACTGATATAATTAAAGAACTGCTGCAAACTTATCTTGATGATGTTGAATCTTTGATGCAAACCATTCGAGAAGCTGTGGCAACTAATGATGCCAATATGTTGTCTCGAGCCGCCCATACTCTGAAATCAAGCAGTGGTAATTTAGGGATTGATGAACTTTCAGAACTTGCCGCACAATTGGAACAACAGGGCAAAAATAGCGATGTGGCGACGAGTGCCGCAGTTTTAGCACAATTAGAAATAAAACATGCTAAAAGTTTGTTAGCAATCAACTTGTTGCTGCACAGTGACAATTTGGATTTTGATCATTATTCTCCAATGCCCCTTGTGTCGCAATCAAGTTTCAATGCTGCTTCTCCGCTTAAGGTTGATGAAATTGAAAATATTGTGAAAACCACGCTGTTTGAGTTGCTTGGTGAGGATCAAGATGAAGTGGTTCGGGAATTGGTTAATACTTACAAAAGTGATGCTGCGACGTTGATGCAAGCTATTCGACAATCGGTATTAGACAATGATATCAGTCGGTTGACCACTGCCCTGCATACTTTTAAATCTATCAGTGGTAACTTGGGTTTGCATCAATTAGGTGGAATTGTTGTTGAATTAGAGAATCACATCATTGGACAGTCGCCAAATAGTGCAGCATTATTAGCGAATTTAGAACAAGCGTGTCAAGTAGTACAGCAGGCAATGGATAAATTGTTGGGAGTATCGGTTGAGAGTAATGAACCTGTTGAATTATCTACAGAACCGCCTAATTTACTCCAAGATGGCAATGTTTGGATATCGTCCTTACCCGAACCCGCCGATGTGAAATTGTTGGTGGTGGATGATCAACCCTACGATACTTTATTATTAAGCAGTTATCTAAAAGATGAAGGTTATCAGGTGCTTACGGCGAACACTGGACAAGAAGCGTTAAAAATTGTGTTCAGTGAATCCCCCGATATTGTGCTGTCTGATGTAATGATGCCCGGCATGGATGGGTTTGAAGTATGTCATCGCATCAAGCAAAATAAACACAGTGTCTTGATTCCTGTCGTTTTAATCACCGCGTTGGATGGGCAAAGTGATCGAATTAAGGGTATTAAGGCGGGCGCGGATGAATTTTTGTCGAAACCGATTAATCGTGAAGAACTGATGGCGCGAGTGCGGTCATTGTTGCGTTATCAACGGGCGCGGGCGCAATTGGAAGAGGCGCAGAAAGAACATCTGAAGAGTATGTTTAAACGGTATGTGTCGCCAAAGTTGGTGGATGAAATTTTGATTCACCCCAGCAAGGCGGAATTTGCCCTTGTTGACCAGCAAAATCGTTTGGACGCGGTGATTTTGTTCGCAGATTTGCGTGGTTTTACAGCAATGTCCGAGATGTTGCAGCCGAAAGATGTCGTGAAATTACTCAATGAGTTTTTCACCATGTTGACCGAGGTTGGTTATCGCTACGATGGCACCAGTTTTAATATGTCAGGTGATTGTTTATTAATCGGTTTTGGCGTACCATTCCACCAAATTAATGCCGCGCAACGTTCGATCAATGCTGCAATTGAAATGCAGTCAGAATTTGTTAAATTAGAAGAAGTCTGGCGCAAAATTTATGGAATTCAGGTAGGATTGGGAATTGGGATTAACAAGGGCGAATTGATTGTTGGCAATGTGGGATCGCCTAACTTCATGAGTTATACGGTGATTGGTGACACGGTGAATGTGGCATCGCGGTTGGTGAGCATGGCGAAAGATGGCGAGGTGATTTTGTCAAAAACCATTTTAGATGCGTTGGATGATTCTTCGATTGTGGCGTATATTGAGACCTTGCCACCAGTCAGTTTAAAAGGCAAATCGCAGTTGCAACAGGTATTTAAGTTAGAAACTCGCCACCTGAGTGAGGTTGATAGCAACCACTCTTTTTGATATGATTTGTTATGAATTGCAGCTTGCTTATGTAATACTCACGACCGCCTGGTATAACCTCAACATGATTAAAAGGTAACTTATATTAAAATATGGCAGTAAACTTAGTGATGGCTGTCAACCTTTCATTTATTTTCAAGATTATTGGATTTGATCATGGCATTTTACATTCGTTGGTCGTTATGCTTGTGTTGCTTAGGTTTATTAGCCCATCCGGTGTGCGCGGAATCTAAAAAGAGAATTGGCTATTTGGAAGCGGGTCCTTTGGCGAATTTCACGGAAACTATACGACACACCACAGAGATACTAAGACAGCAAGGTTGGGGAGATAAAATTGAACTGGTCAAGGACGCATGTTTTAGTCCCGGCTGGTCACAGGAACAGAAAAAACAGTTGCCTGAAAAAGCTAAAGAATTGATGAATCGTACTGATTTAGACCTAATCATTGGCGGGGGTACGTCTGCGGTGCGCAGTTTGTTGGAATACAATAATCATCGCGTTTCTATCGTGGGCATTGCAGTCAGCGATCCCATCAAAACCACCTTCAAAGTCGATGGTAAAGAAACAACGTTTGTCGTCAGTGAACAGGATTCGGGGATAGACAACTTTACCATTCGCATTGTTCCCAATCAATACAAGCGCATGTTCGAGATTTTCTATGACGAAGTAGGCTTTAAAAAGTTAGGATTGCTCTACGTGGATGAGAAAAACAAGAATAATGTGACCAGTGTTGATGATGCCTACGAGGTGTCAAAATCGGGACGGCATTTTGAAATATTGGAACAACGCATTGCCAATCCAGAAACTGGGGATTGTTATAATGGATTGGAAGCGTTGATTAAACTTGGCATTGACGCATTTTTTATACCCTCATTGAGCTGTTTTGACTGGGACGAAGCGGATCCCAAAAAAGCCAATCCAACCAAGTTGCTCAAGTTATTACGTGACCATAAAATCCTTACCTTTTCGCGACAGGGCAATCGGGATGTGCAGGGCGGGGCAATGATGGGTTTATCGACGCTCAACTATCATGATCGCGGCGAATTTACGGCGGACAGTATTATGGCTATTTTGTCAGGTAAGAAAAAACCGCGCGAACTCCCCATGACTGATAAGGCTCCCCCCAAAATTACTATTAATCTGGAAGTGGCGCAAGAACTTGGATTTACCCTATCATTTGATGTGCTGGGTGCCAGTGATGAATTATATGAGAAAATTACAGTTCCGGAAAAAAATCCAGCCGCTCCAGTGTGTAACTTATTTTGAGTGCCCTCAATGACTGATACGTTACAAACAGCGGTTAAGTATTTGACTGCGGGGAAAATTATTGCCTATCCCACTGAAGCAGTGTATGGTTTAGGATGTGATCCACAACAGTTACCTGCTATTCAGCGGTTATTGACGTTGAAACAACGCGAATGGCATAAGGGTTTGATCCTCATCGCAGCGGAATTTACGCAATTGAGTCCGTTTATCCTACCGTTGTCACCCGATATTTTCCAGCGAGTATTGGCAACTTGGCCCGGGGCAGTGACGTGGTTGTTGCCAGCCCGCCCCGAAGTATCTGAATTGTTACGGGGTAACTCCGATAAAATAGCTGTTCGGGTTACAGCCCATGCTCAAGCTGCGGCATTGTGTCGTGCTTGGGGCGGCGCGTTGATTTCCACCAGTGCCAATATTAGTACCCAACCGCCTGCAACCACGGCATCCCAAGTGCATGAAATTTTTGGTAATTCTGTTGATTACATCGTGGACGGTGCAATTGGTGATCGCGCCCGTCCCAGCGAAATTCGTGATGCTTTGACCAATCAGATGTTACGTTTTTAATGAATGAGCAAATAGAAACTTTATCAATAGAATGAAGGAGTTCCCGATTTGCAAATGGGATTAGGGGGATTTCTTAAGCCGATGAAAACAGTTAAATATCATTCTACCCAACGGACGGCTGTTACTTGGGTGATACCTTCGATGGTTTTTTATCCAATCCCAAACGTGGCAATAGATAGTAATCCATCACTTTTCTTGCAATTGGTGCCGCAGTTTTACTTCCCCCGCCGCCGTTTTCAACCACCACTGCAATGGCAATTTGGGGATTTTCTATCGGTGCAAATGCAACAAATAATGCGTGATCATGAAACTTTTTTGCAATTCGCCGCGCGTCATAACGTTCGTTTTGTTTAATGGTAATCACTTGCGCTGTTCCTGTTTTCCCTGCAAAATGATAACGAGCCCCCTGTCCTACCTTGCGCGCCGTACCCGTTTGCACCACTGCCTGCATCCCGGCAATCACCACATCCCAAAATCTTTCATCTTTAACAGTGATACTAGCTTGTGGTACGGAATGAATGACATCTGATTCATTAATGTTGGCATTATCGACGGTGAATACCACGCGCGGCTGGCGATATTTACCCCGCATACTCAAAGTCGCGGTGGCAACTGCCAATTGTAGGGGAGTCGCTGACCAATAGCCCTGACCAATCCCTGTAATAATAGATTCGCCAGAAAGCCAATCGCGTTTAAAACGGGCTCGTTTCCATTCTCGTGATGGCATCAATCCTGACGATTCACCTTTTAAATCAATGCCTGTCAGCTTGCCAAATCCAAAACGATTCATAAAAGTGGACAGCCGATCTATGCCTAAATCAAAACCTAAATCGTAAAAATACACGTCACAAGATTGTTCAATGGCATGAAATAAATTCATACTGCCATGCCCGCCGCGCCGCCAACAACGATAACGATGTTCCTGCCCTTTCAACCGATATGCCCCCGTACATACCGCTCGACTGTTCTCACTGCGAATACCATATTCTAATCCTGCCAATCCAACAAAGGGCTTAATCGTTGAACCCGGCGGATAGCTCCCATGCACTGCGCGGTTGTATAAGGGACGTTGGGGAGATTCTCGTAACTCTTTGTAAGTCGCGGCATCAATCCCATTGACAAACAAATTAGGGTCGTAACTTGGCATACTGGCTAGGGCTAATACGGCACCGGTAGCAGGTTCTATCGCGACAACTGCAGCTTGTTGATCTTTAATCAAACTTTCGACGTAATTCTGAAAAGACATGTCGATATTGAGATACAAATTCTGTCCCGGTTCCGAAGGACTCCGTTCCAACACTCGCACCACCCGCCCTTGCACATTGGTTTCTACCTGCCGAATTCCAACTTTACCACGCAAATCGCTTTCATAAAAACGTTCGATCCCCGTTTTACCAATATAATCATTGCCTAAGTAATCGTTCTTTTGTAAAGTTTCAAATTCCTTCTCACTGATGCGTCCCACATAGCCCAACGCATGAACCCCAACTGTTCCTAAAGGATAAATTCGACTTAAATTGGAGACTACGTCAACGCCCGGAAAGCGATAACGTTGTACCGAAAACTTGGCAATATCATCCTCAGTGAGGCGATGACGCAAGGTGACGGGATCAAACGGACGTTTTTGTTGTCTCGCCCGTTTAAATCGAGCAATATCATCATCATCAATGGTTATCACTTCACGTAATTGCGATAATAAGGTCTCCAAATTTCCCGCCTGCTCTGGCACCACTTCCAAACTGTAAGCAATTCGATTTTCTGCCAACAATACTCCATTTTTATCGTAAATGAAACCGCGGGCTGGCGCAACCGGTAGAATTTTTAAACGATTGTTTTCAGACAGGGTAATATATTTCTCATGGTTAATAACTTGCAAATAGATTGCGCGCGCAACAATCAATCCTAAAGCAAACACAATGAATATCAAGGCGATAACAATACGGCTTGAAAACATGCGATATTCAGCGGCAGAGTCTTTGAGAACGAAACGGTTTTTTGGCATAACAGCTTGTATGATAGCGGGAGTTTGAAAACAAAATTTGGCAATTTTATGATTTATTTGAATTATTGGTAGATATTTTGCTGTGGATCAGAGTTCGCGTAGTTCACAATTCCTAGAGAAAGCCATGTTAGCGCATGAGGAATGGAACGGGAACGCTCTAATTTTATTATAGCATTTCTGAGAAGTCAGTATTTTCACGCGACGGGGGTTGACAACTATCACTTTCTAAAAAAGCGGGAAGATACTTCGCTTCGTTTTTGATTGATACCGATGAATATAACCCAAATGATGTTGATAGATAGCCGTCTGTTGGTGTAGATTACGGCACTTCATTGAATACAAAGCGAAATTGAGAAATTATATTGTTGTGATTGCCGATAGATTTTTCCCAAGCAGCCAAGTTAAATTAAGGTTCATTCCGACCCTAAGACTTGAGTAATCAAGCAGTTGCGAAATAGTTTCACACGACAGGAATATCATTGATAATCAGTCGCATTCCTTTTGTTAATAGTTGTTAATGGTTTAGGAACTGTATCACATCCGCTTCTCTTGATTTATATGGTATAATTTTTAATTATTATGAATTTACAATTATCAAGTTTAATCATGTAATGACGGAATTTTGCAACAACTCTCCATTTATCAGGAAATATCATGCGTTCCCTCTCATTCATCCTTACCATTGGATTGTTTTGCAGCACTTTTTTAGCCCACGCCAAAGACATTCAAACCGGTGGAAAAATTTGCGCCCAACCAGAAAAAACTTGCTCATCCACAGCTTACGAATTCCAACCCAATGAATTATCGTTCCATTTGCCGGAAAAATTGGAATGGCAAAGTGCCCATTATTCCGCCCATTTTTACGCCGTCATTTTGCGCAGTGTCAAAGCAGTGGAAATGACTGACCCAAACGGCGATGAAGAATGCAAAGGGTTTATCAGTGAAACCAATCGGTTAGCCGTGCAACAACAATTTCCAGAAAATAAAGTATTCAGCTCACGCAATGGTTGTTTTCCGATGGTTTACTACAGCAATGTCAATGATAAATATAACTTTATCGCAGTTTATGGCGGCAAAAATGAATCGGAAGCTGGAGCGATCTTAGCACAAGCCAAGGTTGCCGGTTTTCCCGATGCCAATTTGCGTAAAATGCAAGTTATCGTTGATAATGGACATTAATCGCTTATTATAAAAATTTTTCTCAGCAATCCGTTGGTTTAACTAGAAATTTATTAAGGAAGTGGATGATAAACCAAAATCGCATTAAATCAAAAAATAAGTATTCTCAAGGATTTACCCTAATCGAAGTGATGGTCGTAATTGTCATTTTAGGCATTTTAGCGGCATTGGTCGTTCCAAAAATTATGAGCCGTCCGGATGAAGCCCGGTTGGTCAAAGTGAAACAAGATATTCGTGCATTGGAAGCCGCGCTAAAACTTTATAAATTAGATAATTACATTTATCCAACGACCGAGCAAGGTGTTGACGCATTGGTCACCAAACCGCAAGGTGAACCGCAGCCTCGACATTGGAAAGAAGGTGGTTATGTCGATAGATTGCCGAAAGACCCGTGGGGATTTCCGTATAATTACCTCAGTCCGGGGGCGCGTGGGGAATTTGACTTGTATTCGCTGGGGGCGGATGGGCAAATTGGGGGGGCAGGAGTGAACGCCGATGTCGGAAATTGGAATTTAGAACAATAGCTTATCGTCTGAACCTCAATTCACATAATTAACCTAATTAACATAATCAAAACGTTCATAGCTCGTTACCAAGTTCGACTTAGTAATGAATAGGTTACAAGCTCTGCTTGACGGATTTTACTCGAAGCAGAGCTTCATGGCAGGCATTACCAAGTTGAACTTAGTAACGAGAAAAATTATGAAAATTATATTAATTATGTAAATTAAGGTTCAGACAAT
>Ga0316608_1000820_pt1 | contig 13328 bp, 19 predicted proteins | sample MIS2016152B_MG_FD_207673 | JGI IMG/M metagenome (GOLD analysis project Ga0316608, IMG submission 207673) | Microbial mat bacterial communities from Middle Island sinkhole, Lake Huron, Michigan, United States - MIS.2016.152B | ecosystem: Environmental > Aquatic > Freshwater > Lake > Sediment...
ACATACACAGTTACAAATGCATTCATCACAGCCTTAACAGATGTAAATATAAACCCAGACCCAACAAATAAAATAGGAGTTTGGTCAGTAGAATCATTCGCTGGATATTTTACAATCACCACAGACATAGTAGAAACATCAAACATATCGTTTGATTGGAGTGGGGTAAGAAATTGAGAGGAAGAGTTAATCAAGGTGGGTCTGATATAAAAGCCTTTCAAGCAGCCTACGTTAACACAGAGTTGACATTAGTACCAACAGTTAAAGTAGGAGAATACGTTTATAGTAATGAACCAGTTGGGATTAATTACGTACTAGATACGTATACAAAGTTATTGCTTCATATGGATGGAGCTAATGATTCAACAGTGTTTACTGACTCATCAATAGTCCCAAAGACAGTAACAAGAGTGGGAACACCATTAATTAAAACGGCACAAAGTAAGTTTGGTGGAGCTTCAGCATATTTCCCAGGTGGTGGAGACAACTGTTTAACATTAGCAGACTCAGATGATTGGAACACTGGTGATGGTGATTTTACAGTAGACACGTGGATACAGTTAGTATCCGGTTTTAATTCTGGTGGTATGGAAATATGTAGTCACTTTGAATCAGGTACTAAATACTGGGGACTTGTACTATATTATGTTGATGGAAATGTTATAGATTTATTCTTTACAGCACTTAATACTACTGTATTAATTACAGTATTTAAAAGATTACAAATACCTATAAATCAATGGCACCATATAGCAATTGTTAGATATGGAAATATATATACACTTTATTTTAATGGTCAAGAACAGCATAGAGTAAACTATTCTGGTGCAATTCCAAATTATGCAGCTACACTAAGAATAGGAAAATTAAGTACAGATTACTTTAAAGGATATATAGATGAACTCCGTATATCCAAAGGAATAGCTCGTTGGACTTCAAATTTCACACCTCCAACAGCACCTTATACAACAACATTATCAGGTATAATAATCCCTTCCATAGAAACAAATCCTACACTTCAACAAATCACATCTACAGAGCAAGGACCATTAAAGACGTATGGAAGCACAGTCAAGAGATATTCCGGATTTGTTTCGAAAAGAGCAGTAGGCACATTATAAAGGAGAAAGTTTATGCAACAAGAATTACAAGCAGTCAAAACAATCATCTGTCCAGAGTGTGGAGCGACAATGGTGCCAGAAGGAGGTTGTGCATATTGTCCCGCCTGTGGATACAGTCCATGTAAGTAACACATAATAAAACTAAAGAGAAAAGAGGAATACACGATGGATAAAACTATAGAGAATGCACCTGCTTTATTAGAGTCATTGTACAAATATTTCCCTACAATTGGTAGCATAATCTTAATAGCATTAGTAGTTATAGCAATATCAAAGTGGGGAGTTCCTCCAATCAGTGAGTTTATACAGACTTTAAGAAAGCAAAAAAATGAGCATGATCTAGAAGTACGACGATTTGAAAAAGAATCACAAGATAGGCAAATAGACATTCAATTAAAAATATCGAACACACTGGAAAAAACAACGCTAGTGTTGGGTGATATTAAAACAGACACATCAATAACTCAATCAGCAATTAATGAATTAAAATCTTCAATGAATATATTACATGAAAACAATAGAGAGTATTTAGGACATAGAAAAGAGTTAGTAGAAGTCATATCTTGTTTAGAAGATTCAGTATCAACACTAGAAGGTAAAATAAATAACATGGGGCATACAATGTGTAGTCCACAGACACACAAGATGTTACAAGAGTTAATTGATCTAGTAAAAGATTTAAATAGGTTATTAACTATTAGAGATATATGCAAAGCATAATAAAAAATGGAGGAATACATATTATGGATTTAAGAAATATAGACCCTGCAATATTAACAGCTTTAGTGACAGTAATAGTAGCGGTATTGACAGGTTTATCTAGTATAGTAGGAACATTCTTTTTTAAGAAAATGGAAGAATTAAAAGATAAGATAGACGATGACAGACTTACAAAATATATAGACATAGCAAATGAAGCTGTTATAACTGCTGTAGGAGCAGTAGCACAGGTAATGGTAGATTCTTTAAAAGCAGCTGCTGTAGATGGAGTATTATCTAGTGATGAAGCAAAAGCGGCATTTGAAGAAGCAAAAGCAAGATCTTTAGCTATAATGGGTTTGAAGGGACAAAAAGCAGTTAAAGAGTTATACGGTGACTTTGATGCATGGTTAATAAACAAGATAGATTTTTATGTTGGAAAAAGAAAATCGGATAAGAATCAAAGCAAGTAGTTTGTCATGGGGCTGCTTGTTGTCATAGATTGATAGTCCTCCTGAATGACCTATGTGGGCAGTAGGTCGTAAACACCTAGTAGCAAATTAAATGCTGCTAGGTATTTTTCTACAGTTTTATAGTATTAGTATATAGTGTGATTAAGTTATGGAAAAGATGGAATTAAAAATATGGCATGTAAAAATTATGTATACAGTCACGCCTACAGTTATATTAAAAACGACTATACAGAGACAGTGCAAAGTTTATGGGCATAAAGTTTAGGTGGTTTTTAAAATAGTTTCAAAATTAATTTCAGATAGGTAAAAGTATTAAAGATTTTAACACTTTTGGTATTAAAAATATTTTATATAATAAAGTTGTTTTAATATAAAAAAAGTGTTGCAAAGTCGAAATTGTGGCGTTATAATAGAGATAGTAGAAAAAGAATATAAGTAAATTGTAATTATATAAAAAGGAGGTAACAATGAAAGACATATTCAAAATCACAACTCGTACAACAGAAAAAGAATTAGCTCTAATGTCATTGTGTAGAGAGCTACAAAACAAGTTAAATATATTAGAAATATATGCAAATGGAGAAGAGGACATACAAAACACAACAAAAAGATTACTAGACAAAAACGCAGAGTTAACAAAGCAAATAGAAACAGTAAGACAAGCAAATAGAGAATTAGCTAAAATGATAAACAAAGAAAAAAAAGAGAGACAGTCAAACTTAACACAAGCAGAAAAAGATCAAATAGCAGAGTTATACGCATACTTGACAATACCGGAACTAGCACGTGCATACAATTGCACAAATAACACAATAATAAATATATTAATGTCAAAGGATTTATATGTAAGATCTAATAAACCTGGAAGACCTAAAATTGAAGGGGGAAATTAACATGAATACTAATTTAAATGAAACACAGGCAATAAGCAACATGAAGCTAACATACTCTAAAAATATAGAGTACTTAAAGTCATTAGAGAGAACTAATATAACATTCACTAATTCAGACAAACAATTAGTAAATGGAATTATACTAAGTAATAGTAAAGGTTCCATACTAGCAGAACCAGAAACAGGATTAGTTAGATCATTTAAAAAAGTCAACAACAAATTAATATTATCAAATAAACATTTTGGATCAAACATCAAAAAGAATACATCTAGCCCTTATATATGGGTTAGTACTCCCTGGGGTTTCACACCTACAGCACATTCAATTATAGCTGTAGCAACTAGTAAATTTGATAATAAAAATCCCTTAATATTTGAAATAGGACATCTTAATTCCAACTGTAGAGATAATAGAGCAGATAATTTAGAAGTTATAACTCATGGAGTTAATATGGACGAAGTATCATTTAGAAAATTAGTAGATAAATATAAAATAGATCTACATAAACAAATACTAACTCATGATAAAATACAATGGTTATTAAATGAATCAGGTGGAGATGAGATAGTATTACAAGGGTTAATAACAGCAGCTTGGATGTGTGGTTGGTCTAACTATAATTATGATAGACAAATAAATAAATATGAAGAAGATACAGAAATAGAAGAGTGGGGATATGAAGATGAATATGACAGTAGTAAATCAAAAGCAAGTTTATTTACAGAGATAGATGGAATAAGATATCCTATATCAAGAATATCATATATGTAATTTCTTTCCCCCTTTAGTAACTGTATCACTCCTGCCAAGTCAGTGATACAGTTACATATTAAAAATAATTAAGGAGAGCAGTTATGATAAAAAAAATAAATAAAAAAAATAGCAATACAAATAATAATAAAACAATATGTCCAGATTGTGGTAGTCAAATGATACCCTCAGGTGGTTGTATGTATTGCAATCAATGTGGATACAGCCCATGCAAATAATACATAACATATACTATTCTATACTATTGAAAATAGCATATATAAAAAACAGATCAAAGTTAAAAGATAGACATGGAAATATATTTAATAAAAATACATATGTATCTAAAATAGACAATTACAGAATATAATTATTTCTTGTCCTGGGTGTATGGTGTAGTGAAATCCGCCATGCACCCTATAGTTAGAAAGGAGATAACATGTTAGAAAAATTAATAGCAATAGCGTTAGCAGCTATATTGGGTTTATCAACAGTCCCTACAATAGATGAGATAAATAATAACTTTGAACAAGTGATAGAACAAAATATAAGTACAGAAGATTTAGAAGCGGCACAACAATTAATACTAGAGTCAAACATAGAAGGTCCGGAGTTCATAGCAACACTACAAGCGTTATTACATACTAAAGAACAAGAACAACTTCAAGTAGAAGTAGATTCATTCTTTGGAGAAGGGTGGGTAGTAAGTGAAAATTAAAGCATACAAAACATACTCAACAATAGATAAATTATATATAGCATTTGTATTAAACATAATAGTATTAATAAGTTTAATAATTCACACAACATAAATAAGAAAGGATATTAAAATGAATCCAATAATAAAGCGCTTAATAGACTACAACATCAAGCAAGAGCAAAAAGCAGTAGAAGATTACGAAAGATTAATCAGAGAGATGTTAATGACAAACACTCCAAAAGAAAAAATACAAAAGGTAATGGAAATAAGAGATGAAGAGCAGACACACAAACAAGAGTTAGAAGCATTAATAGAGGAGGACTAACATGATAACAACAATAAATCTAACAGAAAAATTAAAAAATAAAATACAACAAAATTACAACCTACAAACTATAAATGTAAAGTGTGACGTATATAAAAAAGCAGATATAGTAAAATATACAAATGAAAACTTAGTAACATCAGAAGACAGTGCAACTGTAGCGGATTGGATTAATAAAATGGATCTAGTAGAAATATTAGATCAAAATGGATTCATAACATTGATGTGGGTACCTGTAGAGTTTAAAGGCATAGAAAATGAATACTACGAAGCATCAGTATACACAGACAAACTTTACGGTATTGGGTTAGATGACAACTTAATAAAACAAGCATGGCATAACTACATAAAAGACCATAACCTAAATAAACTATTAGATGATGTATTACAGGAGGACTAACATGGGGAGGAGAGATAATAGGAGATAGGTTTAATCCATTCGACACAGTAACAGTAAAAGAAATAAAAATATTAAATCCATTCAGTAAAATAACAGTCGAAGGAAAGGAAATAAGCATGGAAAAATCAGTTAAAGAGTTAGTAAACAAAGACACAGTAACCACACTCAACAGAGCCCAACGCAGGTCATTAAAAAAGAAAGCACAATCAGAACTCAAACACCTAAAAAAAGAAATGAAAGTACTACCTAAAAATATTAACGACTCATACACAAACTTCATAGAAGCTTGCAAAAAAGACGGAGTAGATCCTACACAAGTGTTTACTGATATACTAGCAGTAGATGAAGCACAAGATTTAGCAGCAAGAGATGCAATAAAACAAATAGAAAACCTACCAAATAATTAAAGAAAGGAGATGGGGCGGGACATATATCCCGCCCTTTGGTATACATATGATGTACATGGGAGGAAAGTCACGCCTTAAAAATCAAATATGCAGTATATTAAATAATTCAATTCAATATATAAACACAGATAATTATTATGAACCATTCATGGGTGGTTTTAATATACTAGAAGGAATAAACTGCAAAAATAAATATGCATCAGATATTAATAAATACCTTATAGCATTTATAGACTATATTAAAAATGGTGGATTAATTCCAGAAACACTAGACAAAGAAACTTGGTATGATATTAAATATAATAAGGATAAATATCCAGACTATTTAGTATTTATAGCTGGTTCAATATGTTCATTTAATGGTAGATGGTTTGAGGGATATGCAGCAGCTTTTAAAACTAAAGATGGGTCTATTAGAGATAAACTACAAAATGCTAGACAATCAATAAATTATCAAATAAATAAAATTAAAGATTGTCATATATCACTTAATTCATATTTAGATGTAAATATAAAACCACATAGTGTTATATATTGTGACCCACCATACATAAATACAGATACTTATAATAATGAAACATTTAATCATGCAAAGTTTTATGATTGGTGTATAGAGAAATCAAAGAATAACCTTATATATATCAGAGTTTACAATGCCGGAAAAGTTGTTTAAAGAAATATATAGCTGGGAATTAAATAATAATATGGCATCTTTACAACATAGTAAAAGCAATAAAGAAAAAAATAAACACATTGATAAACTATATGTTGTTAATAATGGCTGGCTAGTAGAAGATATATACAATAATGCACCTATAAATTTTTAAGGAGGTATGTATGCCAACTACATTAGATATTAAAAAATACAAACAACCTTATAAACGTCTTGGATTAAAGCTTGCGAGAATAAAGCAAGGATATACACAACAAGACATAGCAAATGCATTACATTGGTCCAGATCTAAAGTAGCAAATTTTGAGAATTGTTGTCAAGATACAAGTACAGTAGCAGCAACAGAGCTAATGGTATTATTACAAGTAAAAGATATGTGTTATATAACAGACATATGGAAGTTAGTTGGGAATGTATGTGAAAATGTTAGGACATCAAAAACAATAGAAGTAAAGGAGAGTGCATGGTATGATAGAGAAAGCTGACAGTTTATTATCAGACTATGGCCCTTTAGAGGAGTTAAATGTTAAGACAGCAATGCGTAAGATAGTAGAAGCATTAAAAAGAGGAGATACATATATAAGATTCAAGCCAAACGAATATAGTAAGTTATTGAATTCACTGCTTAAAGAACAAAACTACAAAATAAACATAAATTATGCTAGTGATAAAATAACATCATACGAAATAAGCCTTAGGGATTTAGCAGTGTTACCACCTAAAGTACAATTAATAAGAGGGTCATATACAGTCGATTAAGTTTCACTTTGCTTTTATTTATGTCATTATAAAACCTTGCAAAATAGAGTGAATTCCGGTATTATTATACCAGAGAGTTCACTTTATTTTTATTTTTACACACCCAAGAGGAGCATCATAAATGTGGGAGCAAACAAAGGTCCTAGGCAATTTGAACAAGAGATTGATATTAGTGAATGCGTAGAGTTCAATTATAACTCTACGCTTTATGATCGTTTAGAAAAGGAAGGTTGTTTACAAGACTTCCTAGAAACAATAAAAGCTTGTGTAGCAGATGGAATGACATTAAAGGAAATAGCAAAAGAGTTAACAATAAGCTTTGGATTCTTTACAAGTGGTAAGTCAAAGTCAGATGGCACACATACAGATGGTGCAATACATCCAGATACATTAACAAGAATGCGTGGTAGATATCCAGATATAAGAAAAGCGTTTACGTTTAAAGCAGAAACACAATTAAGTAAGCTTCGTAACAAACTTATACAAAATGCAATTGATAAGTCATCAATGTTTGATGAAGAGTCATTAAAAGTTTTAGAAAGATTAGATAGATCTGGGAGATATGTATATAGAGAACCTAAAGTTCAGCAAGTTATAAATAAACAAACAATAGAAAGTAATACTATAGTTTCCAGTGCAACTCAGGATACAATAAATAATATGATGGAATCTATAAAAGCATTGGCAGAACTAAAGTTAAAGACAGCGGAGGCTCAAATAGATGAGTCTACTGAGTGAAAAACAATTAACAACAATTGCGACATTTGGTACAAGCCCGGCACGATTAGGAGTAGGTCCTTATAGATGTGGTAAATCATATTCAGCAGCTATAGGATTTGGATTTAGATTAAAGAGAGCTCCAATAGCAAAGTATGGATATGCAATAGTATGCAGGACAATGTCACTAGTTAGAGACACAATAGTAAAGGAATTAGAGTCTTCATTTGGAACAGATGTACAATTTAAAAAGAATTCAAACCATGGTATAGTATTCGGACATGATGTATTCCTAGGAAGTTTAAATGATTCAGATTCAGTCAAAAGAATAATGGGTATGACATTCCGGGGAATATTACAAGACGAAGCGACATCAAGTACAGACGAACATATGATGGGTTTATTCTCTCGTATATCTGGTGAATCACCAGATGGAGTCTGGTATGAAGCATTAACAAATCCACAAGACCCAAAGCATCATGTAAAGCAAAAAATAGATAATGGATTCTTTAGAGATGTAGTACAATGGCGTGAAACAGATGCAGCATGGGTTGGAGCTAAAGATTACTATGCAGGATTAAAGATATCATATAGAAACAACCCAGCCTACTATGCAAGATATATATCAGGAGAGTGGGCAGCGGCAGAAGGTATAGTATATCCAGAGTTTGATAGAAGATATCATATTATATCAAAGCAAGAGTTAGTTGGAGCAAAATACATTTATTATAAGATGTCAATCGATTTTGGTATAAACCATCCAACAGTAATATGTTTAGCTGGAGTAATGTCGGGTGGAGAGCATATAATACTAAAAGCATTATACAGATCAAACACATTAATAACAAATCTAGTATCAATAGTAATTCATTTATACAGTCAATACCTAGGAAAAGTAAAGTTTATAGCAGTAGACCCTTCAGCAAAAGCGTTTATAGACTTACTACGTGCAGGTGGATTAACAAATGTAGTAGAAGCTAGTAATAGTGTTGAAGAGGGAATACTAAAAGTAAAAGATATGTTATCGCGAGATTTATTATTTATAGCAGAAGATTGTGATGATATAAACACATTAAATAGTGATTATGGTTTAGAGCAAGAGTTTTATACATATAGGTGGGATCCAAACAAACCAGACAAAGTAATAAAAGAAAAAGATGATGGCATGGATGCATTAAGATATTTAGTAAACTCTTAAGGAGATATAATGGGTGGAGCATCATATATAAACAGAACATATAGAAATGATGACGATTCCATGGGTAATGTAGAAATACAATCTGAGGATAATTTTAGTATACTTCCAGATGGTGTAGAGATTTGGGAAAAAGCAGTAGATGGTAGTATTATTTTCCCCTTTATACCTGGGTCTAAATTTCCTACAGATGCAATTCAACAAAGAGCAGATGAGTATAAAACAATAGATATGCTCTATAAAAACAAACTAGACGCAGTGTATGGTAATATAGTATCTATAAACGATATGATGCGTGATGCTGTAACAAACTTTCCTATATTGCGTCTAGTACCAAACCTTCCAGACTATAAGTTATTAACAGAAGCTTGGGTAGATTTAACAGCGGCAAAGCCGCCCCGCGTAGAGTCAGATGATTCTATAAAGCAAATGCAATTAAGTCAAGTTATAGGAGCATCTAACTTTGCAGAAGCATATAGATCAGTAGTTCGTGGTTCACAAATAATGTATGGAAACAAAACATTTAAAGTAGATAAATTATCTGGTGGTAGAGTTAAGATAGTAGACATGCCATTAAAATGTTGGGTACCATTTGTAAACAAAGAAGACACATCTACAATAGCTTGTAATGTGTTTTTCAATATATTTGTAGACAATAATCAGTGGTTTTGTGAGTTTGTATGTTATGAAGAGACAGGAGATATATACGGGCTTAAGTTTAAGTACAATAAGAGACGATTAATGTTAGAAGAGTTAGTAGAAGAGTTTAAGCATGAGCAAGCGTTTAATGGAAAAGGAATATCTCCTATAGTAGTATTTCATGGAGATCGTTTAAATAATGAGTTACTAGGTCAAAGTAGATATAAAGAGTGGGATTCTGCAATAGCATCTTGTATTCGTGCATATCAAACAATACTTATATTATTAGAACGTTGTAAAGAAATAATAAGAGTATTACCTTCGGGAGCAACAAAGACAGATGATTATACAGGTTTAACATATAGTCAGCAAACCGGTTCTATTGCATATGAACCAGGTGTAGATAAAAAAGCTCCAGAGATAAAGTTTGAAGTACCAGTAATTCCTATGGAGCAAGCGATACTTGCTTATGGTCAATGCTTGGAACGCTTATCAAGAGACACAGGATTACCGGGAACATTCCTTAATCTACAAGATATAAAGACAGGTACAAGTGGTGAAACAGTTAAGTCTTCTATGATTCGTTCAGAGATAAAAGCAAAGGGAATGAACACACTATTAAACTATTCTACAAAAGCATTGATACATAGAATAGCAATAGCATCAAATTTAGATATAGATATAGGCGAATTTGATATTAAGTCATTCAATGGGTTTGTTCAGAATGAAGATAGCAAATCAAAGATATTACAAGCTAGACTTGGTTCAAGTGGAAACATAGCCACTATGACTATTGCAGATGCAATAGCTGAATATGACGATGTTCCTATGTCAATTGCAAAGCAGCGTGAACAAGAGCTTAAAGGTATAAAAGTAGAACAAACTACAATAGATATACATAATTCAGAATCGGGAAAAGAAAGTGAAGTAACAAACGGTATATCATTCACACCTAAACCTGGTACAATTGAAAACAGTTCAAATGTAAATACAGAAGGCTTTAAACCTGTAGGAGCGTTCATTATGGGTTCTGAGAATATAGGAGATAACGTATGAAAGTAAATAAATACTTAAGCAAATCATTTAAAGTTATAGACAGTGATAGTATGTATGGTATTCCTTCAGATGAAGATTACCAGCTTATTAAGTCTTTAACGAATAGTGACATACCGAAGGAAGAGTTATTTGTATATCCTATAGTCTTATGTGATAATGATGTAGACAGGCAAAATGAGCAATTCAGTTTAAAAGCATTAAATACAATCAAGGATAAGTTCCTTGGTTGCACTGGCATACATGATCATGAAGCTATATCAAGCAATCAACATAGCAAAACTTACAAAACAGAAATAAAGATAGACGAATCTAAACAAGTAGAATCTGGTGAAAATTATACTTGTGTAGTTGGGTATCAATACACATTAAATAATGATAAAAATAAAGATCTTATATCTGATATTAAAGCTGGAATTAAAGATGGAGTATCAATTGGATTTAAAGCTATAGATACAGTATGTTCTATATGTGGACAGTCTTTATTATTTAAAGCTTGCAAACATAGAAAAGGCATAATGTATGATGGTATTAAGTGTATAGGCAAGATAGATGATGTAACAGAAGCGTATGAATGGTCATTTACACCAGTTCCAGCACAGCGTAAAGCTGGTTTAACTAAAGGATATAACATGGAGGGAGATAGTATGGACTTAAAAGATATCATAGCAAAAGCATGTAATAATCTAGATCAAGAAGAGACAGCAGTTCTTATGAAGTCAATTGTATCCGAAGATACATCAGGATTAAAAGAAGAGCTAGAAAAAACAAAGACAGCATTGAAGGCATTAGAGATAGCAAAAAAAGCATTAGATGAAGCAATTCAAAAAAGTGCTATGGAGAGTGCAATTGAGAAAGCTATGGAAGGTTTAGTACCAGCAAATGAAGTAGCAAAGGCATTAGCTTTAGATGTAGTTAGTAAGATGCTAGCAACAGATGAAGAAGGCAACATAAGTGGTATAGATGAAGCAAAAGCGAAGCTAGCTTCAGATTATAAATTCCTGTTTAACCATGCTGAACCCGATGGGGATGAAGCTCCTACAGAAGAAAAAGAAGAAGACGAAGAGCAAGTAGAAACAAAGTCATTTACACAAGATAAACCTAAACCTATGTTTTCGATGAATACTGGGGCAAAGGTAACGTCAACAAAGAAATATGTACCAGGAATTCAATATTAAAAATTAGGAGGTAATTATTTAAATGGCTAATGTAGCATATGGAACAGCAGTTATAGCAGCTACTAGAATGTTCATAGACACAATTGTAAAATACCCTTATTTAAAGTCTCGTTTTGCGGTGCTAGCTGCAAAAAATGACAATGTTAGTTATAGTGAATATGGCCTAGAAACGGCTGTTCGTGAAGTTACTGCTGGTAATGCAGCAGATCATGATGAAGCAAGTGGATTCCTAGGTGGTGGACTTAATGGTACATCTGATTGGACATTATTCACAGCACAGTTTGATCGTGAAAAGACTTTTGTAGTTGGATTCCTACAAGAAATGAACTCAATTCTTAGTGGTATGACTCCTACAATTGTGGCTTTGATTGATGCATTCTGGGATAAGTTTGGGGCAGAAATTGATGCTTGTGCAGCAACGACTATCTACAATAGTATTCCTAATGCAAACAAATTCACCACAAGTACTTATGCAGTTGATGCTGCAAATGCTCTTAAATCTATTTACACACTTGCTCGTAAATCATGGGCAGCTGGTGTAGGAGATATGAAAAAGTTTGCATTTGTAGATGATGTAACATTTAGTGCAATTGGTGAAAATTTAATCACTGACTATGGTAAAGCTAATGCAGGAATCATCAAAATCAATCCGATGGTTTCTCAAGATGTAGCAGACAGAGTTGGTGTAGAAGGTTTAGGAATTGATATTAATGTTCTTAAACTTAACAGTGATGTAAATATTATATGTGTACCTGCAAGTCGTATGTACACAAAGATTGTTATGCTTGATGGTCGTAGTACTGGTCAAGAAGCTGGTGGATATGCTCCTGCAACAGACGTTCCTGGATATGCTTTGATTAAAGTATTAATGGTTCCTGAAGCAGCTGCAGTTCTTTCAATTCGTCACATTGTATCTAAAATGACAGTTCCTAGTTCTGCATATGCTGATAAAGTAAATGCAAAACGTGGAGAAATTAATACTGATTATTTTGGTCAAGCAACGATTGAAGAAATTGGTGTAGATCAGATCGGTGACAGGTGGAAAGTAATGAACCGTGTAAAACATGGTGTTATTGCGTTTGACACTTGGATTCATACAGTATTTTCAATTACCAGTGTTCCAGTTGCATTAGATCCTGACCCTGTTGCAATGACAATTCTTGGTGGACTTTCAGTAGTTCCGGTTGCTGGTCAATCTATTACTGTTACTGTTACTGGTCTTGAATTAACAGATGGGTTAACAATAACTGGGTTTGATGGAGCAACTGCTCTTACTGATGATGGTACAGCTCTTACAACTGGTACAGAAACTAGTCAAACAGCTACAATTGTTATTCCTGAAAAC
>Ga0316608_1000821_pt1 | contig 13326 bp, 11 predicted proteins | sample MIS2016152B_MG_FD_207673 | JGI IMG/M metagenome (GOLD analysis project Ga0316608, IMG submission 207673) | Microbial mat bacterial communities from Middle Island sinkhole, Lake Huron, Michigan, United States - MIS.2016.152B | ecosystem: Environmental > Aquatic > Freshwater > Lake > Sediment...
TAAACTTCGTCGGTGGAAACGTGCAGAAAGCGATCGCCCTCTGGTTGTCCTTTGGCGATCCACTGTTGGCGGAAGGCTTCGAGGAGGGTGAAGGTACCGATCACATTTGTTTGGACGAAAGCTTCGGGCCCTAAAATTGACCTGTCTACGTGAGATTCAGCCGCAAAGTGGGCGACTGTATTGATGTTTTCTGATTGCAGCAAGCTATCGACGAGGGCGCGATCGCAGATATTCCCCTGTACAAACCGAAAATTTTCTCCCCCTTCCAAACTTGCTAGGGTTTGCTTGTTTCCGGCGTAGGTTAAAGCGTCGAGTACGACTACTCGATCGCCCGGATAGCTACAGCACCAGTGATGCACAAAATTCGAGCCGATAAATCCAGCGCCGCCCGTCACTAAGATCCGGCGAGGCGTGAGCTCAATGCCTTGATTCTTGCTGTCTGTCATAAAAATAAGCATTTTTCCAATAACTAAGCCTTCTCAAAAATAGCCTTAAAAGTAGCTTGTCACCAACTGTTCACCGCATTTGCCTTCTGCCTTCTTTCTTTCGGTATAGTTGGCAGACGCGATCGATCCGTGATGTCGGTCAGTCCCCTGTTGATAGATTTGTAAAGAGCTGTTACCATTAATTTTTTAATCATCCTTTACAAATTTCCAGAGCACCATGAAAAAGTTTCAAGTGTTAGCTGGCATTGTTTCGACAGTCGCGATCGCAGGTAGTATAGCCTTCGGTGAGGCTGCATCTGCTGAGACCTGTTCCTACAGCAAATCTGGCGCTGCTAAATCTGGTTCTGGGACTCTGGTTGGTTCCGGCGGCGAGGCTCAAATGAATCCATGTAAATCTTACTACAAAGCAGCAGCCCTCGGTTTACTCGGCTTGGCTGGGGTTTTGGGTGGCGGTGCTGGGTACATGAGTTATCGCGTCGGTAAGCGGGCTAGTGCTGCTTGCGCTGCGATGAGCGACAATTTTGAAGTTTTTGAAGAGTCGATCGAGCCGATCGCAGAGAATGGTGTTGCTGAATACCTGGAAGTTCCCATCGAACTCGATTTCGCGGAGGATGCCGTGAGGGAGCCTAATGTGGCTGTAACTGAGTCAGCAGAAGCCGTTGCAGTCGTTCGCGAACACCCGGAAGCACCGGGCGGCGAACTGGATTTACCCGTTGTTGAAGTTGTCGAGTTGCTATCCCCGAAGCATTGAACAAAACTCGACAATTTACGATCATCCTGAAAGATGTCTTGTCTAAGGCGATCGTCAATTAGTTAGTTCAAATCCAAGTATTCGCCCTTTTGCCTTCAGTCTTTAAAGGCTGGGGGCTTGTTTGTGAAATTCTGGATCATGGGAGTCCCATATTCACGATCGATCTAAGGATAGACGGCAAAGGCTAAACTGGGCTGCTATGGTATAAAATATAGCCCTATCAACCTAGTTTCCACATTAATCACAACATTTTATGAGTTCTTTGCGCGATCGATTCAATCAATTTACAGGTAAAACCCGATTCGCAGTTGGCCGCGTGTTCGTTCACCTAACCGGTGAGGAAGTCGCACCCGTGTTGGGAATTCTCAACAGCACTGCTAGAGACGCAATTGATGCCGATGGCGACTTAACAGTTTTAGGAGAAGGCCTCGTAGAAGTTTGCAATCACCTATTGCAATACGATAACTACTGGCAATCAGCCGCCAACGAAGGTGATATTTTTTGGGATGAAGGGGAAGCCGGCGATTATGTAGAGGAACTGTTTACTGATTCAGCGGAACGCTATCTCAGCGAACCTGAATATACCGACTCTGTTTATGATAAAAATTCCCCCTTATCTTTGCCTGTCACCAGAAATGTAGTGGTGATACTGACAGTCGCTTATGAAGGCGAAGTTCCGGCACTGGAAACTGACCTCGCCGATATCAGCGCGCTGAAATTAGGTTTGAAAGCAATGATTAATTTACATTACCAGCAAAAGCTTCGTGCTGTCCAAGTTCATTTTTCTCCCGCACAGTTGGGAGATGAACTTACTAACGATCAATTGTTGGTAAATTTCCCAGAACTCATCCCCCTTTAAGGAAGTGAAAAATCCATACTCCTGGACGCATCAACTAATTCTGTAGGGTGCGCCTTGCGCACCTTACTAAATACTCCTGGACGCATCAACTAATTCTGTAGGTGCGCAATGCGCACCTTACTAAATACTCCTGGACGCATCAACTAATTCTGTAGGGTGCGCCTTGCGCACCTTACTAAATACTCCTGGACGCATCAACTAATTCTGTAGGGTGCGCACTGCGCACCTTACCACTACTTACCTGCAAATCACCAATTCCCAATTCCCGATTCCCAATTCCCAATTCTCAATTCCCAATTCCAATTAATATTTATGCTGCGAAAGTTGATAGTTTATTTCATGGCTTTAAGTTTGTGTTTGACTACTCTAGCCTGCGGTTCTCCAGAGCCAACAGCTTCTGTAAATCGCAATGTCAATAATCCCACGGCTACCAGGGCTAACATCAAGAGTGTAACTCAAGGGCAATATCCCGTACAGCAAGCTACCTACGATGATGTTGAGGGCGAGTACAGTTTGATGTTGCTGAATACTCCTCCCGGAACTTCGTCTGTTTACCGTTCTACGGATTTGCAAATGGCTCGGTTAACTGATGCAGAAAGATCGGGAGGTAAGAAAAGTTATCTAAATCTGGAGAACAATAAAGCGAGCTTGCATCTGACAGAAGATTTTAAAATAGAGTACGTTCATAACGTGACTGAAACTGTCAATAACCCTCAAACTGGTCAGCCTCAAACGGTGGTAGTGAGACAACAATCAGGCTTCTGGGCACCGTTTGCTGGGGCTGTGGCCGGTCAGGCGATCGGCAGTTTGTTATTTACACCGCGATATTATATGCCGCCAGCCTATCAGCCGGGGATTATGACAGGATATGGTGGGTATGGTAATAGTTACGGCGAAGCTGTTAACCAATATCAAACTCGCTACCAAACTCCTCCTGCTGCGGTGAGAAACCGTCAAACTTTAAGAACGACTGGCCGCTTGCGATCGCCCACATCGAAGGTACCAGCAACACGCCAAGCATCGCCAAATGCTAATCGCTCAACGGGTTCGGGTTACGGTGGCAGCAATTTGAGGCGATCGCAAAATCCCACTTCCCCGCAAAGGCGTAGTCCGAGTTTTGGTAGCGGCGGGGCTTCTCGTCAACCGAGTCGGAGTGGCTCTTTCGGGAGCAGAAGGCGCTGAATAATCTAGGTTTAGACTGTAGGAAAGTTTGCCTTTTCTTGCAGTTTATTTTTATGATTCAAAAACCAGATAAGTTCTGCGACAATCCCGAATGGGTAAAAAAGGAAGACTAATTCTGTAGGGTGCGCATTGCGCACCTTTTGAGTCCAAGACTGTTCAATCTCCACCAGACCCAAAAATATGTGATTTAATTTCTACATTAGTATGTAGGTGACAAGTATGTCTTCTTCACAACCCCCGTCCAGAGAAAAAAAACCTTTAGGATTAGATGAATTAATTGCGATCGTCGTTGCATTCGGCACGATAGGAGCAATTTTCTTTTGGGTAACAGGCAGAAATCCAGAGCGATTACGCACCGCAAATTGGCAATTGCCAGCGGTTTTTTCTCAACCTGCTGTTACACCGGATAGTCCAAGAATATTAACGCCCGCAGCCCCAATTCCCTCTCCATCACCCGCAGCCCCTGTTGCACCAGTACCGCAAGTTGTCACTCCAATTCCTTTGGTTCCTCCGGTTAGTGTTGCACCAAAACAGCCAATTGGGCGATCGACTCAGGCCCCAGCAACTACCAAACCTAAAGCCACTAAAGCAAAAGTTGGCCCCGTCAAATTCTCCGATGTTCCTGATAAATATTGGGCGCGTCCATTTATTCTAGCTTTAGTCGATCGGAAAATCTTTGCTGATTTCACCGACAGCAAATTTCGTCCCGACGAACCGATAACGCGAGCCGAACTAGCCCATTTAATTCAGCGAATGTCGGACAAAGAACCGCGCCGAAAACCCGTTGATTTTAAAGACGTAAAATCCACTAATCCGGCAGCTCCTTCCATCGACCACAGCGTCAAAACAGGATATCTTAAAGGATATCCAAACAATGAATTCCGGCCCGATAAACAAGTTCCCCGTGTAGAAGTAATCGCAGCTTTGGCCAGTGGTTTGAACCTGAAACCATCAACGAAAGCAACCAAAACTTTACAAGTTTATACAGACAGAAAAAAAGTCCCGAAATGGGCCGTTGACAAAGTAGCAGCAGCGACGGAAGCTGGCATTGTTGTCAACTACCCGAAGCGCCAACTTTTGCAGCCAAATCGAATAGCAACTCGCGCTGAAGTAACAGCCATGATTTACCAAGCTATGGCAAAACAAGGAAAAGTACCAGCTAAATCTTCTGAATACGTTGTGCGGCTTTAAAACGTAGTTGTCATTCTGAGTGTAGCGAAGAATCTCAGAGATACTTCACTAACCGAAAGGCCACTCTTAGAATTAATTCCACGGAGCTTTGAGGCAGGGGTTTCAACCCCTGCTGGACTGAGGGAAAGAGCGTTTACGAAAACCTTTACTCCCAAATATAGTTGAAGAGTAATGATTAGGGAAAGTATCTGTAAATCTCTTTCCGGTGCAGTATCCTGACGAAACAGACTACGCCATCATTAACTTTAATACCGATTCGGTAATCCCCCACTCTAACGCGATAGTAGTCTGCATCGCCTTTGAGTTTTTTAACATTGCTGACTTCATTTAATTTTTCTGCGTTCTCAACTTCTTCTATCGCTTCCCGAATTCTTTGAAACAAGTCGGTATCAAGAATCTTGAGCAAATCCTTTTCAAAGCTCTTTTAAAATTCAACATTCATGGTTCTTCAGAATTTTGCAAATTTGCTGGCGGCTGACTGTTTCAGTATTTTCGCCTTCTTTGATAGCATTTTCCATCCCTATATCTTCTAGGGCTTCTGTTAAAATTTCAGAAAATACTTCTTTTTGTTCTTTTAATAACTCAAAAATAGCGGCTTTGAGCAATTCTTTAAGTTTGCTTTCGTCTAGAGTAATTTCAGACATTGCTTTTTTTGTGGTATTTTTTAAGGCTTTAATTATATCACGAAATATGGCAAATTTATTTTCAATTTCATTAAATTTAATTAAATTTGTTCTAACCAACTTTGGTTTGCGGGTGCCAGAAATCGGGTTTTTTCCTGAGAAGACGCGTTACACCTCGTAGAAGCGGCCAAAAACCCGATTATGAAGGTTGTTTGCGGGTGGTCAGAAACCGGGTTTTCATGCGTAACTCCCGACTGTCATAACTGAGGACTCTAGATGAAGTCGTTTGAGCCAGTTTACGACAGTTTGAAGTAAATCGGGGTCATGGGGGGAGAAGGTTTGCAGGGGTGAGGTGAGTCGGTGATGAGACAGATTGTACCGTCGAAGCGAGTTAGGGCGTCGAGAAAAGTTTGACTAAAACCTTGAGTTGTGACAGTGGGGTTTTCGGAGAAAATGAGGATGGGGTGTTTATCCCAGTCTAGGAGTGAAGAGTAGATTTTGAGGCCAGTAGGGGCAATCCCCCTGTGGTTGCCCCGTTTGTGCCTTCTGTGGATTTGGGGCAGTGGTGTTTTTTGATTAGTTGCAGGTAGATGTGGTTGGCGGGGTTATCCAGGTTATCGAATTGGCTGCCGTCAATGCAGAGGAGTTGGAGGGTTTGGTGGAGGTTGGTTTCGGTGAGTTGGGTTTGCAGGAGTTGGGGGAGTTGGGCGAGGTTGATTAGTTCAGGGGTTGGGATGCCACTATGCTACAATTAATTAGCGGACGGGTGAGGATTGGGTTTCGTTCCCTCAACGCAACCTACAATATTTAATGGGACGTTCAAAGGTGCTAAAATAAAATTTGTGGGGCGGGCTAGAAGCCCACCCCACAATCAAATATGTTTTTTATTGTTCGTAGTAAGGACTTATGCAGTCAACTGTCATGCTCAGGATGAAATAATTTCGTTAAAGTGCATAAATCTTATTGATATTATGCCGCGACTGCGCTAAAATAAATAGCTGTCCAGTTTACTTTGTGCCTAGCATTTTGCTTATCCCTTGCCGAGCCGTCAACCAATTACCCGCAAAATCAAAACTAAGTAAAATATGATATATGGTATACGAATCTGTCGATCGGCTTCAAAAAATTCTTTCAGAACGGGTTTTTCATTACACCAAGGACGCTAAAAAAGCATCCGGTAGGGCACTTGGAACACTGGTAGAAATCATTACATTCTATATTCTAAAATCGTGGGGATTTGAAAATTCCGTAGTGATTGAAAGATCTTTAGCGGAATATGGTAATCCCGATATTACCCATAATGTTGAGTATTCTTTACATCCTATTTTAAGAAAATGTGAGTTATCTATCGCAGCAGAATCTTCCCTTACTCCCACACGCTTATTAAAGGCAATAGACGATAGCCTGTTTCCAGTAACAGATTTTGAAAAATCTGCAAACACGCTTTTGACAAAAAACGGGATTATCAGAAATTCCTGTGTTGTAGCAAAAAGAGAAAAGCCATACTCATCACACTTGATGGCAAATTTACTTTCCAAATCGCCCAGCGGCTTTCAAGTTACTCTCTTGGAGCAATACGCAAAGCCTTACGCAATGTTTGAGTGTAAGCGTGTTGGAGTAGAAGAAGGCACAAAAAAAGGCCCGCAAACTATCGAAAAAGCCAAGCAAGGTGCCTATGTGGCAAAAATGGTTTCCTCCCTGCATAAGGTACGTATGCCAACGGGAGAGTTACGCGGATTAATTTACAAATCTGGTGATGAAATTTACACCAAGCCTTATGAGGAATTGGTGGCAGAAATTGTAGGTTCAGAAGATCGAGAGTTACTACGTGATTTTATTCTGACCATTGGCATAGTCAGCAATCATGGGAACTGGTTTACCTCAGAAAATCACAATAAAGAACTCAAGGTTCTGGCACAATCTTATGATTGGTTAATTTTTCTTACAGATGAAGGTTTAGCCGAGTTTATAACTGAATTATTGCTTGAACCAACGCCTTTACTTGCACCGGCAAAAAATGCGTTTATGGCAAGTTACACAGCAGATCAGAAAAAAAACTCATTTACAAAAGTTCAAATGAATTATGAAGCCGATCAAGTTCTACAATTATATTTCAAAGAAAACACAAATCGCATAGAAAAATGGTTTAATATCATTTCTCCTGGGAATGACTCAATGCAGAAACTCCATTCCCAAATAGCTCAATTGCGCGACAAAAACTGGCAGATTATACATTCTCTATGACAGCAGGAAGACAGGTAATTAGTGACAAGAAAGATTGGGGTACTCCCCAGAAGTATGTTGACGCTGTAAAAGAAGTTTTCGGCGGCGTTATTCATTTAGATCCATGCTCCAGTCCTTTTTCCATAGTTGGCGCAGTTGTAGAGTGTAGACTTCCAGAATATGATGGTCTATCAGAGTTTTGGACTTTTCCCACAATATACGTTAATCCTCCCTATGGTAATGATGTAAAACGAGGCACAAAAATTACAGATTGGTTTCGTAAATGTGAAGAAGCAAATAGAGTTTTTCAATCTGAAGTAATAGCGCTTGTACCAGTTGCTACTAACACAGGACATTGGAAAAAATATGTCTATGGTAAAGCCACAGCGATTTGTTTTCTCTACGATACGCGATTGAGATTTTTGGTAGATGGAAAAGATGAAGGTAAGGGTGCTCCTATGTCCTGTGCAATGATTTATTGGGGTAAAAACTTCCAGTCTTTCTTTGATGTGTTCATTAAATATGGTGCAGTAGTAAATATCGAAAATTTACGGGATGTAAAAATAGGCTGTATCAATAAATGCGATCGCTGTTAGAGTCCCGACTTCTTAAAGAAGTCGGGTATCTAACAGCAGGAAGCAGCTATATTAATCTTGAAACACCATAATACTCCCCGAATAGCAAGCCACCCAAACCTGATTAGTTTCTGGATCGTAAGTAATGCCGATCGGACTTGCATTCACATTCACCGTTTGCAGCACCTTCAGATCACTCGTGCGAACCTTACTGACACTATTGGAGAAATAATTAACAACATAAATTAGTTTACCATCATCAGAAATCGCCATGCTGCGAGGAGCACTACCCGTCGAAACTTTATCCACAACCACACCAGTTTTCAAGTCAACTTTTGCTACATTCCCTTCACCATTTAAAGTCGCATAAAGATACTTACCATTAGGATCGATCACCAAATGACGCGGCGCATTGCCAATATTTCTCAGCCATTTTACCGAATAATCTCTGAGATTAACTTTAGCAATATCCGAAGAACCCATGACAGCAACGTAGGCAGTTTTTGAGTCGGGAGTAACAACAATACCGCGAGGATATGCACCCAATTTCACCCGCTCGATTTCGCTGTTTTTATTAGTATCAACTACGCTCAAATCCCAACTGCACCAATTACTCGCCAGCACCAAGCGATTGTCTGGCGAAACCGCATTGAATTTTGGAACAGCACCCACAGAAATTACTTTTTCAATTTTCAGAGTTGCGGTATTAATTCTGTAGAGGAAACTTGGGTCATGTTTTGCTCCGGGAGAACACCTGTCACTTCCCGGATTGTCAAACCCCGAACCATACATTTGATAGTTGGATACATAGGCGTATTTGCCATCACTTGAAAACGCAGCTTCAACGGGGGAACCTTGATAATTACCCTTGAATTTGGAAAACCCGAACTTTGACAAATTTACTCGATCTGGAATAGTCTTGACTAACTTAAAGTTCCTGTCGTAAACTGTAATTGTGTGGCTGTACATCATGTTTTGCGCAAAAAACAAACCCGCTCCTGAATAAACTATTGATTTGGGCGATATGCTGCCATATATAGTTGTTTTCAGCGTCATTTTGCCGTTATTGTTGGCGCGAGGAGGGGCGAGCTTTTTGGGTGTTTCTGGAGTGGGATTTGCGATCGCAGGCGCTGGTGAAGGCTGAGTTTTAGTGGTATCTTCTGATTTTTTTTGATTTTCGGTTCCAGTAGGAGATGGGGAAGGTCGATCGACTTTGGGCGAGATTTTTGCCGCAGGTTCTGATTTAGTGTCTTCCGGCTTAATTTTCAGTGCTGATAAAGTTTTAGGGCCGACAATTCCGTCAACTTTGAGATTATTTTCTGCTTGGAACTTTCTCACAGCAGCATCAGTTACAGAACCGTAAAATCCGGTAGCGCGGCCGCGAAAATATCCTGCGTTTTGTAAAGTCTTCTGGAGTTCGGCAACTTCCGGGCCTGAATCGCCTCTTCTGATGGCGAGTGCGGGATTGACCAAATTTAAAATTGTCAGGGCGATCGTCAAGAATAGTAAAGGAGTCGCAGCTAAATTCAGATGCGTTTTAGAATTAGTTCTTTGAAGCTGACTTGCAGGGGTTTCCCAAGTTTCAGCTAAATGCAGGTAAGCCAGTCCGTCCATAATTTTTACCAAGTAGTTTTGGCACTATGCTACACCAGTTAACAGTTGAAAATATAGCAATCCTTGCAGGAGTCGTAAAGTTTTTGACCCCACCCCAACCCTCCCCTTATTAAGGGGAGGGAGTAAGAAATTCACAAATGATTTAGGATTGCTATATAGAAAATACTATTATAATTAAATGCAGTGTAAAATGTGCGAACAGTTTTTAATGGTGTCAGCCAGTAGGAGTCAGCAATCATGTTGAGTTGGGAACAAACACCCGCAGAAGCAACGACAAAAGAATGCCCCCCGATAGTACAATATGACGGTTACGGTGGACTTTGCCAGCGGGCTTGGGTAGAAATAGATTTAGCAGCTTTAACCCATAATATAAAACAGCTTAAAAATATCTTATCTCCCCAAACAGAATTGATGGCAATTGTCAAGGCAGATGCTTATGGCCACGGTGCGATCGCAATTAGTCAAACAGCTTTGTCAGCAGGTGCTAGTTGGCTGGGAGTGGCGACAATTCCAGAGGGAATAGAATTGCGAGAAGCGGGGATAGAAGCTCCGATTTTACTATTAGGTGCAACTCATACAGCGGAACAGGTAAAAGCGATCGCCCATTGGCACTTGCAGCCGACTATTTGTACTGCCAAACAAGCTCTCATATTTTCGGAAGTTCTGGCTACTCTCAACCAATCTTTGCCGGTTCACGTTAAGTTGGATACGGGAATGTCTCGCTTGGGTACACCTTGGCAAGAAGCAACAGAATTTGTGCAGTTGGTGCAACGGTTGCCCAATTTGCAATTAGCTAGCGTTTACTCTCACTTGGCTACGGCCGATAGTCCAGACCAGGCTATTATGTTACAGCAACACCAGCACTTTGAACAGGCGATCGCCCAAATTAAGATAGCAGGGATTAATCCCGATCGCCTGCACTTGGCCAACTCTGCTGCTACCCTCACGCACCCCGATTTACATTACGATTTAGTGCGAGTCGGTTTAGCTACCTACGGTCTTTATCCAGCCCCTCACTTGCAAAGTGTGATCAATTTAAAGCCTGTAATGCAGGTAAAAGCTAGGGTAACGCAGGTGAAAACCATAGAACCAGGAACCGGTGTCAGTTACGGTCATCAATTCGTGGCAGAGCAACAGACGCAGATTGCTGTAGTTGGCATCGGTTATGCCGATGGCATTCCGCGCAATCTTTCTAATAAAATGAAGGTTTTAATTAGGGGTAAATTTGTGCAGCAAGTGGGAGCAGTGACGATGGATCAATTAATGCTCGATGTAACTGATATTCCCGATTTAGAAGTCGGTGAAGTGGTGACTTTGTTGGGCAAAGATGGGGAAAATCTGATTTCTGCCGATGATTGGGCTGCGACTTTAGGAACTATTTCGTGGGAAATTCTCTGCGGTTTTAAACACCGATTGCCGCGCGTAGGAGTAAACTGTTAATTGTTTTTAGATGACTTTAGCTATGAGACAATCCGGCTGGGTTTTCAACCCCTGTCGGACTCTCGGACTCTTGGAGTGATCGAAAAGACTGAGACTGCGTTTACCAATTCCCAATACTTCGGCTACGCGAGCGTACAAGTTCCCAATTCCCAAGTTATATGACAGTATTGGGATTTTTTCAACTCTCACAGTCCTGGACGCACAGCATCTACATATAGCGTTTTGTAGGGGCAATACCCCGTGGTTGCCCCTATCCATAGGATTGTTGCGTCGAGGACTATCTCAAATCTCAAATATAAAATCCCGAGGTATTTTCAGTGAGCAAGTGGTATCCGCAAGAAATTTTACAAGAAGCAGGTGTCAGGATTTCCCCAGCCGAAAAAAAAACAATTCTCAGCAAATTTCCGCCTCCCGACGCAAAGGGTCAAATCTATGCAGACGGCATCTTTGAAGGCGGCGGCGTGCGGGGAGTTGCATTTTTAGGAGCACTCAGATGCTGTAGCGATTTGGGCATCCGCTGGCGAAAATTAGCCGGCACTTCTGCCGGTGCAATTACCGCAGCAGTCTTGGCAACAGACTTGTCAATGGATGACTTAGAAGAATTGTTAGGACAGCTAGATTATAGCATATTTTTAACCCAAAAAAATAGTCCTTTAATTATCAATGGCGACCCAGCAGACGACTTGCAATCTCCGGCTTGGACGCTATTTTTCCTAACAATTAGTCGCCAGATGGGAGAATATTCTTCCTTGCCTTTCCGCCAGTGGCTGGAAGCAACCCTCGCCCAAGGTCATTTGCGAACTTTTGCCGATGTTAAACAGGTAAAAGACCGCGAATTAAAAGTAGTAATATCCAACCTCACTCGCGGTGAAATGTTGGTGCTACCCGACGATTTGCAGCGGCGCGAGTCGGCGGATTCCGATGCTTTGTACCAGCAGTTACGACTCAACAGCGCCGAAGATTTTAGCGTAGCTGAAGCAGTGCGGTTGTCGATGAGTATTCCGCTATTTTTTGAACCGGGAAAACTCGGCAATGACTTAATTGTAGATGGGGGAATTCTGAGCAATTTTCCCCTGTGGATTTATGACATACAATCCGGTTCGACTCCCGTTGCACCCCGCTGGTTTACCTTTGGGTTTCGATTAGTTGATACGGGAATTGAGCATCAAGTTAATATTAACAATCCGGTGTCGATCCTGGCGGCAATGTTCAGAACGATGATGAAAGCAAGAGACCGCTATCACCAGCGGGAGATGGATAAAGGCAGAGTTATTAATATTGATGTAACTGAAGCCCAGGTGACGACGACGGACTTTAATCTAGATGCCGATCGCAAGGCTAAACTGTATCGGTTGGGATACTTGTATACTAAGAGGTTTTTCTTGAGTGCCAATTTTAGTTGGGCCAAGCACTTGAAGGCCAGGGGATTTGGGGAATAGGCGGGCGGTTCGAGGTGACGGATGCTATACAGAGTAAGGTTTTCAGGAATTTTTGCCATCGGGGGTTGCCAAAGCCTGAATGTGTGTGCTATGATTAGTTGCTGTCATCTGGAGAGGTGGCTGAGTGGTCGAAAGCGGCAGATTGCTAATCTGTTAAGGGTGTTATCACCCTTCGGGGGTTCGAATCCCCCCCTCTCCGTTCTATTCAATCCTTGATGAATCGAGGGTAACGCTACCCGAGTCGATCGAGCGTTAATGAATTTAACGTTGCAACGTAATGGTGAGACTGTACTAGCTATCTCACCACGAGTACCAACCCAAGATAGACGCAAAGCTTTTAACTGCGCCGACGAATCCCTGGATTTTGTAACCCAAGTAAACTTGGATTACCCACTGCTTGAGGTAACGCACATTACCTCTAACAACAGTGTTCCCAAGCAGTTTTTGCGTAAGTCCTGTCTAATTAAGCACTTTCATCGCTTCGACAAATTGCCGCGAGATAAAAGGTAAAATCTCTTCATTCTTACTATTCTCTTTCCCTTCGGTAAATACCACTAACAAATAGGGCCGCAAATTCGGTATTTCAATGTATGCCACATCGTGACGGACTTGACTTGTCAATCCCGCTTTTGACCACAAAGTCGCTTCTAATGGTAATCCGCTACCTAAAAAACCTGTAACTTGATTTTCGGGCTCTGCTTCTAATTCCGCTGGTTCTAAACTGCGTTTTATTAAACCCATCATTTCTTGGGATGCTTTCGCGGAAACAGCGACACCACCGATGATACTATGTAGCAAAATCGCTGCTGCATTTGTGGTCAGCATATTTCTATTTTCCATTAATTCTCCCAGAAAAGCTCGATCGCGACCATAGGGGCCATCGCACCAGGTTTTTTGATTGATGTTAATATCTTGCAAGTCTCGCCAATTCAATGATTGAAAGTAACGGTTGACGATATTTCGCTGCTGTTTCCAGGTTTCAA
>Ga0316608_1000822_pt1 | contig 13312 bp, 11 predicted proteins | sample MIS2016152B_MG_FD_207673 | JGI IMG/M metagenome (GOLD analysis project Ga0316608, IMG submission 207673) | Microbial mat bacterial communities from Middle Island sinkhole, Lake Huron, Michigan, United States - MIS.2016.152B | ecosystem: Environmental > Aquatic > Freshwater > Lake > Sediment...
GCAAATTTGATCATGCCATAAACAAATAGTGGCAAGGTCATTGAACCGACGCCCGTGGTAAAGAATGTCACGACAAAATCGTCAAGAGACAGAGTAAAAGCTAGCAGTGCGGCGCTGAAAATCCCAGGCAAAATTAGAGGGAAGGTGATCCGCCAAAAAGTCCGCCATTCGTTAGCGCCCAAGTCAAAAGCTGCTTGTTCTAATGTCGGATCTAGTTCTGCCAAACGCGCCCTGACAGTAATAGTAACAAAGGAAATATTAAAGGCAACGTGACCAATAATTACTGTTGGTAAGCCGAGATTAAGGCGAATACCAGTGAGATTTTCAACTATGCGAAATACTAGGGTAAAAAAAACTAGCAGCGAAATGCCGATCGTAATTTCTGGCATAATAATCGGCAAAAATAGTAAAGCTTCTACTGCTTTGCGTCCGGGAAAATGAAAGCGTTCTAGGGCTAGGGCGATCATTGTACCGAAAATTGTTGCTAGCAGGGTAGAAATAGTTGCAATTAGCAAACTGTTGTTGAGGGCTGTCCAGATTCCAGCACTGCTACTGCTAGCCATTAAGGCTGTTGTTCCGACTCCGAGTATGCCGGCATCGCTGAATAAGCTGCGATACCAATCGAGGGTAAAACCGCGCCAAACGGCGTTAAATCGAGAGGCGTTGAAGGAGTAAATAATTAAGATCAGAATTGGCAGGTAGAGGAAGGCAAATGCTAGTGCAGCTTGTATCCAAAGCCACCTTTTGCCGATCGCACGAACGAGTAAATCTAGTTTAGTCATTGGTCAGCAGCCATTAGTCATCAGTCATTTGTGCATCTTACCCTAAATTTAGCTCTGTCAAGGTGATAAGATAAAATTAGACATTACTCCAGGGGAATACCCATGAACAGTCAAGAAAAAGCGGCTGGTTGGATCGATAACTTGGATCGCCTCGTCAGAGTTCGCAACGAGATAGCAGCTTTGTTGGAGGCGATCGCCCAAAATCTCACCCAAGCTGAATCGCAAGCAGAAAATACATCGGGACAACTAGGACTTTCTCAAGAGATTGAACGTCTGATCCAGCAAAGCGAAAATTTGCGCCAAGGAGTCTTTCGGTTTTTAGTATTAGGAGATATGAAGCGGGGAAAAAGTACATTTCTCAATGCTTTGTTAGGGCAGAATTTACTTCCCAGCGATGTCACTCCCTGTACTGCTTTGTTAACGGTGCTGAAATACGGTACTGCAGAGAAAGTGACGATTTACTATAACGATCGCAAACAACCAGAGTCAATAGATTTTCAGCAGTTTAAGCAGCGCTATACAATCGATCCAGAAGAAGCAAAAATTATCGATCGGGGCAAACAGCTAGCTTTTCCAGATATCAGTCATGCGGTGGTAGAACATCCGCTACCGCTGCTAGCCAAAGGTATCGAATTTGTGGACAGTCCGGGACTGAATGATACGGAAGCGCGAAACCAGCTTACTCTCGACTATATCTACAACTGTCACGCCATACTTTTTGTGTTGAGTGCGTCTCAACCTTGCACGTTGGAGGAACGCCGCTATCTCCAGAATTACCTCAAAGACCGAGGTTTAACTATCTTTTTCCTAGTCAATTCTTGGGATATAATTCGAGATGGAATTGTCGATCCAGATGACACTGAGGCCCTGCAAGTAGCCGAGGATAAACTGCGTCGAGTTTTCCAAACTAATCTGACTGAATATTGTCAGGATCGGGGTCGGGATATTTATCAGCAGCGAGTATTTGAGATTTCTGCTCTCAAGGCCTTGCGTACTCGTTTGAAAAACTCAGAAGCTACTTTGGAAGGTACTGGCTTTGTGGAGTTTCTTGCCGCTCTCAATCATTTTTTGACTGGGGAACGAGCTGCTGCTGAACACGAACAAGCAAGAGCGATCGCGCTGCAAGCTTGCAATCGCTTTCAAGGAGCCATCTCCCGCCGCATTCCTTTGTTAGAAGAAACTGTCGAGCAATTGAAACAGAAAATTGATTCAGTTCAGTCGGACTTCGCCAATTTGTCTGAAATTAGCAATCAATTCCAGCAAGAAATTAGAACAGTCCGCGAGCGAACTTCCCAGGAAATATCCGATTCTTTCCGTACCTATATCCTGGATTTAGAGAACAGGTTTGAACAGGATTTTTTAAGCACTCAGCCCGATTTAGATTTCATGCAATTTCTCGACAAAAACAACCGGGCAATGTTCTATACCTCATTCAAACGCGCTTTCGAGCGATATATGAATGATCGCCTCACCGCTTGGGAATTCATTGCCAAACAGAAAATAGCTTCTGCTTTCTCTGAACTGGAGGAAAAAGCAGTCGATTGCCGAATTGAATACGAACGAGTAGTAGAAGCTATTAATAAGAAGCTTTTAGGCTACCGTTTCTACGCCGTCGGACATAGCTACAAGCCAGAAGAAAGCTCGACTTGGGCTGAGGTGGCAATAGATATGTTTTCATCCATTCCCGACAACCTCAACAGAGGTATCCATTCTTTCAATATGTTTTGGCAGAGTGTCTTGGCTTGTGTCATGGTAACGCTTGTGCTAAATATTATCGGTGTAGTTTTTGCCTCTTTAACTCTTTCTGTTTTGGGTGGAATTCTGGTATTTACAGGTGTTGTAGCATTGCAAGCGGAGTATGTTCGCCAACAGTTCATTTCTGCAACTAAGAAAGAGTTTGTCAAATGTCTGCCGCAAATTGCTGAAGAACAATCGCAATATATTTGTGAAGCAGTCAGGAAATGTTTTGCTACTTACGAAGAACAGGTGCGTGATCGCGTGAATGCTGACATCAATTCTCGCAAAGCCGAGTTAGATAGTTTGCTCGCTCAAAAACAATCCCGAGAAATTGACATCCAAGCTGAAACTAAACGTCTGAAAGACTTGGAAGCCGCTCTCTTGTCTCAATTGCAGCAAATTGAGTTGGTAGGTGGATTTCTTTAGCTAAAATCCAAGTAAGGTGCCCCTTTCGCACCTTACTATTCGGTTTCATCAGACACGCGAAAATAAATTAAAACTGGGATTAATACTATTACCGTCAACAGCATAGAAAGCGCCGAACCAAAAGGCCAATCGCGGGCTTTGAGAAACTGATTTTGAATCACATTCCCTACCATAATTGTTTTAGAACCGCCCAAGATATCCGGTGTAATGAAAGCACCGACTGCGGGAACAAAAACCAGTATTGAGCCTGCAACAATGCCGCGAGTTGTCAAAGGTAAAAATACGCGCCAGAAAGTGCGGATATCGTTTGCTCCTAAATCTTGAGCGGCTTCTACTAATGAAAAATTGAAGCGTTCTATGCTAGAATATAAGGGCAAAACCATGAAAGGTAAATAACCGTAAATTAGACCGATCGCCACAGCGAAAGGTGTAAACAGCAAGTTTAATGGTTCATTAATAATTTGCAGGCTTTGCAAGGCTGTGTTAATGACTCCTTCGCTACGCAGCAGGATAATCCAGGCGTAGGTTCTCACTAAAAAATTAGTCCAAAATGGAATAATTACTAACAATAACAAGGCATTTCGCCAGCGGGGAGAACGGGTGGCGATGAAAAATGCTAGGGGATAGCCGACTAATAAGCAAGCAGCAGTTGTCAGGAAAGCCAGCCAGAGCGATCGCCAAATTACCCCTAAGAAAAGTCCGCTGAACAAACGCTCGTAGTTACTGAGTGTAAATATCCAAGTGATACCACCATAAGTACCGCGTTCTAAGAAACTGTACAAAAGTACAATTAACACTGGCAAAATGAAGAAAATTATCAGCCATGCGGTGGCGGGAAATAATAGCAGCAACAGGTTAGTTTGTTGACGTGTTTTGATGGTCATTCTTCAGTAGGGACAAATTCAGTACACAAGGCCAAACATTTTAGATCAAATTAGCAGAATTTACCCCTTTATTATTCTAGTCTCTCTCTGCTAGGACTTGAGAAAATTAGTTGTTAGTAGTTTTTCAAATAACAAATAACAAATCACAAATCACAAATAACTACCGCCAATAAGGCCGGCCTTTCCAAAAAACACCCACCGCAACTCCGATGAGTGCAGTTTCCGATAAACTTGCTAAAAAAGGAGGTATGGGCAGGAATGACTTTAACAGCAAACCTAGGAGTATGCAGAAAACTAAAAACCACAAACTAATTCGGTTGAGCAAAAATTGCTGCTGCCAATACTCTAAAAAGTAAACTGCTAAAGCCCCCATTCCCACTGCTATAGCGAAAGGTATCAACATCCCCAGTGGGGAATCGAAGAGAAGCCTCAAGACGTTGCGGAATAGTTGCGACTGGATGAAACCCCACGCTAGAAATAACTCCAATCCAACCACGATGGAGTTGACGAGGGCGGAAATTTGCAGCATTTCCCGCCAAGGTAAAAGTTTGAAGCGGCGCAGAAAATTGCTCATGCTGGGCTGATTAGATAGGTTGGTTCAATTTTATAACAATTTGGCAGAGCCGATCGACATCTTCCTCCTCTTTAAGTAAAATAAAGATCTAGGGTAGTCTCTTGACAAATTAACCCAGAGTACCTACCTATTAGTTGTTGGAACCGTGAAAGGAAAAAAGTTATGGTGGAGAAGACTGTCGATTGTGCTGTAACTTGCGTCAATGGTTGCGTTTTGGGCGACAAGTGCCCGAAGCGAGAATATGCGGCGGCAACGTCAAGTTTTATTGAAAATACTTCTCTCGACAAAATGCTAGAAATAGCAGAGGAAGCGGTGAGAAAGAAACGCCGGGAACCCCCCAAATGGGTAATTCCTGATTTCCCCGAATAGAATTAGCCAGCCCATGAAAAAGCGATCGCCTGTCAAAAATGGCGATCGCTTTTTATCTTTCTATTTAACAGCAACTTCCGCAATTTTGGGCTGACATTTCTCGAACTTGCTGTTGAATTGGCAGCCCAAGATTGCAAATTCAGTCCCTTCGGAATAGAAACGCACCGCCAGATTCCCCGTATTTGTCAACTACATGCCAGCTAATTGACAGCCCAATTCCCCTACCTTTGCCGCTCGACTTCCTAGTAAAAAATGGGTCAAATATCCTCCCCGCACTTCCTCACTAATTCCCACCCCGCTAGCGGTTGCGAGGCGATCGCAATTTAATATTTGTCATAAATCTTAATCCTTTCGAGCTAAACCTTGAATGCTAACTTGCAAAATAGACAAACCCAAAATCAGCAAAAACAACACCAGCCCGATCGTACAAGCATAACCAATTTCCAAATCCTTAAAAGCCCGTTCATAAAGATAATAAACAACAGTCTTAGAACTATTGCGAGGTCCGCCTTGAGTCATAATATAAACTTCTTCAAAAACCTTAGTAGCAGAAATCGCCGAAATGACCGCTACCAAAACTAAATAAGGCTTCATCAGCGGCAAAGTAATATCCCAGTGCTTCCCAAAACCATCAGAACCGTCAATAGCAGCCGCTTCGTAAAGTTGGGCCGGAATAGCTTGCAGCCCAGCCAAATAAATCACCATGTAATAACCCAAGCCTTTCCAGATAGTAACAACCATCACGCTAAAGATTGCCAACTTCGGATTAGCCAGCCAAGAAACAGCAGGTAAACCAAACAATTCTCCCAACTGATTCAGCAATCCATTTTCTGCAAACAGCCACTTCCAAGCAATACCAGCCACCACCATTGAAATTACCGCCGGCGTGTAGTATGCTGCTCGAAACCAGTTCATCCCTTTGAGTTTTTGGTTGCACAAAATAGCCATTCCCAAAGGCAAAATAACCAAGACAGGCACAACGCAGGTGAGGTATAGCAGCGTATTGCTCATAGTTTGCCAAAAAACTCGATCGCCAGCCAACCTCTCAAAATTCTTCAAACCCACCCACTGCGGCGCTTGAGTTAAGTCATACTCATAACTGGTAAAACTCAAATAAAAAGCTTGCAAAGCCGGCCACAAAACAGTCAAACTCAGAACAAATAAAGCCGGAAGCAAAAACAAATAAGGCGTGGAGTATCGTCGCAAAAAACTCAAAGACATAATGGGAATTGGGAATTGGGAATTGGGCCTGGGGCTTGGGGCCTGGGGCATTAATTGTAGGGTGCGCACTGCGCACCTTACCTAATTGTAGGGTGCGCACTGTATTAATTGTAGGGTGCGCACTGCGCACCTTACCTAATTGTAGGGTGCGCACTGGGCACCTTACCTAATTGTAGGGTGCGCACTGCGCACCTTACCTAATTGTAGGGTGCGCACTGTATTAATTGTAGGGTGCGCACTGCGCACCTTACCTAATTGTAGGGTGCGCACTGCGCACCTTACCTAATTGTAGGGTGCGCACTGTATTAATTGTAGGGTGCGCACTGCGCACCTTACCTAATTGTAGGGTGCGCACTGTATTAATTGTAGGGTGCGCACTGCGCACCTTACCTAATTGTAGGGTGCGCACTGCGCACCTTACCTAATTGTAGGGTGCGCACTGTATTAATTGTAGGGTGCGCACTGCGCACCTTACTAATTACTAATTGTAGGGTGCGCACTGCGCACCTTACCACAATCTCTCTGCGTCAAAAACAGTTTTTGAGCCTTAATCCTCTACTTATTACTTATCAGCTTTAACACCAGAAAATAAACCCAGCCAATCTCCAGGAGCACTGCCACTTTCTCCCTCTTTCACCTCAAAAGTAACATTGCAAGCTTGAGGCTGATCCAAAGCTTGCACGCACAATTCGGCAATATCTTCCCGACTGACTTTACCTTTAATATTGTCTCCTTGGTCGAACATTAAAGCTTTACCCCCAGGCTCTTCTGTCAAAGCGCAAGGTCTGACAATAGTATAAGGTATGCGACTCGATCGCACGCAATCTTCCCCTTTCAATTTCCAAGTCAAAATTCCCCCCAACATCTCATTCATTCTGACTGCGGGCGGTTCCTCTTCCAAATTAATTCCGGGGCGGCCAGGGCGAGTAACTCCGGCTGAACTCACCATCACAAATCGCGGCAAAGCTATGCCGTCACAAGCTGCGACAGACTCTAATTGCAGTTTAAAAATACCCGGTGTAAATTTTGGGTTTAGCGCGCCATCATATTCAAACTTGCTCAGCATTAATTGGAATGAAGAAATGCGGCTAGTGTCTAATTTTGCACCAGAATTTACTGTTTTGGCGCGAAATACTGGAATTAATTTGTCTAAGGGAATGGTGACAGTAATCCAGATATTGTAAACGGTGTCAAAAGAATAGCAATAGCCAATTCCGTCCCATTTAGCTTCGCTGCGAATAATAAACTTGTAGCGTTGGCCGTCGCCTTTAACGCGCAGTTGGATGCCGCTAAATCCTGTAAGATCGATCGGCGGGTCAAAGTTGCGAGTGCGAACCGAAGCAAAGCCGCCGGAATTGGCAGTAGAAACATTGCCCGTGAATAAGGCTGTATTGTCTGTCAGTCGAATCGAACTTTCGCTGACGCCACCCATCACGATGTCGTCGAGTGCTCCCCAAGTTTCTTTTAAATCTTGGCTGGGTTTTGTGAAGTCGAAAATGGTTTTTTCGCCGGCTTTCATTAGCTGGCTGCGAACAGCTTTGACTAAATTATTGAGGCCTTTATATTCGACTATTTCGGGAACATCGACAACTTCTGGCATATAAAATTTGATGCCTTGATAGTATTTTTCGCGGGTTGGAGTGTCTCCTTCTACGGGTTGAACTTTGGTGCCAGTGCAGCAGATAACTGCTTCTACGCCGTTTGTTACTAGCGGTGTAAGTGTTTCTGGTAGAGTGATATCTGCCTCGACTAATTCGACATTTTGACCGAGAATTTCTTGAGCTCTTTTGGTATCTCTAACGAGCGCTCTTACTTTTATTCCCCGCTGTTGCAGCCGCTTCACAACTCGCTTACCAACACCGCCGGTGGCACCGGCTACCAGTACCAATTTGGGTTGTTCTTTTTTACTTGTGCTGCTGCCTCCGAAGAGTTGTTGCAGCCAGCTAATGCTGCCAATGCAGGGAATGACGCCGAAATAAGCTAGGGTTTTGAGAAACCTGCCGGCATCCCATTGGGCGGTATTTTTTTCGGTCACTGTCGCTTCCTCATAATTTGCTCAAATCTACTTAGCTGTTTATATTTTGACACTGTTGTAGGGAAAAGTCTCTCTTGTTTTTATCGAAGTTTCGATCCCCCTCGCATCCCCCTTAAGAAGGGGGAGTAGGGGTTGACTTTGAGTGTTCTTTCGTTTCCCTAGCGGTATTTTTTTCGGTCACTGTCGCTTCCTCATAATTTGCTCAAATCTACTTAGCTGTTTATATTTTGACACTGTTGTAGGGAAAAGTCTCTCTCGTTTTTATCGAAGTTTCGCTCCCCCTCGCATCCCCCTTAAGAAGGGGGACTTTGAGTGTTCTTTCGTCTCCCTACCTGCAACCATTTAGAGAATAATTTTTGTATAAATACAAGAAAGCTTCTACTTCAGCGGCGGTTGGTTGAGCTGTAATTGCCCCTGGTTTCATCGCTGTCATCGCACCTACTGCACTCGCATAAGTTACAACTTTTTTGGCTATTTCTCGATCGGCTAAACTCTGTATTCCTTCCTTGCACAACTGATGTACAAAACCAGCCACAAACCCGTCGCCAGCACCAGTTGTATCCTCAACATCTACAAGGAAAGCGGGGATTTTTCCTGCGTTTTCCGAGATACAATAGGAGCCACCTTTATCGCCCGCAGTTACCAAAACGCCTTCTGCGGAATCGAGGCGGTAGGTAATAGCTCCTGCGTCGGTAGTTTCAAATAACCATTCGGCTTCTTCTTCAGATAATTTGAGAAAATCCACTTTTTTTAATAGTTCTTTAATCTGCGGTTTTGCTGACTCTGGATTTTGCCAAAATGCGGGTCGCCAATTGATGTCAACTATAATTTTTAGGTGGTATATTTCTGCTAGTTGAATCGCTTTTTCTATCGCCGATCGACTGTCTGGATAAGCTAATTCTAAAGTACCTAACACTAGAAATTCAGCATTCTCGAACAGCACCTCTGGTATTTGGGCAGCGAGGAGGTGAGTGTCGGCAAACTCCGCAGTATTCAATTCGCCAAAACCGGCAAAAGATCGATCGCCCGCTTCATTTCGCAATACATAAACTTGCCGCGTCGGTGCTGTCGGATGGCGCTGCACTCCTGTAGTGTCAACCCCTATTTCTTGCAATACCTGCACTAGGGAATTGCCCAATTCATCCCCACCTACAGCACCAATAAATCCCGCAGGAGTACCCAATTTAACTAGAGCACAGGCAACATTTGCAGGGGCGCCGCCCGGATAGGCCGTCCAAGACTCTACTTCTTCTAAGGAAAGTCCTGAGCGAGCCGCTAGACAGTCAAATAAAATTTCACCCAAACAGAGAACGCGAGGATAAGTCATATTGATTTTAGATTTGAGATTTTAGACAAGCAGCAGACTGGTCAATAATTATCTCTAAATGCGTCGCCTACTTGGAAAATTTACCAACTATTGTTTAATGCCAACCCCGATCATATCAGACTTACTGATAGTTGCCCTAAAGGGAGAAATTTATCGAAACATCTCTTAAACTCCCGTTAATCTGGTGTTACGCTCAAGGCCCAAACTACAATGGTCTGTATCTCAGAGGCTTCCAAAGCATTGGCGAATACTTGGTTGATGGGGGGTTTCTGGGCGGCTTCGGTGGAATGCGCCCTAACTAGGCGATCGAGTTTGTAGTTGAGCCGCCACCCAGAGCACAGGAATCAAGGGCTTGTACTTGCACGCTGTGTCGGGAGTGCGCTGTGTCGGGACGTGATGCTCGATCGACCAGAAGAACCTCGTGCAGGGAACCATAGCACAAAAAGATTTAATTTTCTGTTCATAGTTCATCCTTCATCCTCTAGAATTGTAGATAGGTAAATATGCACAGATAGGAAAAATTTATGAGTGGGAGCGTTTCTCAGACCCCTGTCACCCTGTCAGACAGAGAATTGCAAGTGGTAGAATTAGTCGCGACAGGATTGACCAATGAGAAAATAGCCGAAAAGTTGGAGATTAGCAAGCGTACAGTTGACAACCACATTAGCAATATCTTGAATAAGACGCGGGTTGACAATCGAGTTTCACTGGTGCGCTGGGCTTTGCAGTGGGGAAAGGTATGTTTGGACAATATTAACTGCTGTCGTCTACCAGGGCCGATCGATAAGGAAGTATCTTAAGTAGGGCCCCAATGTTGCGGATAGACAAACAGATGATGCAAACGGCACAAGAAAAACAACTGCGCTATCAAATTCAATGCCCTGGATTGCCACTGGCGGTGTATCGCGAAGTGGCGGTCCATTTGCGTCAAGTTGAAGGGGTGGAAACGGGTTTAATTCCGCAGCAGTCGCAGCGGTTTGATTACAGCGACAGCCAAGTTGGGGCTTTGTGGATACAGTATCCTGAAGGGTTCGATTTGGCCGATCGCGAACGGGTCGATCGCATTTTGGCTTATTATGGCGATCGATACTCGGCTTGGGAGTCATTAGTTATTTGTTATTAGTTATTGGTTATTTGTTATTGGTTATTGGTTATTTGTTATTGGTTGTTTGTCATTCAAGCCAAAAAGCAATAAATACGAAGCCAAAAATAACAAGCCCAAGCTCAAAAATGACGAGGAACAAATAACCAATAACAACCAACAAATAACAACCAACAAATAACAACCAACAACTGACAACAGACTAACATTCATGAGTGCAATTAAAACTTTACCAGGAACGCGGGATATTTTGCCCGCTGAAATTCAATATTGGCAAAATATCGAAGCAGTCGCTAGAACTATTTTAACAAAAGCGGCCTATCGAGAAATTCGGACACCTATTTTTGAACAAACATCCTTATTTGAACGCGGCATTGGCGAAGCTACCGATGTGGTGGGCAAAGAAATGTACACTTTTAAGGATAAGGGCGATCGATCGACTACTTTGCGGCCAGAAGGAACAGCCGGAGTAGTGCGAGCTTTTATTCAAAATAGTTTGTATGCGGCTGGTGACCTGCAGCGTCTGTGGTATACTGGGCAGATGTTTCGCTACGAACGCACCCAAGAAGGAAGACAACGACAGTTTAATCAAATTGGAGTGGAAGTCTTGGGGAGTGCGAATCCCCGTGCGGATGTGGAGGTAATTGCGATCGCCTGTGATCTCCTACAAACTCTCGGTTTAAAAAATTTGCGCCTCGATCTTAACTCTGTCGGAAATAAGCAAGACAGACAAAATTATCGGCAAGCTTTGATAGATTATTTTACACCATACAAATCCGAATTAGATGCCGATTCTCAAGACCGCTTGACTCGCAATCCGCTGCGGATTTTGGATAGTAAAAATGAGCGCACTCAGGAAATTGTCAAAGGTGCGCCGAGTATTTTAGAATATTTGGGCGATGAATCGCGATCGCACTTCGATCGAGTGCAGCAAATGCTCACAAATTTAGGAATTAGCTATCAGTTAAATCCCCGATTAGTGCGCGGTTTAGATTACTATACCTACACCGCCTTTGAAATTATCTCCGACGATTTGGGCGCGCAAGCCACAGTTTGCGGGGGTGGCAGATACGACGGTTTAGTCAAGGAATTGGGCGGACCAGATACGGCGGCAGTCGGTTGGGCGATGGGTGTCGAAAGGTTAATTATCCTGCTGCAAAAGTTGCCACCTTTGCCCAAACCAAAGTTAGATTTTTATTTGGTATCTAGGGGCGAAAAAGCCGAACAACAATCGGTATTGTTAGCACAAAAATTGCGAATTGCGGGGTTTAGTGTCGAGATAGATTTGAGCGCTAGTGCTTTTGGGAAACAGTTTAAAAGAGCCGATCGCAGTGGTGCTGTTGCTTGCTTAGTTTTGGGAGATGCGGAAGCGGAAAACGAGACGGTACAATTGAAGTGGTTGGCGAGTGGAGCACAAAGTGCGATCGGACAATCAGAACTACTAGCCATGACAGACGAACTACAGCAGAAGATAATAGCTGCATATTGTGATCCCCCCTAGCCCCCCTTAAGAAGGTGGGGACTGGAGTGTTCAAAGTCCCCAAAACTGCGTCAAATGGCGATCGAGTTAGACGATGAAGAGTGAAATTATCAATTGCAGGACTTACGCAAAAAACCCGGTTTCTGAGCACAATCTTGCATCCCTGCGAGAAATATTGACGTAGAAACCGGGTTTTTAGCCCGACGATGAAGAATGAAAGATCAATTGATTAGTCGAATACGATGATGTTTTGGTATAATTACTATCTTGTGGTGCAGGCATCCAGCCCGCCCTTGTCCTACTGCGAACTAATATGTTAATCGAACGTCTCAAGCCGATCGCATGGAAAACAAAGCCCCAACTGATATCATTGTTTTCAGGTTGTGGTGGCATGGATTTGCCATTCCACAAAGCCGGATTTGAATTAGTTTGGGCGATCGACTCCAATAAATACGCCTGTCAAACATTCAGCAGAAACATTGCTGATGTCATCGTCAACGACAGCATAGAAAATATAGATATTGCACAAATTCCCAAAGCTGATATATGTATAGGAGGCTTCCCCTGTCAAGACTTTTCAATGATTTGGAAACGTCCCGGACTTGAAGGAACCAGAGGCAATTTATATACATACTTTCTCGATTTTGTCAATAAGAAAAAGCCCAAAGCTTTTGTAGCAGAAAATGTCAAAGGCTTATTAAGTGCCAATAATTATCAAGCAATAAAACAAATAATTTCCGACTTTGAAAGTATCGCTCCCGGCTACTTAGTTAAACCTAAACTTTACAAGTTTGCTGATTATGGAGTTCCGCAATTTCGAGAAAGAGTGTTATTAGTTGGCATTCGCATGGATACAGAATTTAACTTTGTGCATCCTCAACCAGAATATGGGCAAAATCGTAAATATCCTTATCGAAGTGCTGGGGAAGCATTGAAAGATGTGGAGAAAGTGCCTTTTAATAATGAACATCAGAAAATTCAGCCACGAACCATTGAAATTTTGAAGCGAATTAACGCTGGTGGCAATTTTACTGATATTCCCAAAGATAGCCCCTATTATGTAAAGGGAATGATTAGTCACGTTTATCGACGAATTCATCCAGATAAACCATCATCTACAATCATTGCTGGCGGGGGCGGCGGAACTTGGGGTTATCATTATCCAGAACCCAGATCTTTGACAAATCGGGAGAGAGCGAGATTGCAAAGTTTTCCTGATGATTTTGTGTTTGAAGGTTCTACCACTGAAGTGCGGCGACAGATTGGGAATGCAGTGCCGCCGCAGGGAATTGCTGCGGTTGTTCAGTCTCTGATTCCTCTATTTCAGGGAGATTATCCGCAAGTAGATTTATATAAAATGAGTAAAAAGTTGCAG
>Ga0316608_1000823_pt1 | contig 13308 bp, 37 predicted proteins | sample MIS2016152B_MG_FD_207673 | JGI IMG/M metagenome (GOLD analysis project Ga0316608, IMG submission 207673) | Microbial mat bacterial communities from Middle Island sinkhole, Lake Huron, Michigan, United States - MIS.2016.152B | ecosystem: Environmental > Aquatic > Freshwater > Lake > Sediment...
ACTGTTTCAATATCTTTTCCGCAGGTTCCGCTAGATGCTCTAAGATTGCAAGTCTCGCAGCTTTCTATTAACATATATTTTAAAGACTTTTTTCTACCAATGGTATCTAATGATTCTCTATGGTTCTTAGATACAATCTCATATAGTTCAATATTAGACAGTTTTCTAATAGAGTAATCAGTACCTTGCCCACTCATCTCTCGATATAATAAACCATTATCAATAAAATATGTTGTCGGAAAATCGTCATCCTCTGACACTATGTTTTTAGCATCATCTCGTTTACAATCAAAAAACATGTAAAACTCTTTATTGGACACATTCCCGAACAATGGTTCTTTATAAGGGTTATCTGAGATTATATTTTCAAATTCAAGATGCATCAGAAGTTGCTTCTCAATATCTTTAAATCTTTCAGATGATTTAAAATCTTCTTTGGCTTTTTCTCGTTTCTCTAAACTATCTATACATTTTTCTATAAAATCTGGAGAGTCTACAAAAATTTCTTTTAATTTAGCATTCATTTTGTTTGCCCGGTCTCTTGTAAAATGTTCGTCTAATTCTTCTTTAGTTAATGCTATAGTCTTGTCTATTTTATTAGCATACTCTTTATATTTTGGATTAAGCTCGTTTGGTTCTTTATCTATATATTTAGATTGGGTATCCCTTGCAATTTTTGTAGTCTGCAAAAAAGTTTCTGATTTTCTAATTTTATCTAAGATACTCATTTTGCTTTCCTCTTTACATTTATCACATCCCCAGATTTCATGATAGGAATGATAATCAGTTGGCCATTGAATTTGTATTTGACAATTCATTTCTATACCTTAACATAATCAGGAAACTTTGGAATAACGGATGTTAGTTGCCTAACTACAAATCCCTCAGATTTATAATGATATAGACCATCTTCATATGCTTTTTCATATGAGGTAAATACTCTCATTGATGAGCCTCCGCAATAAACAATATATAACCCATCTTCGATAATCTTATCTAAGTTTTTAGCATTTTCAATTACTTGTTTTTCTATTTTATTCATTTGTTTGTCCTTTAGATTCCTTATATGAAAATAGTTTAATTTTATATTTCAACATTTTGAGTGTAGTTTTGAATATTGAAATATGTTCTATCCAATCTTTATCTATTTCATTATGAAGTTTTTCATTATTATTTAAAAAAATATGAATAAACCAATGCAATAATTCATGTAATAGTATTTTGATTGTTGTTAATCCTAAGTCATTTCTTATCCATATTGATGTACGAAATGGATGATAAGCCGCGATATCACTATTTATTATCCATTGTGGTAATTCATTAACAAATATTATTTTAGGAAATTTTATCATATTGTTTCAGTTTTTGCAGCGTTTTCAATTACTTTTTTTTCTATTTTTTTCATTTTATTTCCTTTTTAATATATCCTATACCCTCCCAAAGGTGTTGGGTCAAAATAATCACGTTCATATGGTTTCTTAACCTTGGTTTTTTTGGTCTTAGCTTTTTTAATTTTATCCTCTTCCCAAGGTGGTGTTTTAGTTTCACAAACATGTCCTTCCGCACTGTTATATGCTTTTCTACATTTTTGACATATTATAAATCCACCGAATACCATTGGTTTTTCTTCTAGATTCTTTTCTAATTTAGAAAATCTCTTATACATATCGATAGAAACATCTATCTTATCTCTGAGGCTTGAAAGATGTTCTAATGCTTTTTTGGCACTAATATTAAAACATGGTTCTATTTCCGTTCCACTGGACATTTCACAATGGTTATTAAAAGAACATTTGTTACACTTACCTGCTTGACACCATCTAATCCCAACTGTTAATAATTTAATCGAATCTTTTGTTTTTCCCATTTATCTATTCCTATATAGTGAAAGGTCTATTCATTTTTTCTATTGGTACAGTTAAAATCTTATCGATTCTCTCGGCTTCTTTAATTGCTTTTTCTCTTATTTGTTTTTCTCTTTCTGCAAAATTAGTCTGACCCCAAGTAGATGCTTTTTCAACAGATTTTGCGAATGTTTCAGAGTTCTTAATTTCATCTAATATGTTCATTTTCAATCCTTAGTAAGTACATTCATAGCAACAATATTTCTTCCAGTCATCTCTCAACATTTTCTTTCGTTTAACTTTAACGCCACATTTACAGACATCAGATTCTGGCAGACATACATGATGTAGTTCATCTATACCAATACAGTCAATATACATTTCAATATCAGAATAATCAGTTTTAGAATCTTTTTCGTCAAATGCTTCTTGTGTCATTTCTTCAGTTTCTTTTATTAGTTTCTCGATGAATTTCAAATCTTTTGAAGTCATTTTGTTACCCATACCTATATTATATCATGAATTTTTGTAGAAACATTTGCTTTAAATTCTGCCGATATTCTACCATGATTCAAATAGAATGTCAAGTATTTATGGGTTATAATTATAGCAACCTTGACAATCGCCGGTGCCTTCGTTAGACTTATGAGTAGGACATTTTTTGCATGTCCAAGGGATATGGTCTACAGGCATCTGATAATTATAGAATGGAACATCAATTGGAGTGTATGTCCAGTCAACCTTAGTTTGCTTGTATGCTTTGTTATCTTCAATAATCTGATTTAATTTCTGTTCAATGGAATCAAACCTTTTATCAAGAGCATCCATGCGTTCTTTAATTTGTTCTTCTACTGTTTTAATAGTACCAAATTCGTTTGTGAGGATTGTTTTAGTTGCAGGCTCTTTACTTTTTTCAGATAACTGTGGATAGTCATCAAATTGAGGTTCTATGTTTCTATCATCTAATTCAAATGCTTTTTTGATGGAATTGATATGCTTTTCGTATTTACCTGTATTTTCTGAAAACTTTTCTAGCTCCTTTTCATATTCACATGCAATCCATTCATAACCACAGTTAGTACAAGAACATAGATTTCTATCATCTTTAGTATAATTCACTAATGTTTTAGTGAATGAGTCATTTTTACATCTTGGACATTTCATTTGTTAATCCTTTTTAATTTTCTCATATGTAATCTCATTCATGTCGCATCCATAAACTTGAAAACAAATATTGTTATCTTCACTCAAATAAACATCATAACCTTGCCTAACAAGTGCTACAATAAGTTGGTTTGTATATTTCTCATCTAATATTTTAATTTTTAATTCAAATTGTTTATCATTCATTTTTATTCCCATCTCCTTTTGCATTCTTCTGGTCTTATTTGTTTAAGATGTGGTATTTCTTTTTTGAGAAATTCTGCTTCTTTCTCGAAGTATTCATCAGACAATCCATTCGTTCTAAGATACTCTGCCGCGTGCCCAAAATCTGTTAGTATCTTTTTTACTACATCAACTTTTGATAAAATATTAGGCAGTTCTGTCATAAATTGTTGACTATCTACAAGTAAATTGTGCTTTTTAATTTCGCATGATAGACAGGTTGATGCTCGTTTATCTCCTATAAACTCAGAACCACATTCTACACATTTATTGTGGTAAGAACCTGTTGCAAATGCACCTAGTTTAAAATTGGAAACCGAGCCACCTATGTTATAAATTATTTCTTTCATTTTATTCTATCCTTTTACAATTCAATTTATCTCTAAGAAATATTTCTAACTCTGCCAATTTCCAACGAATATTTTCAAATAATCTTGTGTTGATAAGAGTGAAACTTGCAACATACAGAGCATAATCTAATAGTGTTACAATCCCACCAACCCAATCAAATATAAAATCTATAAATCTGCTAAGCAATTTTTTATTCATTTTGAATCCTCATGATTATTTCAGTCTTTTTCTTAGAAAAGAAATGCATTATTTTAAAATCAAAAAATGGTCGATATAACGTAAATGTTAAAACGCCCATCAGTTCACAAAATAAACTTACCCAGGTAACAGCCCAATCTATTAATAGTAATTGTAATCTATCTTTCATGGTTTCCACCCACAATATACACAGGTTGGTTTGCTACCATCAGTTGGATATACCATATTGTGATCACATTTTTTATCAGATATATTATTTCTGATATTAGAAAAGGAGAATAGTATTTCTTCTCTCTTTCTACTCATTTCAAGTGCTTGTCTTAATCGTCTCTTTTCAGCATTTGCTTTTTTAAAAAGTCTTTTGTATTTTTTATTTGTATCCACTAAATTTATAACTGCACTATGAATTTTATTTAATCTGTCATCTATTTTTTCACTCATAATTCAATCCAAGTATTTATTATTTTTCTTAATAACTTTCTCAGTCTTTGTCATATCTTTTTTTAGTTTATCTGCGAAGGCATATTCTTCTTTTGAAACTAATCGTTCTTTTGCAGGATAACCAAAGATTTTATTTTCAGGTTTTTCATTTTCAATGTATTCATCTATGTATTGAAATGCTTTTTCCAATGTTTGTCTAAATACTGGGAGATTACGAAAATTATTAACTACATCTACCATATTAAACCACATGAAAAATATTCTCTTCTGTGGGTAATACATATTATCAACTCTTACTACTCGATATTTTTTCATTTGTTTGTCCTTTCGATTGGCATATTATATCATGGTTCTTTAGGTGTGTCAAATGCTTTAAATTTCTATTAATAATGAATAGAATCATCTATAATAGAAAATAATAAAGCGACACCAAATATAGTTATTTCACATATAACAAATAATCTCAACCAAAAGAAAGATGACAAACTCATTATTTTATCTAAAGGAATTAATAAATATTTATTATCCCAGTATAGGAAAGCACTAAATCCATAGTATAAAAATCCAAATAATATTGCTAATATAATTAGTACAGGAAAAACCCAAAGAAATTTGATAGCAAATGCTATGTGAGGGTGTTTACCCCATAAGGGTTCTCTAAGAAATTCTTTATTCATTTTAAAAACTCCCATTCTGTACCATGTAAATAGGTGCAATAGCAATAAGTTCACACCATGACCAAGCATCTTCATGCCCGCCATTAAAGAAGAAATTGTAAATATATACAATCGGTAGAACTATTGGTAGAAGTGCTATTAGGAATAATCCTAAGATTCTAATTAATGTTTTTTTCATTTTTCTTTCCTTTTTTCTGGTTCCTTTTCAATAACTGGTGTATTTGTTTTTGGATTTTCTTTAATCATTTTTGAGAATTCCTTGGCATCCTTTGTGCTATGCCATTCTGAACTCACACTCTCAAAACACGATGGGCATATATAACTACAATCTACTTCACATGTTGGACATCTCATTTTTGTTTCCTTATTTTATTCAATTCAAATATATCAATACCTTCTGAATCTGTTTTACCATTTACTGTAAACAAAACATAACCATTTGACACTGCCAGAATCCTATATTCTTCAACTTTATAGTTCGTATCAAATGGATTCTCTGATGGTGAAGTCATATACACTTCACCAACTCTTGGTATTTTATCTTTTATACCAAATGCTACTGATAAAGTTATCAATATAAATCCGAATACTAATAATGCCGCTTGTGCTGCTGAAGTTAATAAACCACATCCTGTTAGGTATAAAGTGAATATAATAATAATTGTTGCAAGTATTAAAAATAATGTACTCATTCTAAACTTCCCTTGTTATAAATTCTCGTAAATCTTTAATAGCATTATAGATTCTCTCTACATCACCTTCGATGAATTTAATATCCGATCTTAGAGATAATATTCTTTTCACATCTTCCAATTCTGGAAAATATTTGTTTGCTTCGTCTATTCTTATAAGAGTGAATTCTGGAACCCATCTTTCACCGTTGATTATAACAGATGTTTCTTTTTTATCTTCCGAAGCCCATATTGGTGTTGCCATTTTTAGTTCCCATTCAAACAATCAACCGCAACAATATACATTCTTGCATATTTTTGAATGTCATTATATATTTCAGATTTTCCAATTTCTACGATTTTTTGTAATTGTTTTTCAACTTCTCTTAATCTCATTATTTCTGTCCACACCCATTCCTCTTCTACTGCAACATATTCATTTAGTTGTCTGCTTTTAGTGGATTCTTTGAACACATCTATTTCTTCTATTCTAGTTTTGTTTCTGTAGTCTAAATAATTCATAAGTTTTCCTTCATTTTGTCTCATCGTCATAATATTCATAGTCTATACAATCAGCACAAACATCACTTTCAAATAGGATACAATCTAAACACTTGGCATCATTTTCATTTGGCTTTCCATTCCCTATTCCAAAGTTCTTACCATAGTTATCACTTATACTTCCATCTTCATTAAGATATCCGATGGCAATAAGAGTCTTTCTTGCTTCTTCTTTTGCTTGTTCTTCTGGAAGGTTTTTGAATCTCTCAATTTCTCTTTTCATCGAGTCTTGTAGTGATTCTTTTGGTTCAAGTAGATGTTTGATGTCTTCGTATCTTACCCATTCACCTTCTTCATTTCCAATCATCCCTTCATATACATCATAAAACTCATCAGTATATCTTTTAATCATTTTTTACCTCTTTATCAAACAAATAACTAGTTCCGGCATTACCACAAATCGGGCATACAAACCTTACTGCATTTTTTGGTTCTGATAAACGTTCAAGTTTAAAAGACTCATCGGCTGAAATTTTACCATCGCAATAACCACATCTTACATATTTTGTTTCCAATTCTTTTTGTTCTTTTAACTTTTCTAATATTGGTCCTACACCATAATTGTCATATAGTTCTTGATCAGTAAATTTAATTCCGAAACTTGTTCTACAATCTTTAAAATCTCTGTTATAGATAGATTGCCAATAATCTCCACCACATCTATATCCAACTTTCCCATCTACAATATCTTGTAATGTAACAGACTTTAAATCATGAATTTCTTTATAAGGAGGGATTATCATTTTTCACATCCTTAATATAACCAAACTCTTTTAGAATTTCTTCCAAACCTTCCGGACTATATCTCTGCCAATCTTCTAATTCAATTTTAAGCAATGAATCTTCCGATTTATAAGTTCTAATTTTAAAACCGGAACTCCAATCGTCTATGATGTTCTTAATATTGTATAAAAATGAATCAAACTCTTTAATATCAGCACTGCCGAGTTCATCTTCCAAATTAAATGAAATAGAATCTAAGGCATATGGATTTATTCCACCCCCATCTTCTTTATCATATTCTTTGGAAGCATTCTCTCCGATAGAATAGATTGTTGCTCCAAACTTTGTTTTCTGAATGAACATATCACCATTGTCTAACCATTTCAATATTTTTTTATTTAACATTTTGTTTCTCCTTAGCCCGCGTTAAATGAAGCGCATATAACAGAATTTTCAATTTGATCTTTTGTGGCTGTTCCAATTAATTCAACATCAACATCTTTTGATCTTCTACACCAACTACTAGCATAATAGTTACTCCAATCACTGTCTTCCCCATTTTCATTGAATGGAAAATCAGCACCCCCAGGGTGTATTTTCCTAGCATCTTCTTCTGACTTAGCACAAACTACAGCAGAATCATAAGTATCGTAACCATGTGCTTTACTTTGAGATATTAAGTATAAATTCATTTTTTTCTCCTACTTAATTAAATTTCTAAACTCTTCTGCCGTCTTATATCCCTTGGCATTCACATATCTTAATTGTTCGTAGTTATAACCTCTGATAGGATATATTACTTCTAATTTAGGATTCTTTAATTCTACAGCTGCGATAACATTTTCAACTTTATCATCTATAAAAATTACTCTATCATAATCATTGATATATTTATTTATAGTGATGTTTTTATCTGGGCCAAAGTACACCACATTTTTACTAGGATCAAAGTATTCATTGATATTATATCTTCTACTCTTTTGAGCATATTCAGGCACATCAGTAGCGAATACTAAATCATGTCTAGTAAAACATAATGCTAACATTATTTCAGAATAACATGGAATATATTTGAAATCTTCTGACTTAAAGAATGAAGTAATCATCTCTATCAAGAGGGGTTTTTCTAATCCATAATCAAATCTCATAGGATCTGTTGAAATATAAACTTTATAATGTTTCCAACAAAAGTCATGAAATGCTTGGGAGAAATTTAATACTACTCCGTCTAAATCTGATACTATTAATGTTTTATTCATTTGTTAATCCTTTTTTTTATTAGAGTCTCTAACATGTATGGCAAACCAAACAATAGCAGTTAGCCAGCCGAACACTGCTTCCCAATTTTCTTTATGAAATGCGTTAATTACATTAAGCATGAGCACGGTTCCAAGAAAGATATAAAATGAGGTAGCTATATTATTATTTTTCATTTGTTTGTCCTTAACTTAATTTTGGATATTATATCATGATAGCGAAATAAAAGCAAGTGTGTATCTCGGTAAAAATAGAATTTTTTTTAGAGGAACGAATAGAGGCTTATAACCCCTATTCGTTAGGATATTATTTCGCTAGATTAACAAAAGGGAGAGATCCACCAGGAATCATTGTTCCAGGTAAAGCACCATTCCATTTATCAATCGCTTTTTCTTCGAGTTCGATTCTTCGCCATTCAATAAGAGAATTATTAATAGAACTTGACAAAACCTGATTAGCTTTTGCTTCGGCAGAGGCTTTTACGACAGTTTTCTCTGCTTCCCATTTAGTTTTCTCCAATTCATTCTTTGCTTTATCAGCGTCTTGAATTGCTTGAACCTTATTATTAAGAGCAGTTACCACGTTTTCAGGAAGTCTAATGGAACCAATATAGTATAGATTATCAACAATAATCCCTTGCGAAGAAAATCTAGTTTGGATTTGTTTTAAAACTTCTTTAAGTAGGTCAGTTTTACCTTCTCCATATACATATTCTACAGGGTATCTACTTGCTGTATTATTGAAAGCATCTCTTACTGCATTCCTAAGAACAATATCCGTCAACTCTTCTACGCCTTTTCTATATTTAGAAAATATAGCTGTAACGTTAGTTGGGTTAATATGGTATTCAATTCCAAGGTCTGTATTAACTGACATTCCTTCACTTGTTTGAAAAGTAAAAGATTCGTCGTTAGAAGATCCTTCGTCTTTTCCGGCAGTCCAGACATAGTTTTGTTGATAAGTTGGGAAAATATAGAGTTCTTCGTTCATACCAATGTAGTAACGTCCTACTCCAAGCTCTATAGAATCAATACCTTTTTGTTGTCCTAGTAGAAATACTTTGATTCCCACGTGTCCAACAGGTACCCGCTGACATGATAAAATTGTCGCTATAAATAGCACACCTAGTAATATTTTTTTCATTTTTTTTCCTTATTTGTTAGTTTTTTGATTTGAATTATAGTTAGTTTGACAAGAATCGGAAGACTCCCTAAACCAAGTATAATACCAACTATTACCAGCTCATTATTCTTCGCAGATATAAGATATGGTAACGCTAGTCCGTAGATTACAACCGATACGATTGCAATCGTGATTAATTTGTATATTGTTGTTAGCATTTGTTTGTCCTTTTTTGTATGATGTTAAATATTAAGACTTCTGAAATTATAAGTAGTGGTATTATTATCGATAATTTAATCCAATCATTTGTTATTCCAATACTATCTAAAAAGTTACCACCGAAGTGACCCCATGGATAACCATAAACGCCACCTAGTAAAGCCCATAATGGATAGCAGTATGGTGTTCGCCAGAATGAGATTTTCTTTGGAAATAGTTCTTCTTTCATTCTGATCTCCTTATCAGTTATTAGGTTCTGACAAGGACATCCTGGGTCAAAACTTATCTGACATTTTTTACATTTTGCGTAAATCATTTTAATATTCTCCTTGTGTAATACCACCATCTTATCGCAGTATAAATGATTCCTAAGTTGCAGAAAACTAAAGCTATTAGTAACTCTCTAGTTGTTTGTAAATCGAAAGCTAATAAAAGTAAAAAGTATATTATCGCAAAACCTATTGTAATAAACAACATATTCATTTCCTTACGCCCAGATTTGTGGTTCGTTCTTCCAAAGTAGCCATTCAAATAACATATGACCCCATTTTGCTACATGAGCTGCGTGGAGTCTTGCAATTTCTTTTTTATTTTCATCAATTCTACGCTTAATTGTTTGTATGTCTCTTTCCAAAATATATGAGTTTTTTGTAAGCAAACTAATTTTTGAATCGTTGTAGAAAATTTCAAACTCAGTAGAAATATAACCTAAACTTAGGAAATTATCAATTTTCCACCAGATGGTTCTTTTTGATTTAATATAATTGTAGGCTGGGATTAGTTCTTCTGTCTGTCGTATCATTTTCTCTCCTAAGCTGAATGTTTAGGGGGGATATTATATCATGATATGGAAATAAAAGCAAGAGGCAAACAGAATAATTTACATTTTTTTGCAAATTATTCTGTTAATTTTTTAGAGTTTTTTGTAGGCTTTTAGAGCTCGAACTTGTGCATCATGGAATACATAAGCAAGTTCTGGGTAAAAATAAAGTTTGACCTTTTGTTTGCCAAGTTTCCCATAATCTACAGTTCCAACAATATTTTTGTGATCAGCAAAATAACCTGAGCATGTGTTATCTTCTGTTCCAATTATGGTTATAATCATCCCTGGCAATTCAATTTTAGAAACAACAATGTCTGTCTTGTTTTTGTTTCCTACGTATTCCCAATGGACAACCAGCCCTTCTTTTGTAACGGTTCCTTTTTCTAGGACATTCCACCCAGAGAACAAGTCATCTTGGGCAAAAGCCATAGCAAAAAGGACTATTAGCATTATAATTTTTTTCATATTTTTTCCTTTATATTTTTGTTTAACAAAAATCATTTCATCTTAAACATGCCTTTTAAGAAATCCATAGAATCCCCGTCAAACATATTATTGCTTTCTTTACTAGGCTCTGACCCTTCAATCAGCTTAACCGCATCTATTTTAAGTTTGTCATACACTATGTTTTCAGCATCATATCTATCATCTGCCTCTACTTCCATAGCCATCTTTTTTCCGTTAAACTGAAAATACACCTTATATTTATTCATTTTTAAACCTCTATTATTGTCACAGGATTTACTATGTCATAGTCATTGTTCATTAATGATACATTATAAAAGGTATCTTTTATAATTCTCTTGAACTTAGCATCAGACTCTTCTCTATGGATATGTCCGAATATGTTTATAATACCTGGTTTGTTTTCTTTATATCTTTTTTGAAACCACTCTGCAAGAGCTTCTGACCCGCAGTTTCTTCTTTCTTGTTTCTTGTATCTATCTCTAACATCATCTAAAATACCCCGTGGGGGACCGTGGGTAATAAGTACATCAGTATCTTTGTGAATCTTTGCATATCTTTTCTCTAATTGTTCCTCAGATTCCATAAACGCCCAATTCATAAATGTTGGGGTATAAGGAGTCCCATAAAAGGTTACTCCATCTATTTTTACTTTCGAATCAATTAAATAATGAATATTGTACTTTTTCTCACTTAATTCTTTGGAGTTTTTATCTTGGAAATACCAATCATGGTTTCCAGGTACTATTAATTTATATTTAACTTGGTCTAAACTATGTAACCACATAGAAAATTGAAGATAGTAAATACTATCCTTAATTTCAAAATCACCCGCCATAATTAAAACATCGCATTCCGGTATTTTAATACTATATGCAGAGGGTTGATGTAAGTCAGATATTGCTGCTATTTTCATTTTAGTTTGTTTTCAATTCTCTGTTTTTTTAGGGCTTCATAGTTTTCTTTTTCATCTATATAAGCATTTAGTAAATCTTGATTACTCATCTCTATTTGTTTTTCATTTTTTGTATGCTGTAAAAGCTCTTCTTTCCATTCTGCAAAATTAGGGAATTCTTGTTTAGTCATTATTTTCTCCTACTTTAAACCATAATTCATCTTGGCTATAGATATTTCCATTATAGTTTGTAAATATTTCTTCATTTTCATTAATATCTTTAATAGAAATAAATAAGAACAGATTATTTTCGAAATCTGGAACATACATAGCATTTGGGGTGTATGAATGATTATAGAGTGACCCATAACCGGTAACAAAACAAAAATAATCTGAATCCCAATTAAAACTATAATCATCTTTTTCTATTATTACAGCCCTACTTATTTTTATTATAGGACATTTTTCTATAATTCTACTACTTCGAATAAATTGAGTGGCATATACTCCTAGACCCATATTATTTTTTCTAAATTGTATCACACTTCCTCTTCAGATAGTTCTTCAAAATCTCCAATGTGATATCCAAACTCTATTGTGTTCTTTAACGTCCCATAGAAGCAAACAAAAACACCATGCCCCCTCATATTAGGAATCTCTCCTAGATATATAATAGAGTTATATTTATTAAAATGGTCTCTAACTTCGGAAGGTGCTCTTTCAGAAACTTTGATTGAAGAATATTGTCTTAAATCATCTTTACCTGAAAGCATTCTATTCTCTTTATCTATTTCAGATTGCGATTTATTATGATCTTGCTTTAATAAATCGTCCAATATTTCACTTGGTATACCACATTCAACTTCTGTTTCCATGTTCTTTATTAGTTCCTGTAATAATATTTTTTCTTTGCTTGGAGGCTCTATAACTTTTATTAATTCAAAATTATTTTCTAACATTTGAAATCCTCGTATTTTTCTTCTAAATGTTCTTTTAATTTCTCGATAGAGTCTCTTTGTGCCTCTTGGCATGAGCATGATATTTTTTGAAAATCATAAAAGGCACATCTAGAACCTGCTATAACAACTTCTTCTCTATAATATTTACATTTTTCTCTTTCTTTCCGATTATCGCCATTACATTTGAACTGTATTTTTGAAAGAAATTGAATAAAGCACAAATTCATTTATCTTTCCTAGTACAAAATCTAAAGATAAAGAGTAACTTAATCTCTAAGAAGTATTTTTTCTCTTGTTCTTTGTCATAGTGATAGTTAATACATAACAAAGCTCGGCCCGCTTCTGAGAAATCTAAAATACTTATTCCCGTTCCCCATCCGCATTCATGATAATTCATTGCCCATATATGGAATAAATATATAAAAGGCTTTTGAATCCAAATTAGAATTTCCATATTATATCCTTATCTTTAATGCCCATAGTTGCAACCTATCATTGCTTTTTTACCAGCAATAATTACGACATCATCAAAAAATCCGCAACAACCTTTTAGTCTAGCTTTCTTATATGTTTCCATTCCTTTTTTGGAATCCATAAATGTGCTTCTTAGATTATCTATACAAGGATCATTTACTTGCTCTAACATCCAAGCCTCTGCTTCCTTGTAAGTTTTAAACTTTTCCATATTATTCTTCCTTATAGTCGAACAACTCTAC
>Ga0316608_1000824_pt1 | contig 13307 bp, 13 predicted proteins | sample MIS2016152B_MG_FD_207673 | JGI IMG/M metagenome (GOLD analysis project Ga0316608, IMG submission 207673) | Microbial mat bacterial communities from Middle Island sinkhole, Lake Huron, Michigan, United States - MIS.2016.152B | ecosystem: Environmental > Aquatic > Freshwater > Lake > Sediment...
CAGATTTTCTAAATTTTTCTTGAAATGTAGACTCATTCATAATAAATTAAATTTTTATTAAGTAAATATTAATTATATATTATATCTATTTTAGGTGAAAATACTATACACTCTCGATGATGTATGCGGAAGTAAGAAATAGCCTAATTCATTTACTCAACAGCCTCAATAAAACTATAGAAAAGCATAAGGCTACAGAATCTAGTAGATTACTAAATTTATGACCCTGCTTGAAACAAGCGAAATTCCTGAATCTTAAAAAAATTAGGACTCAATGTTTAAAATTATTATTGCAATTAAAAAATACCAAGGCTTTTAAAATCAAGCTATTAAATAACAACGCTTTCTAATATTTATTGGCTTATTCACCCTAACAACAAGATAACTCTCAATGAAACGATTATTTTTACTCATTATGCTTGTTTGGCAGAAGCAACTAAAACTGTATTTAACCGCCGCCTTCATCGGTTCTATTGTCGGTATCTTTATTCTTGCCCCCAGCTATGAATACATCAGCACCCATGAACAAAATTCGCCTTCGTTGTCATCGCTTGAATACATTGCTAGGCAAATTATCGAATTATTAACGGGTAATATTTCAGAAAACAATCTGACCTTACTGATTTTTTACGCTGAAATTGGCGCAATGATAGGGTTGTTTTCACTGATGCTGTACAAAATTGTCCATAACCGATTAACGCAAATCAATTATTTGCAGCGCGAACTGGAAAAAGATTTGCCTTCGATTATTCGACAGGGCGAAGGGCCTTATTTAGAATTTAAATCGTCATTGCGTTGGGATATTAAAGAAGAGCGGACTAATCGAACCTTGGAAACTGTGATTCTGAAAACATTGGCAGGTTTTTTAAACAGTTACATCGGCGGCACGTTGTTAATTGGCGTGGCAGACAATGGTGAATTGCTTGGCTTGGAAAAGGATTTTCAAACTCTAAAAAAGCAAAATGAAGATGGTTTTGAACAAGCGATAATGACGGCGATTGCCGCCAATTTAGGCGCGGATTTGTGTCACTTTGTGCATATCCTGTTTCATGTGCTGGATAGTAAAGTGATTTGTCGATTGATTATTTCACCTGCGCCGCGACCTGTGTTTTTAGAGCAGGGTAATAGCGTTAAATTTTTTGTTCGTACAGGCGGTGCAACACGCGATTTGAATATTCAAGAGGCTTTAAGCTATGCCGCTGAACGGTGGACACAAAGTAAATTAACCATGCAAAACTCCTGAGCCAGGAAATTATGATGAACAAATTACTCGCCTAAAACTTAAAGTTACCAACATCAGTAGTTTTAAGATGATATAAAAAATCCGCCTGACCTACCGCCTTAAAAAACAACGCAATTGTGCAATAACAAAATCCAACATTTCTTCGGTCAGCATCGGACAAACCCCTAGCCAAAAACTTTGATTCATCACCACATTGGTTTGTTCTAATGCCCCTGAAATGCGATAGGGTTGATTTTGAAAATACGGCTGACAGGTTAAATTACCTGCAAAAATCAGCCGCGAGCCAATTTTTTGTGCCTCTAAATATTGCAATAATTTAACCCGTTCTAGCCCTGTTTTTTCGCGTAAGGTAATAGGAAATCCAAACCAGGAAGGCTGACTATGCGCGGTGGCTTCGGGTAAAATTAACCACTCAGTCAAATCCTGTAACCTATCGGTAAGATAAGCAAAATTGGTTTGCCGTTGTTGGATAAAGGCAGGGAGACGCTCTAATTGTGCCAAACCCACCGCCGCCTGCATATCGGTGATTTTTAAATTAAACCCAACGTGCGCATAGGTGTATTTGTGGTCATAGCCTGCGGGTAACGTGCCTAATTGTTGGCAAAAGCGTTTGTTGCAGGTGTTATCTTTGCCAGGGGCGCAAAAACAATCGCGTCCCCAATCGCGGAACGATTCAAGAATCGGCTTTAATTTACCGTGATTGGTAAAAACCGCCCCGCCCTCCCCCATCGTAATATGATGGGCTGGATAAAAACTCAATGTAGCAATATCACCAAATGTCCCCACATGACGTGCCACACCTTGCGGAATTTTATTCCCTTTATAATCAGTGGGTTGCGTGGCAGGCGTGTAAGTTGTACCCAGCGCGTCACAACAATCTTCAATCACCCACAAATCATATTTTCGGGCAACCCGCAGCACTTCAGCAATATTAAACGGATTACCTAAGGTGTGTGCCAACATGATTGCCCGAGTTTTTTCAGAAACAGCGGCTTCCAATTGCGCTGCGGCAATATTGTAAGTGGGCAACTCGACATCAACAAACACGGGGATTAAGCCGTATTGCAAAATAGGATTGACGGTGGTGGGAAACCCTGCCGCAACCGTGATAACTTCATCCCCTGCTGTTAAGGCTTTCTCGCCTAATTTGGGCGAAGTCAGCGCGGCTATCGCCAATAAATTTGCCGATGAGCCAGAATTGGTGGTTAAAACGTGTTTTACCCCAATAAATTGCGCCAGTTTTTCCTCGAACGCCTCATTAAAACGCCCTGTTGTCAGCCAACCATCTAATGAGGATTCAACCAGCAGTTGCAAGTCCCGTTCACCCAACACTTTTCCCGAAACAGGCACAGGGGTTTTACCCGCGATAAAGGGTTGGGCTTTATATTTTTCTTGGGCATAAATGGCAACTTGTTGCAAAATAGAACTGCGTAAATCAGCTAACACAGGGGATTCGGTAAATTTTTGCATGGCGATAGATTTTTTTCATAAAGTTAATAGATAATCATAAGTTATGAGGTACTCAACTTAAAATCCACCCCAGCCCTCCTTTAGGAAAGGAGGGAGCTTTCCCTTTTTTAAAGGGGGTTAGGGGGATTTTAGTACCCGATAACTTTAGCCCCAATGACTTAAGGCGTGATATATTTTTGAATTTGCGCCAAACAAACCAGCTGCATATCCATGCCCTGCTGTTCGGCTTGATGCCACTGCACAATTTTTTCTAGTGTTGTTGAAAGTTGCCAACGGGGAAACCAGCTCAGTTTAGCGTGTGCTTTTGCACAATCAAGCTGCAAATAACGCGCTTCGTGCGGGTGTTCGCCCGCTTCGGGTTGCCAGCCTGTGACCCCGCCCCACAAAACACACATTTTTTCCGCTATCCACCGCACGGTTTTTGCGTCTTCGGCAGGGGAGGCAAAATTCCACGCTTGCGCGTAAGGACTGCCTTCCAAGTACAATTTTTCTGCCAATTGTAAATAGCCAGCCAAGGGTTCTAAAACGTGTTGCCAAGGGCGAATCGCGTGGGGATAACGAACTTTAATGATTTGTTGGGCGGACAAGGCGCGAATAATATCAGGGATAAGTCGGTCTTGCGCCCAATCGCCGCCACCAATCACATTCCCTGCTCGCGCACTGGCAATGGCGGTTCGGTGCATTCCAAACAAGGCGGGATGAAAATAAGAGTTGCGATACGAGGCGATTAAAATTTCAGCGCAAGCTTTGCTGCTGCTGTAGGGGTCGTGTCCTCCTAATGGGTCGTTTTCCCGATAGCCCCAATCCCATTCTTTGTTTTCATAACATTTGTCGCTGGTAATCATCACCACCGCGCGTACACAATCAACTTGCCGAATGGCTTCCAATAAATGCAACGTTCCCATCACATTAGTTGCATAAGTTTCCAGCGGTTGTTGATACGAATAACGCACCAAGGGTTGAGCGGCTAAGTGAAACACAATCTCAGGTTGGACTTTTTTTAGCAAGGCTTGTATCGCCGCTGCATCGCGAATATCGCCGATAACCGAGTCCATATTTTCAGCGACCCGCGCCTGTTCAAACAAACTGGGTTGTGTCGGTGGCGATAATGCAAACCCTGTCACTTTTGCGCCCCATGCTTGCAACCATAAACACAACCAACTGCCTTTAAAACCTGTGTGTCCAGTGACTAGCACTTTTTTATCTTGCCAAAAATGTTGCATTATTCTCTCCATTTTTTCCACGGCGCATTGCCCGATTGCCACAACTCTTCTAAATAATGTCGGTCTCGTAGCGTGTCCATTGGTTGCCAAAAACCGTCATGCTTATAAACACTGAGTTGATTTTCTAACGCCAAAGTTTCCAAGGGTTCTTTTTCCCATAACGTTGCATCATCTGCAATATAATCAATCACTTGGGGAGAAAGAATAAAAAAGCCACCGTTTATCATACTGCCATCGCCGCGTGGTTTTTCTTTAAAAGAAACAACTTTGTGTTGCTCAATCTCCAAAGCACCAAACCGCCCAGGCGGATAGACAGCGGTTATCATGGCTAAGGTGGATTGCTGTTGAAAAAAGCGCAGGCTTTCTGCAATATTGACATCGCTCACCCCATCGCCATAGGTAAAACAAAAATCGCCATCAAGATAATCGCGCACCCGTTTTAAACGCCCGCCTGTCATGGTTTTTTCACCTGTATCAACCAGTGTCACTGTCCACGGCTCTGCCATATTTTGATGCACCTGCATGGTATTGTTTTTCATATCAAAGGTGACATCGGCGGTATGCAAAAAATAATTGGCAAAATATTCTTTGATAAGATAGCCTTTATAGCCACAGCAAATAATAAAATCATCAATCCCGTGAGCTGAATACATTTTCATAAGATGCCAAAGTATTGGTTTACCACCGATTTCTATCATCGGCTTGGGTTTTAAATGGGTTTCCTCACTAATCCGTGTGCCTAATCCTCCTGCCAAAATAACTGCTTTCATAAGATTTAAAGGGATTAAAAGGCGAATAAATTGACATCTTACCGTTTAATCTGCCTTGCGCAAAAAAAAGCAGGCTTAAAACTAACGGTCGCTTAGTGTAAGCTGTATGATTAGCAATACCAAATTAGTTTTCTTCTGACCTGATACTTAAAATTTATTATGATATTTACCACAGCTAAATTGTGCGACAGCTATGCACAACAAGAACATTTTCAAATTGCCGAGCCTATTTTTAACTGCTTTGGCGGTAAAAATAATTTTTGCGGACAAATTACCACCTTAAAAGTTTTTGAAGACCATCAATTAATCGAACAAGTATTGCAAGAACAAGTAAACCATCGTGTGTTAGTGATTGATGGGGGGGGCTCACATCGGTGTGCATTGATTGGCGCAACCTACAGTCAAATTGCCTATGAAAACGGTTGGCAAGGGATTGTTATTTATGGCTGCATTCGCAACAGCGATGTTTTAACAGAAATTCCGATTGGGATTCGCGCCTTACACGCGCATCCTTTAAAAAGTCAAAAACGCGGTGCGGGTGAACAAGGCAATGTTTTAACCTTTGCAGGGGTTAATTTTAAAACCGACCATTTTTTATATGCCGATAATGACGGAATTATCGTTTCTGACGTTATGTTAGGCTAGAATGAGCGTTTAATTAACCAAGTAAAGAAGTCAAGATATGCAAATTGTACTCGCTAATCCTCGTGGATTTTGTGCCGGTGTTGACCGTGCGATTGAAGTTGTTGACCAAGCCCTTGATGCGTTTGGTGCACCGATTTATGTACGCCATGAAGTTGTGCATAATCGGATGGTGGTTGAAGGGCTGCGTGCGAAGGGAGCGGTTTTTATTGAAGATATAGCCGATGTGCCTGTCGGTTCGTATTTAATTTTTAGTGCGCACGGCGTATCGAAAAAAGTCCAGCAAGAGGCGATTGAACGCAAATTAACTGTGTTTGATGCAACCTGTCCATTAGTCACCAAAGTTCATATTCAAGTCTCTAAACACGCTCAAGCTGACCGAGAAGTGATTTTAATTGGTCATGCGGGGCATCCTGAAGTGGAAGGGACAATGGGGCAATATGAAAAATGTACGCAGCACGGAGCCATTTATTTAGTGGAAACCCCTGAGGATGTAAAAAATCTGCGCGTTAATAACCCTAATAATTTAGCCTATGTCACCCAAACAACCTTGTCGATGACCGATGCAAAAGAGATGATTGATGCACTTAGAAATTATTTTCCTGCCATTAAAGAGCAGAAAAAAAATGATATTTGCTATGCCACACAAAATCGGCAAGATGGTGTACATGAGTTATCAAAAATTTCGGATATTATTTTAGTAGTCGGGTCGCCTAATAGTTCTAATTCTAATAGGTTGCGCGAGATTGCAGAACAGTTAGGTAAACGGGCTTATTTAATTGATACTTATGAAGATATGCAGGAAGCGTGGTTCAAGGATGTTAATGTGATTGGATTAACCGCAGGCGCGTCTGCACCTGAAATATTAGTGCAGGAAGTGATAGCCCAGCTGAAGCTATGGGGTGCGGCAACGGTGATAGAAAATCAAGGGATTGAAGAAAAAGTGGTGTTTTCATTGCCAATTGAACTTAAAAAACATTTGCCTGTAAGCTAATCGCTATTTACTGGCTTTACTCTATTATTTATTACTAATATACTCTGATTTTTTCATTTAGAAATAGGATTTAATTATGTCACTGACCGCGATGGATTTGGTTGCGTTAGCCAAAAAAACAATTGTAGAAATTATCCCTGAAACAGTGAGCGATAATTTAGCCACTTATTTGATTTTAGATGTGCGTGAACCTGCCGAATACAGTGCGGGGCATTTGCCAAACGCAATCAATATTCCACGCGGGGTGCTGGAATTTAAAATCAATAATTTGTCTGCTTTTCAAAACAAAGAAGCAGCAATGGTTGTTTATTGTCAATCAGGCGGGCGTTCCGCTCTGGCAACAGAAACCTTGCACAAACTCGGTTATCAACACGCTGTTAGCATGGAAGGTGGTTTTGCGGCTTGGCAAATCAAAGGCTTGCGTAGTGTGTTGGAATAAGTTAGCTCCATGTCTGAATTAACTGTTTTACGCATCGACAAATGGCTGTGGGCGGCGCGTTTTTTTAAGACGCGCAAGCTTGCAAGCGATGCTGTCAGCGGTGGAAAAGTCCATTTGAACGGGCAACGTTGCAAGCCCAGTAAAGAATTGAAAATCGGGGCGCAATTGCAGATTAATAAAGAGCAAACGCACTGGGAAGTGACCGTATTAGGTTTGAATGAACAACGCCGCCCCTCGATTGAGGCGATTTTGTTGTATCAAGAAAGCCCCGAAAGTATCCAAAAACGTCAACAGCAAGCCGAGCAGCAACGCGAAGAACGGGCGTTTTTGGATTTTTCGCCTGCATTGCATAAACCCAATAAAAAAGACCGCCGGTTAATTCATCGGTTTATCAGAGTAGAATAAATGAAAAAAATACGCCTCATTTTGTTTTTGCTGTTAAGCAGCTGTGTCAGTATTCCTGACGATATAACCCCTGTCACACCGTTTGTAGCGGACAAATATTTAGGAAAATGGTATGAAATCGCCCGATTGGATAATTCTTTTGAGCGGGGTTTATCACAGATAACCGCTGATTATAGTTTAGGCACAGACGGCGAAATTAAAGTGATTAATCGTGGCTATGCCATCGCAGAAAAAGAGTGGCAACAAGCGGATGGGAAAGCCTATTTTGTGGAAAAATCTGATGTAGGGTATTTGAAAGTATCTTTTTTTGGACCCTTTTACAGCGCGTATATTGTTGTCCTGCTGGATGAAAACTATCAATATGCGTTAGTGACAAGTTCCAGTAAATCGTATTTATGGATTTTAGCCCGACAACCCAAATTGAGTGCAGCGGTGCAGGATAAATTGATAAAAAAAGCAGCTGAATTAGGCTTTGAGACAGACCAGTTGATTTATGTGTCCCATCATCCAGAAACTTAAATAAAAAGGGAGGCTCAAAGCCTCCCTTTTTTTCGACTGATTAAACTATTCTTCAGTGCCTGTTTTAGCGCGTCTGGACGGCGAACCCACCCGTTTTTTACTTTTTTCCTTCTTTTTTGCCGACTCATCGACTTTAGAAATATTCAACGCTTGTCCAACCACCCGCACTTTCTTTAAAGTCAGTAGCAAATCATTAGGCATTCCAGCTGGTAATTCGACGGTACTGTAATCATCTTCAATTCTGATTCGTGCAATATGGTCACCATCAATGCCACTTTCATTGGCAATCGCTCCAACGATATTGCCCGGTTTCACGCCATGATTATGTCCAACTTCAATCCGGAATAACTCTGTTTCCATTGTGTTCGCATTGCGTGTTCTGCCGCGTTCACGCGGTGCAGCCGCTGTATCGCCCCGACCTCTGTCATTTCTTTCAGAGCGTTCTGAACGCTCACGGCGGGGGCGGTCATTGCGAGAATCTTTATCACTCCGTTCGACAGGGCTGACTTTTGGCGGATGTTTCAACAATAATGGAATATCGCCTTGTAATAATTTTGCTAAAGCGGCGGCAATTTCAATCGCAGGAATATCATGCTCTTGTTCATACTGCTCAATTAATTGACTGTAAAAACTCAAACCTTCTGCTGCCAAGGTGTCCGTAATCCGTTGTTTAAAACGGCTAATCCGATTGTTATTGATTAACTCGGTTGAAGGCAATTGCATTTCTTCAACTTTACGTTTGGTAGCAACTTCAATATTGCTTAATAAACGCCGTTCACGCGGCGATACAAATAAAATCGCTTCACCACTTCTGCCCGCCCGTCCTGTTCGACCGATACGGTGAATATAACTTTCTGTATCGTAAGGAATATCATAGTTGATGACATGACTGATTCTATCAACATCTAAGCCACGCGCGGCAACATCGGTGGCAATTAAAATATCAATTTTGCCATTTTTCAAATGTTCAATGGTGCGTTCCCGCAAGGCTTGCGATAAATCACCATTAATCGCAGCGGCACTGTAGCCTCGTGCTTCTAGTTTTTCAGCCAATTCAATGGTGGCGGTTTTCGTTTTCACGAAAATAATCATCCCATCAAAGGTTTCGGCTTCTAAAATTCGCGTTAGTGCATCTAATTTATGTAAGCCACTGACAAACCAAAACCGTTGCCGAATTGAAGGCGTTTCGGTAGTTTTGACTTTAATGGTGACTTCTTCAGGATTGTTTAAATGTTTTTGCGCAATTTTGCGAATCACACTCGGCATTGTGGCAGAAAACAGCGCGATTTGCCGTTGCGCTGGTGTCTGCTCTAAAATCCATTCGACATCATCAATAAAGCCCATCCGTAGCATTTCATCGGCTTCATCTAATACTAAACACTGTAATGAATCCAGTTTCAACGTGCCACGGCGCATATGGTCCATCACCCGCCCTGGCGTACCAACCACAACATGAACGCCACGCGCTAATTGTTTGAGCTGAATATTGTAATCTTGTCCACCATAAATTGGCAGAACGTGAAACCCTTTTAATCGCGCGGCGTAACCTTGAAACGCTTCAGCAACTTGAATGGCTAACTCGCGGGTTGGAGCTAACACTAATACTTGTGGGTTTTTAATTTTTAAATCAAGCCGCGATAATAACGGCAATGCAAAAGCCGCTGTTTTACCCGTGCCAGTTTGCGCCTGACCTAGAACATCCTTGCCTGCTAACATGAAGGGGATGATTTTTGCTTGAATCGGGGAGGGTGTCTCATAACCTATATCGTCCAGAGCTTTAAGCACCGGATCGATCAGTGCCAAGTCACGGAAAGAGGGTAATGGAGAAACACTATCGGACATTTAGTTACCTGCTGAAAAAAAGGGAATCGCGTTCGCGAGAGAAAAGTTTTAACTGTTTATTATACAATACTTTAGGCGTATTGTATTAGCCTGAATTTCAAAATCGCTGCATCTGTTGTGAAAAACTGAATTAAAGATTACATTGACCGATATTATCTTAAAATTAACGACAGTATTTTACTAGGGATATTCTGTCTCTTCTATGAAAAATCAATAGGTTATGTAAAAATGATAGCCTGACCTCCCTTTATTATTCAACGCTAACTTTCTTATGCTAAAAAAATATTCTTTTAAAACTCCCTTATTTATCTGCCTGTTAAATCAATTGCTTGCTTGTTCGCCTCTTCAACACCCCATCGAACAGCGTTATCAAGAAGCGGTGGTGGATGCAGCGTTGGTAAAAGCGACTAAAATTTCAACCCACCTTGTGCCTGTGACGGTGGATAACAGCCAATTAGTTTGGAATGCCGATAAAAGCAAAATTTTGGTGCTGACTTGGAAACAACAAGCCGCCTATGACAAATTTTTGCGTCCCAACACGCACGCGCCTGCGGAATTGGATTATGCCGTGTGGGTCACGACCGCGCCACAAGTGCAGCAATTTTGCCAAAATTTTTTAAAAAACCAGCCTACTGCCGATAAAGCGGCCCTTGATTTACGTTTAAAACAATATTTAGGTTTGGATGCCAGCTGGAATTATGATGTATTTGTAGAAATGTGGGTTGCGCCGCAAGATTTGTTTAGACCGTGTGTTGACCCAGACATTAACGACAGTCAATGTGAATTGCAGTTTTCTAAAACCCCACCGCAGATTAAAAATATCGGTGATTATGTTGGCTTTTACAAAAACCTTTATTTTAAAAGCTTTCGTGCCAGCAGTGGTGTACCTTGGACAGGGTTAGGCTATACCTACGACTGGGGAAATTTAGACTCGACTGTCGGGGCAAGTGAATTTATTTTAGTTCCCAATGCCGCTTATGAAATTAAACAAGTCGTTCCTACTCAAGCTTATTGTGCTATCCAATGAGGATGAAAAATGACCGAACAAACTGAACCTAACGAATGGCAACCGACTGAAAAAATTGAAAAGCCGCCATCCCGTTTTAAAGACAGCGTTTTGGCAAAAGTTGCCTCAATTGCGTTTTTAATGCTGATTTTACTGATTCCACTGGGAATGATTGATTCTTTATTGGATGAGCGTTTAGCCAGACGCGATGGCACGATTAGTGAAATTACCGCCACCTGGGGCAAAGAGCAAACCATTGTAGGGCCGTTACTGATTATTCCTTATCGCTATGCTTACACAGGTTGGGTAGAGGAAACGATTAAAAAAGGCGACCAAGAAATTAGGCGACAAAAGCAAGTCAATGAAACAAGAACTGCCAACGCTTATTTTTTACCTAACCATCTGAGTATGAAAGGCAATTTAAAACCCAATAAATTGCATCGTGGGATTTATGATGCCATTGTTTATACAGGCAATTTAAATATTACGGGGCAGTTTTCCCAGCTTGAGTTTCCTAGTAAAGATATTTTGTGGAATCAAGCCACCATTAGTTTTGCTTTATCGGATTTACGCGGTACGCATGAAACGTTAATGTTAGAAGCCAATCAACAAAAACGCCCTTTAATTCCAGGTAGTTTAGTGCCAGGCTTTGTTTCAGGTGTGCAAACTAATCTTGAAGGTCTTTTAAGCGATGAAAAAAAGGATTTATCGGTCAGTTTAAATTTAGTTTTAAATGGCAGCAGCGGCTTACAAATTGCGCCATTAGGGATTCAAAATGAAGTGAATTTGCAATCCAGTTGGCAAGACCCTAGTTTCAACGGGGCATTTTTACCTACGCAACGGAATATTTCTGACAAAGGTTTTAAAGCGCAATGGCAAGTTTCTTATTATGGACGTGATTATCCACAACATTGGACAAGCAATGAAACGGACGTTTTTAATGCCAATGTTGTGAGCAGTTCCTTATTTGGTGTCACCTTGGTTTCACCGATTGATTCTTACCGCAACGTGGAACGCTCTATTAAATATGGCATCTTATTTATTACTTTGGTGTTTACCTCGTTTTTTCTGTTTGAAGTCTCAGGCAAAGTCAAAATCCATCCCTTTCAATATTTATTAGTCGGGGCGGCATTGTGCTTATTTTATTTAGCCCTCCTGTCGCTCTCTGAGTTTATTGCTTTCGCACTGGCTTATATTGTCGCCGCCTGTCTTTCAACGGTATTAGTCACCTTATATAGCATGGCGGTTTTAAAAAGTGGACAGCGTGGCGTATTAATGGCGGTTGGCTTATTGACCACTTACGGTTTTTTATATGTGACATTGCAAGCCACCGATTATGCGTTATTAATTGGCACAATTGGTTTATTTATTGCCCTGTCTTTAGTGATGTACATTACCCGCAATATTGATTGGTATGCGCAAAACCAATAAAGGAAAAAAAGTGCTGAAAAAAATTGTTGTTCTGTTTTTAATGGGCTGTGCCTTTGCGGATGCACAGCCGCGTGTTAGACCTGTTTCTTGGGCGCAACCTGTGTTAGAAACAGGGCTGGAAAATCTTTATCAAGTCGATAAAACGCTTTATCGCTCTGAACAACCCGAAAAGGTAGCGTTTTCTGAATTGGAAAAATTAGGTGTGACCGAAGTATTAAGTTTGCGTGAATACCATGATGATGTGGAAGAAGCTGAAAACTTACCTTTCACCTTGCACCAACTCGAAATAGCCACAGGCAGTTTTACCCCCGCGCAATTAACCACCGCCTTGCAAGTGATTAAAAATAGAAAAGGCCCGTTATTGGTTCATTGCTGGCATGGTTCAGACCGCACGGGGACAGTGATTGCTGCCTATCGCATAGTTTTTCAAGGCTGGAGCAAAGCCCAAGCAATTGATGAAATGGTGCAAGGGGGCTATGGCTATCATGCCAGTATTTATCCGAATCTGCTGGAATTGTTGCAAAGTTTGGACGTGGAAAAAATGAAACAGGAACTGGGCATCCTTTAAATCAACCTGAGGTCAGGATGCCTATTATCCCAACCTCAGGTTATGAATTTGCTACTAACGAATTTTGCGCCGAAAGAGTATTCTGTTTTGCTTTTTTAAAGTTTAATCCGCCCATGCTTAAATCAGGAAACTGCGCTTTGGCTTTACCTGTAAGTAAATCAGTAATAGTTAAGACCTGAATTTTTGCAAACGCGCCGTGATAAGGCGATTCATAAAATCCTGCGCTGACGGCTTCCGTAAGCATTGGTTTGGTTGCGTCAAACAAGGTGACAAACAAACCGAGTTGGGCTTTCTCGCGTTCAACCGTATTTTTTAAATCAGCAATCATGCTGCGAGTGATATTTTTGCCACCTTTGACCGACACAATAATTTTTTTCGCCCCTGTTTCATCATCCTGAAAAAAAATCAACCCATCAATCCCACCATCTGCCCCTTTTTTCTTACCTTGATAGGGTTTGGCATTGACTAAAGAACACGCCCACCATTGAAACTGATATTTATCACGCATCGCTAAATCTTGTGCGCCTGCCAAATCTTTTGGTGTGCCATAAACGTCAAATTGAATGTCTGAAAAAGCATCTTTCAGGCGTTTTTCAATCAAACTCACCGCTAAATGGGTAATATCTATCCCTATCCAGTTCCGTTTTAACAGTTGTGCTGCATGAACTGCTGTGCCACAACCACAAAACGGGTCAAGAATGACATCACCTTCATTGCTGCTGGCTTGAATAATACGTTCAAGTAGCGCAAGTGGT
>Ga0316608_1000825_pt1 | contig 13305 bp, 11 predicted proteins | sample MIS2016152B_MG_FD_207673 | JGI IMG/M metagenome (GOLD analysis project Ga0316608, IMG submission 207673) | Microbial mat bacterial communities from Middle Island sinkhole, Lake Huron, Michigan, United States - MIS.2016.152B | ecosystem: Environmental > Aquatic > Freshwater > Lake > Sediment...
AAAGAAATCTTAAACATCTTAGTAAACACTTACCAGAGTTTCAAAAGTATGATTCCACCATCACCCTTGATAATTTAATTATCCTAGGAGAAAATATAGCTCAAAATCCCGAAAACTTAATTAGTAACCCCAGTGGCAGACAGGTCTTTGAAAAAGATGTTATAATAGGTGAACAGGCGGTTAGAGTGAGAGTTGTTCTTAATTCTCTCGGTAGTCTTCGTTCAGTTCATATTAGATATTAACTCACAAATATGAAAATTTCATTTACACTCGATCAAGATGAAGGAATTGACCCTAACGATCCTATCGGTGATATTCTCCTTACAGATGGTAACATCGTATTATCGGTTGAATCCACCTATCTAGATTCTTGGTTTGATGTTTTAATTGATGGCTATAAAAGCTTACAAAACAAAAATAAAGTGACTCTTGAAATAGTCGAAGAACCAGAAGTAATTACTTTTGAACCTGTCTTAGAAGGTTTCAAGATTAGTTACGGAAAACAAGAATTATTTTTTAGTAATCTCAATGAGTTTTATCAGTCTTTGCTAACATCAGCAAAAGAACTCCTATTCCAATTACATCCTGATCAAGAAAATTTGACAAATTTCCCACTCCTGACTAAGATTCGCCATTTTATAGAAGAATCACCCACTCAATTTAAAACTTCCCAATCCTTAATATTAGTCCAGTAGGGTGTGTTAACAAACTGAGATAAACCCGATCGGCTCTGAGTTTAGGAGATGTTTATAGTGCGATCGCCTTCTATCTTAAGCATCAGTGCGATCGCCCATTTCGTAGGGTGCGTTAATGAAGTGTAACGCACCTTATTTTTGTTTGGGTGAAGGCGATTACTTGGGAGCGATTTCTGGTCAACCTCGCTATCAATTGAGTCCTATTTTAATCCCATCGCATCATTGGACTTAATTGTTTTCGCGATCGCTCACCTTCACAATTTTGGTATAAATCCTGACAATCCCCAACCCTCCCCCAGCTTCAAATCGCCCCACTTTCAGGAACTCTGGCCCCACATTCAGCAGTCTCAACATCCAGTCACCAGCAATTCTGCTACAGTCAGGTGAGAAATCAGGCGATGCACTTATACCTGATACTTTCTACTTTCTACCTTTTATGTTCTACATACAGCGTATTCCAGAAGTAGTAGGGACCAGGCAATGCCGTGTCCCTACGGGGATCGATAGACGGGTGTACTTCATAAACGTGGAATCTGCTGTAAGTGCCTTTGAGCTCGTCACCGTTCCGGTCGATCGGCAGTAACTTAAAAATTAAGGTAGCGTGAAAATAATACCCAAAATTCCCAGAAGCATTGACATCTGACATACACTCGGTAAATTAAACACTCGCTTCTGCGTCGCTACCCATATTAAAGATGCCATGTCAACCCTAGTCATCGTCGAATCTCCCACAAAAGCCCGCACCATTCGCAACTTCCTGCCCTCCACGTACCGTGTAGAGGCATCAATGGGCCATGTGCGCGACCTCCCATCCTCCGCCGAAGAAATTCCCGAAGCCGTCAAAGGAGAAAAATGGGCGCAACTCGGCGTAAACGTGGAGGCCGACTTTGAACCCCTCTACGTCATCCCGAAAGATAAAAAGAAAATTGTCAAAGAACTCAAAGATGCTCTCAAAGACGCAACAGAACTCATTCTAGCCACAGACGAAGATCGCGAAGGCGAAAGCATTTCCTGGCATTTGCTGCAAATCCTCAAACCCAAAGTTCCCATCAAACGGATGGTGTTTCACGAAATCACCCGCGAAGCCATCCGCGACGCTTTGACTCACTGTCGCGATATCGACAATCGAGTAGTACAAGCCCAAGAAACTCGCCGGATTCTCGATCGACTCGTCGGTTACACCCTTTCGCCCCTGTTGTGGAAAAAAATCGCTTGGGGCTTGTCCGCCGGTAGAGTGCAGTCAGTCGCCGTGCGCCTTTTGGTATGCCGGGAAAGGGAACGCCGCGCCTTCCACCAAGGTAGCTACTGGGATTTAAAAGCCAGTTTGGCAAAGGGCAAAATTTCCTTTGAGGCGAAACTGGTGACAGTCGCCAATGTGAAAGTTGCCAACGGTAGCGATTTCGATGAAAATACTGGCAACATCATCGCAGGCCGCCGCGTACTTTTGCTGAATGAACAACAGGCGCGGGCTTTACTCTCGCGCATTCAAAACAAACCTTGGACTGTCACCAATCTCGAAGAACGGCCAGTCACCCGGAAACCTTCGCCGCCGTTTACAACCTCGACTTTACAGCAGGAAGCTAACCGCAAGCTGAGGCTGGGGGCGCGAGAAACCATGCGAATTGCCCAAAGTCTCTACGAACGCGGTTTTATCACCTATATGCGGACGGATTCGGTGCATTTATCGGAACAGGCGATCGCCGCTGCCCGCAATTGCGTCCAAGAACTTTACGGTAGCGAATACCTCAGCCCTCAACCGCGCAAATACACGACCAAAAGCAAAGGTGCCCAGGAAGCCCACGAAGCTATCCGCCCCGCCGGTAGCAGTTTTCGGACTCCGCAGCAAACCGGACTAGATGGCGTTGACTTCCGCCTCTACGATTTAATTTGGAAGCGGACTGTCGCTTCTCAAATGGCTGATTCGCGTCAAACTCACGTCACGGTACTGACTCAGGTGGAAGATGCGGGTTTTCGTTCCAGTGGGAAACGCATTGATTTTCCGGGCTTTTTGCGGGCCTACGTGGAGGGCTCCGATGACCCGGATGCGGCTTTGGAAGACCAAGAGGTGATTTTGCCGGCACTGAAAGTGGGTGATAAACCGGTTTGTAAGGACTTAGAGGCAGTTGGCCACGAAACTCAGCCTCCCGCCCGCTATACCGAAGCTTCTCTCGTCAAAACCCTGGAAAGTGAAGGTGTGGGTCGTCCGAGTACCTATGCGAGTATTATCGGCACTATAGTCGATCGAGGTTACGCCAAATTAATCACCAACGCCTTAATTCCCACTTTCACTGCTTTCGCTGTCACTACTTTATTGGAAACATATTTTCCCGATTTAGTAGACACCGGTTTTACTTCCAGAATGGAACAAACCCTCGATGAAATTGCCACCGGCGAAGCTAAATGGCTGCCGTATTTGGACAAGTTTTATCGAGGGGAAACTGGACTCGCAACTCAAGTCAAAGAACAGGAAAGTCAAATCGATTCCAAAGTTGCCCGCACTGTGGTATTGGAGAATATATCTGCCAAAGTGTGCATCGGCAAATACGGCGCTTACCTCGAAGCTGAAAGGGAAGATGGCCCGGTGAAAGCGTCGATTCCTCAAGATTTGACGCCGGCGGATTTAGACCCGGAACAAGTTGAGTTTCTATTAAACCAAAAAACTGAAGGCCCGGAAACATTGGGTCTCCACCCGGAAACTGGGGAACCGATTTTTGTGCTGATTGGTAGTTATGGGCCTTATGTTCAGTTAGGGGAAGTGTCGGAAACTAACAAGAAACCGAAGCGGGCTTCTTTGCCGAAGGGGACGGACAAAGATAATGTGACGATGGAGATGGCTGTGAGTTTGCTGACTCTGCCGCGCTTGTTGGGCACTCACCCGGATACGGGGGCGAAGGTGCAGGCTAATTTGGGGATGTATGGGCCTTATGTGGTGCACGACCAAGGTAAGGTGGGTAAGGATTATCGATCGATCAAACCACCTGATGATGTTTTAAGTATAGGCCTCGATCGGGCATTAGAACTATTAGCGCAACCGAAAGCCGTTCGGGGAAGCAGCAAAACAGCCACACCTTTGAAGGAATTGGGCGCGCATCCAGAATCGGGAGAACTGATCAATGTTTACGATGGCCGTTATGGGCCCTACGTCAAACACGGGGAAATCAATGCGTCTTTGTCTAAGGATGAATCAGTGGAGAATTTCACCTTACAAAAAGCACTGGATTTGTTAGCAGCGAAGGAAGCAGCGGGCGGCGGAAAATCTAGCAAGTCGAAGAAGTCAACTAAGACTACTGCGGCGAAATCGGAAACTGCTGCGAAGAAAACAACTACTGCGAAGAAAACTACTGCTGCGAAGAAAACTACTGCTAAAAAGTCGGCGACTGCAACAACAACCAAGAAAAAAACTAAGTAAAATTAGTTGAGTTTTCTATCATCCCATAAACCCGGTTTGTTTAATAAACCGGGTTTCTTTATTGGTCAAATATGAGATCATACCAAGTCCGCTTGAATAGTTGTCATTCTGAGTGTCTTGAATAGCCGTCATTCTGAGTGTAGCGAAGCATCTCCGAGATGCTTCGCTACAGGTTCCACTCAGCATGACAAATGGATCAATCGCCTGGGCGGTTGCTATACTAAAAATTGTATTTTTTGAGTAAATATAATTTATTTATGGCCCTCCTATTCAAAGAGAACCCCACGACGTGATCAATTAGCTCTGAGTGTGATTTCTGTCACCTTGTCAAGGGAAAAACAGGCATTAGCATAGGGACGTTCATGGAAAAAGTTAGAGACTATACCATTTAATCCCTGATAATTTCTGATTTTTGGAGATCTCTATTTATGAGCTTTTTTGATTATTCCGTAGCACCTTTTCGTCGCAAGTCGAACAATCTCAATCTTGACCCCCAGTCAAAAATTTGGCCCGTATCCTGGTCGATCGGGAAACATCAGTCTTATTCCACAGTTTACACCAGCCTTGACCTTGCTTGCATACTTTGGACTTTGCTACTAATACCGATGTTTGTCACGCCTCAGTTTTTTTCCGTGAGTTGGAAGATTCAAGCAGGTTTGTGGTCAGCACTCAGCTTGGTCGGACTTGTGGCGATGGTACGTCTTACGCAGGATTGGATGAAAATCAAGGGCGTTAGTTGGGCGCTTGGTTGCTGGGTTATTCTCATCTTGGTTGGGCTTCTCCTCACCGATTTGGGGATCTTTCTGGCTTGGAGTGGGGTGTTAGCAAACCTTTGCTCGTTGTGGTTGGGGTTGAACGCTCTTGGATATGGGTTTACTGGGCTAGTCGTGCATTCGCGTGCTATGATAGCCATTGGTTTCGTCCACCTGGGCGCGATTTTGGTTCTGCCCTACGTCGGAGTTTGGCAGTTTTTATTCACTGGATGTGTGATGGAGTTTTGCCTAATACTGTTGGCTGAATTGCGGTGGGATATCCTACATTCATACATCAAGAAATAATGCTCTAGCCCTGCGATAATCGTGGGATTTTTCGCCAAATCATCGTCAAGGATTCAGCTACTTAACCGAGACGTTATAAATTAGCTCTTAGCGTGATCGATCGCGTCTAGGTTAAGTGAAAAACAGCCATTAGCATAGGGCTATTCATGGAAAAAGTCATCATGGCCGCAAAAGCAGCCAATAATGTAATCGGCAAAGATAATTCTCTACCCTGGCATTTACCGGCGGATCTGGAGTTTTTTCTGCGAACAATCGAAGGTAACTTTCTGATTGCAGGCCGAAAGTTTTTTGAATCTATCCAGGGAAGAGAGGTTTTTCACGAAGGTGTAGAAGGGATCGTAATCAGCCGACAAAAAGATTATCAATCCCCTACTGTTCTAGTAGCTCACTCGATTGAAGAATCTTTGCAACTGGCTGAACAAAACGGAGTGCAAAAGGTATATATTCTCGGTGGAGGTGAAATTTATCAGCAAAGCATCGATCTAGCCGATCGATTAATTATCACAGAAATCCACGGTGAATTTGAAGGAGATACTTTTTTTCCTGACATCGATAAATCTCGATGGCAAGAAGTGAGCCGGAGCGATCGCAAAAAAGATGCCGTCAATCCCTATGATTATTCCTTTGTAGTCTACGAACCTGCGATATGATCGCTGCTAGATTGAGCTAAACTTCAGCATTTTTCACATAAGAAAGTACAAATGGTTTCAGCTTTTCTAGAACCTGATCAATTACAGATCTGTCGAATTCAGACCATACTCTGGGATGCCCGAAAATACAAGGTTGTAGAATTGCCCACAGTAACCCATCGTGGCAGAGGTGAGCGTGAATCAATGCTCGATGTCCAAAGTATTTCCGCTCAAAATCAAGGTTCAAAACATCGGAACTCGCTAGCTCAACATCTTCTACAAAGATAGAGGGATCAGTACGCAGCGCTGCCGCAAACATTGGATCTTCCCTCTCCCATTCGATTTCTTGCTCCCAGCCCTTCGTACTCGTATCGGGAATCTCAGGGCTACGCCGCCAGCAGAGATTTTGATACATCCTAGTCTGTGGATTTCGCAGGTGAAGGAAACAGCGATCGGTTTGCAATACGTCGCACACTGCTGGTAGTAATGCAGCAAATACATCCTCTGGTTTGCTGTAGGCTACAAACAGGTTTTCTAGAACTTCTGGTAGGACTGTCTCTGTCGTCATAGCTAAATTATGGGATAGAACAACATGGAATATGTTGTATGTATTTTAATATTAATTATACTCTTTAGGGTGCGTTAGCTTCTAACGCACCCTACACACTGATCTGGTCTAAGCTTTACCTTGACAAACAGCAGCTCAAAAGCAAAAATCCAGAATTTGGCTGCCGTTTAAACAGCCCAATTATGTTATCATATAAAATGTAAAATGTAAAATGTAAAATGTAAAAATTGTTGATGATGTTAACCAATCAATCTTGGCGTTCCCAAATTCACAAATTTTTTGCCACGTTATGCTTGGTATTCTTCGTTGCGATCGCCATCTTTGCGAAGAGTCCAAGTTATGCGATCGCCCAAGAGCTTGATCCGGCCAGCAGTAAAACGGGAGAGGTCAACCAAAAATTGGACGCCGCCTCTGACAAAGCACTTGAAGAAAAACAATTTACCTTTGAGCCAAAAAGCGGCATTTTAGCAGAAGTCAACCAAAAATTCCACGAAGACTACAACCAATTAATTGCTCAAATCACCTCTACTTTTGGAAAACCCGGAGGTCCAACGGTACTTGTCTTTACAATGAAAAAGCTAATCCTCTACCACAATGGGATTAGGGAAGAACAAGAATTTATCCCTCCTCTTTATCACCAGCTCAAGGCTATTGAGCATCACCCCCTAGCTCTTTATGGGACTTTACAAGCCTCTGAAGGTCAGAAACTCACAGATTCTCTGAGGGATTTTTTGAGAGAGCGCTCCCAGTTATTACAAGAAACCTTAAGCAGTCTGAATGAACAAAATTGGTATCCAAATGTCGTCGATAACCAGAAATTACTGATCGCAGACTCGATAGAATATATCAATCAAGTTTTAGGAGAAGGGCGCATCAATAGTGAAAAACTAAACAACTACGTCCAAAAGGTTACTCCCAAAATTGTCCGAGGTGTGAATGAGGCTGCGGCTGCGGAATTAGAACTGATCAATGAGAAGATCAAAAGCTTGTTAGCGAAGGAGAAATGGCGATCGCCATACGTGGTGATTTCTAGCGTTCATCAAGCCCGACGCGGTGAGGTTGTCACTCAATATTTCGAGCACTTATTCAACGAATTTCAGGGCGAAGGAGCTGGACGAGAAGATAGGATAATTTATGCAGAGTCGATTTTTGACGACGAGCCAAAAGCACTCAGATTACTGGCAACCCACATCTTAGATCAAAAAATTGCTTCGGCTTTCTTCAGAGATCCAAAGCGGTTGCAAAGCGATGCCCTGATGGATGCCGCCAACTTCTGGCTCTGGGAACATGCAACGGATATCCCAAAATGGCCCTAATCTAACTATTCTTTGGATCTGGCTCGCTTACACTGCTTCCTCCAAATCGATCGGGCGATCGCTCAGAGCATCAGCCGTTCTTTGGCTCAGAGCCACGATCATCCCCGCTATCACCATAACTGCGCCAATGTAACCCCGCAAACTAAAAGTTTCTCCGAGTAGAAAGAAGGCGTAAATTGACCCAAAAACCGGCTCCAGTGTTTGGATTAGCCCACCTTCAAAAGCTGTGATCCGGCTCAATGCCTTGGCCTGTAACCAGGTAACGATGCCAGTACCAACTATGCCAAGGTAGAGGAGAGCGACTAAGTTTTTGGGATTGATTAAATTAGTGCTAATTGCCTCAATCTGTCCGGCCAGTTGGGGTGCAACCAATAACCAACTTAGTATTGCTATAACCCAGAGTTGAATGACGGTGAGTGGTAGAAGTGGATGGCGTGGTGCGATTTTCTCAAGCAGGATGACGATCGCCGCGATCAGTAAGGCACAAATCAGCATCCAAACTGCGCCTATGGGAGGGGGCCCGTTCTCCCAACTCATGATCCCGATTCCAGTGAAGGCGATCGCCGCAGCTAGGATAGCCATCAGCGATAGGCGACGGTAGAATACCACCTCGAACAGTGTGATCAAGATTACTACCAGCCCCACGGTGAATGATGCTTGGTTAGCAGGGATGCTCTCAAGTGCCATTGTCTGGGTAACAAAGGCAGCAAACATTAACACTCCGAGGATTGCGCCGTCACGTACCAACTCTCTGTTCAGGTTACGAGCGAATGGCGCAAAGACTACAGCTCCGATCGTGAAGCGAGTTGCTATTTGCACAAATGGCGAAACGGTACTGATTACTTCTGCGATCGCCACAGGCATCGAGGGCCAGATGAGGCTGGACATAATCATCAACACAATGCCTTGGAAATGTTGGCTATTTTTGGGAACTGATTCGGTCATAAGGGTTAAAGAACTCAAGCTAACTAAAAATGAGCGACAACAGCTACATTACCACTTAGAAGACTACATGAGCTACCAGGATATACTGGAACTTGCAAAAAGTATGTTTCAACAAAATTCAGAAGGTCGTTGGTAGATAATGCATGGATAAAAAAGGCAAGCTTTTTTTCAATCCCAGACAAAAGAGCGATCGCCCTTTTTTCAATACCTCGATGAAAGTGCGATCGCCCTTTTTTACAAAAATTGCACTGACTCAGTATTGATTCGGGTATGCAGTTTATTGAATTCAATTAAGCCCAGAACGATAGACACGAATCAATTGACCTGTTAGTGTTGCAAGTGAGGAAATAGCTTCATTAATGTTAGCCGCCATTCTTGCTAAGTCATCGTCTGCCTTACAGACAATAATACCAGCATGGTCAGGCTGTAAGCTGTGCAGTCTAATAAAATGACGGCGATTGAGAGTTAAAACAGCTCGATTTTCACTGACTGCAAAAGCTAACACTTCTTCGTCAGGAATTTTTTGGTTATCTTTTCCGGCTTCTTGTACTGTCAGAATATTGTGACCCATCTGGCGCAGCAATTCTACAACCACTCTGGGAAATTGTTCGTCACCATAAAGACGCGCCATCATCTCAATCCTCGTCATTCTCGCGGATAGCTATTTCAATTTCATCTGGAAAAGCTGTCGCATAAGCCCAAGCATTTGCTAAATCAGTAGCCGTTAGTGTGGGATAGTTGTCTAAGAGTCGAGATTCGTTCATACCCAACCGACGAAAACTCTCCAGCACCCAAACAGGAATGCGAGTGTTTCTGATACAAGCATCACCGCCGCAGACACCGGGAGTTTTGTTAATTCCTTTCCAGGTGTTAGCTAAGTTTTGGGTTAATAATTGGATGATTTGAGCTTTCTCGGTTGGCGTTAATGCCAAAAGTTGTGCTTCTAATTCTTTGATTGTCATGGAATCTATGTGATTTATGAATTAGGTATCTATTTGATATTGTAAGGCGATCGCCGCAGATGTCATAAAATTAAAAGGGGATAGCACGTTTTTCAACAGATTGATGAAAGTGCGATCGCTCTTTTTTACAAAGTCAGTATTAATCTCTGTTAAATTAGTCAGTGGGGTCGCTTTCTTCAATCTAAAATCTAAAATCTAAAATCTAAAATCTAAAATCGATTGACTCAATCCCACTCCTCCCTAATTTGTTTCTGATCCTCTAACGGGTATTGAGTTAGTTGAATGACACCCGCATACTTGGCTAAATTACTTTTTTCTGTCTTTTGAATTATCAGAGTCTCTAACAGTTGCTCAATTTTCTGCCAGTCTTCGTAGTCAATCAGCACTGCAACTGGACGCATTGCTTCATCGGTGACAAGTTTTTTCTGAACAGGTAGCATCCAGGCCCCCTTCAGATTTAATGTTTAACTTTTTCATTATAGCTCCACAACCAAAAATTTGGATAGCGAAATTACTAGCAGATGAGTGTGGCATTTTTCCTACCCCCATGAAAGTGCGATCGCCCGCTCTCCTCCCCAAAAAGCGCTCCGCCCCAGCATTCATCAGCGCGCGATCGCCCGAAACCAGGAAAACTTTTGAGATTTTTTATCAGTAATCAGAGAAGTTCCCTTCTAGATTTAATTTTCTTAATTTAAATTTACACAAATCTCATTTTGAAATCTGTATAGATCTATAATTTGCTTGATTACCGCTGGCTTTCACCCCGATCGCAGCCTTCAGATTTTATGAGTTTACGAGCGAGAACTACCGAAAAAAATTAATGTAAATTTAAACTTTGATTTGGCTAAAAATGGTATACAATTCACTTGTTTACTTGCAAAACATGGAGTAAAAATAAACAGTATCACAAGTAACAAAGTAATATCCCGCGTCAGTTACAATAACGATCGCATTTTCAGCCTGGACGCACCGACTCTCAGAAACCGGGTTTTTTGCCGAATCTGCGGGCTGCAACCTGTGTATTTTCGTAAAAAACCCGGTTTCTCGGCCCCCATGCGTCCAGGCAATAAATAACCAAAATACAGGATTGAATCGCGTATAATGCTAGAAACGACCGAAATCCCGCAATTAAAGCCGCTTTCCGACTCGGAACTCGGCAAAATGAACGCTTACTGGCGGGCGACTAACTACCTTTCCGTCGGACAAATCTATCTTTTCGACAATCCGCTACTCAAAGAACCCCTCACCATCGAACACGTCAAACCCAGACTCCTGGGACATTGGGGCACCACTCCAGGCCTCAATTTCATCTACGTTCACCTCAACCGCCTCATCAAAGCCCAAGACTTAAACGCTATCTACATCGCAGGCCCCGGACACGGCGGGCCGGGCTTGGTAGCCAACACTTACTTAGAAGGAACTTACACCGAATATTACCCAAATATTTCCCAAGATTCCGAGGGAATGAAACGGCTGTTCAAACAGTTTTCCTTTCCCGGCGGTATCCCCAGCCACGTCGCCCCGGAAACTCCGGGATCGATTCATGAAGGCGGGGAACTTGGCTACGCCCTCGTCCATGCTTTCGGGGCGGCTTTCGATAACCCCGATTTAATCGTTGCAGCAGTCGTCGGTGACGGGGAAGCAGAAACTGGCCCGCTGGCTACTAGCTGGCATTCTAACAAGTTTCTTAACCCGGTTCGCGACGGGGCTGTATTGCCGATTTTGCACCTGAATGGCTACAAAATTGCCAATCCTACTGTGTTGGCCCGCATTCCGCGCGAGGAATTGGAAAGTTTGATGGTCGGTTACGGCTACAAACCTTATTGGGTGGAAGGTTCAGACCCGGAAACGATGCACCAGTTGATGGCTGCAACGATGGATACGGTCATTGGCGAAATTAAGGCGATTCAGGAGGAAGCCCGGACTAATGGCTATTCCCAGCGCCCTCAGTGGCCGATGATTGTGCTCAAGAGTCCCAAGGGTTGGACGGGGCCCAAGGAGGTGAATGGGAAGAAAACTGAGGGTTCTTGGCGATCGCACCAAGTCCCGTTTTCGGAAATGGTTGGTAAGCCAGAGCACGTCAAACTCCTCGAAGATTGGATGAAGAGTTATAAGCCGGAAGAACTCTTTGACGAAAACGGTAAGTTAATTCCCGAATTAGCAGAACTCGCGCCCAAGGGCGATCGACGCATGGGGGCAAATCCGCACGCTAACGGCGGCATCTTGCTAAAAGACTTGAAAATGCCAAATTTTGAGGATTACGCCGTAGACGTGCCAAAACCAGGGACTGTGATGGCAGAAGCCACCCGCGTCACTGGTCGTTTCCTGCGGGATGTGATGAAACTCAATCAGGAAAACGCCAATTTCCGCATTGTCGGGCCTGACGAAACCGCATCAAACCGCCTCGATCCGGTGTTTGAGGTGACAGACCGGATGTGGACGGGTGACATTATCCCCGAAGACGATCGCATCTCTCCCGATGGCCGCGTGATGGAAATCCTCAGCGAACATATGTGTCAGGGATGGCTGGAAGGCTATTTGCTGACGGGACGCCACGGCTTTTTCTCCTGCTACGAGGCGTTTATCCACATCATCGACTCGATGTTTAACCAACACGCCAAGTGGTTGAAAATTACTCGTCATATTCCTTGGCGGAGACCGATCGCATCTCTCAACTACCTGTTAACTTCTCACGTTTGGCGGCAAGACCACAACGGTTTTTCTCACCAAGATCCGGGTTTTATCGACCACGTAATTAACAAGAAAGCGGAAGTCGTGCGGATTTATTTGCCGCCCGATGCTAACACTTTGCTGTCAGTAACTGACCACTGTCTCCGCAGTCGCCACTATGTGAATGTGATTATTGCTGGGAAGCAGCCGGCCTTGCAATATCTGGACATGGATGCTGCGATCAAACACTGTACTGCGGGTATTGGCATTTGGGAGTGGGCTAGTAATGACAAAGGTTACGAACCCGATTTGGTGATGGCTTGTGCGGGAGATGTTCCGACTCTGGAAACTTTGGCGGCTGTTGACCTTTTGCGCCAATATTTCCCCGCTTTGAAAGTGCGGGTGGTGAATGTGGTGGATTTGATGACGCTGCAACCTTCGATAGAACATCCTCACGGTTTGTCTGACAAGGATTTTGATGCTTTGTTCACGACAGATAAGCCGGTAATCTTTGCTTTTCACGGCTATCCTTGGCTGATTCACCGGTTGACTTATCGCCGGAAAAATCACTCGAATATTCACGTTCGCGGTTACAAGGAAGAGGGAACGACTACCACGCCGTTTGATATGGTGGTGATTAATGATCTCGATCGCTTCCATTTAGTTGGAGATGCGATCGATCGCGTGCCAAAACTCGGTTATGCTGCGGCTTATGGGAAACAAGCTATCCGTGACAAGTTGATCGAGCATCGGCAGTATATCAACAAACACGGCGATGATATGCCGGCAATCCGCGACTGGAAGTGGCCGCATGGGAGTGGGGTTTAGTCTGGAAATGACCCAGGAAACGCAAGATCCGGCGGTGGGAGAACAGAGTGTGCGATCGGGTGCACCTGGGTAATAGGTTCGTAGTCAGGACTTTAGTCTTTCTTCAGTTAGATTGATGCGGACTAAAGTCCTTCCATTTTTTCCCTAAGTCCTGTTAGAATGAATCCGATCAATTTCAGTTGGATCGGAATTATTTAACCGCAGAGAACGCAGAGAACACAGAGG
>Ga0316608_1000826_pt1 | contig 13294 bp, 10 predicted proteins | sample MIS2016152B_MG_FD_207673 | JGI IMG/M metagenome (GOLD analysis project Ga0316608, IMG submission 207673) | Microbial mat bacterial communities from Middle Island sinkhole, Lake Huron, Michigan, United States - MIS.2016.152B | ecosystem: Environmental > Aquatic > Freshwater > Lake > Sediment...
AGAGAATTTGATGAAATAGAAAAAAATATTATAACTGAAGTTTTTAGAAGAACAAAAAAATATAGAGAACAAAAATGAATAAAAAAGTACATTTCGCTTTAAATTATTGATTAATTAGATTAAATTAATGGAAATTGTCTTTGGCACAGCTATTGACCAATTTAATTGATTGGAGTAGTTTTGGAGAATTAGTCAAAATGGCAAAATCGCAATTGGAAAGTAGACATATTTTCAGCAAATAAATAGCATTTTAAGATAAATTGATTTTATAAATTCAATCAAAAAATAAAAATGAAGAATAACATTTTCTCAGGACTAATGGACGACAACTCGGATTTTATTCCAATAATTCCTGATGGAGAGGATGATAATATTAATAACTCCAAAGTACCGGAAGATTTAGCAATTTTACCCTTAAAAAATACAGTTCTGTTTTCAGGAGTAATTATTCCCATTGCTGTTGGTAGAAAAAAATCGGTGCAACTGATTAAATCAGTTTATAAAAAAAATAAACTAATTGGAATTGTTACACAAAAAGATTCAAAAATAGACGATCCTTCCTCTGGTGATTTATACAAGATAGGAACTTTGGCAATAATAATTAAAGTACTTGAAATGCCAGATAGTTCGACTACAATTATCATTCAAGGTTTAAAGCGCTTCAAAATAGAGCATTTTATTACAGAACGTCCTTATTTTAAGGCTAGAGTTGAAGAATTAGCAGATATTTTACCTTCTGAGAAAGACAAAGAATTTGATGCATTGATCAGCTCTCTTAAGGAGATTTCAATACAGATTATAGAACTTTCAGCCCATATTCCTAAAGAAGCTATTTTTGCGTTAAAAAATATAGAAAGTCCTCGTTTTCTAATAAATTTTATTTGTTCAAATAGTGATATTGCACCAATTGATAAGCAAAAACTACTCGAAATTGATGATCTGAAACTAAGGGCAACTCTTTTGCTTGAATATTTATCAACTGAAGTACAAAAGCTTGAATTAAAAGAAGATATCCAATCAAAGGTTAAAGTTGAGATGGATCAGCAACAGAAAGAATATTTTCTGCACCAACAAATGAAGGCAATCCAGAATGAGCTGGGAAAAGACCCGAATGATCTAGAAATAAAAGATTTTAAAAAGAGAGCAGAGACCAAAAAATGGAATAAAGAAATTGAAGAAGTTTTTCTCAAAACGCTTGAAAAACTTGAAAGGATTAATCCAGCTTCACCTGAATATGGTAATGAAATTAACTATATCCAAACTTTATTGGATTTACCGTGGAATGAATATACCGTTGATAATTTTAACCTTAAACATGCTGAAGATATATTGGACAATGATCATTTTGGACTGGACAAGGTAAAAGAACGTATTCTTGAACATTTGGCAGTTTTAAAATTAAAAGGTGATTTGAAAGCTCCCATACTTTGTTTGGTTGGCCCTCCGGGAGTTGGTAAAACATCGTTAGGAAAATCAATTGCAAGAGCCATTGATAGAAAATATGCTAGAATTTCATTAGGCGGCCTGCATGATGAATCCGAGATTAGAGGTCATCGTAAAACATACATTGGTGCCATGCCTGGACGTATTATTCAAAGTATTAAAAAAGTTAAATCATCAAATCCGGTTTTTATTTTAGACGAAATTGACAAAGTAGGCAATGATTTCAGAGGCGACCCCTCATCTGCTTTGCTTGAAGTTCTTGATCCTGAACAAAATAATTCGTTTTATGATAATTTTCTCGAGCTTGAATATGACTTATCAAAAGTCATGTTTATTGCAACAGCAAATACTTTAAGTTCAATAAGTCCTGCACTTAGAGATAGGATGGAAATTATTGATGTAAGTGGCTATATTGTTGATGAAAAGGTTGAAATAGCCAAACGCCATTTAATTCCAAAGCAACTGGATGAACATGGGGTTGAAAAATCGAAGCTTATATTTAATAAAGTTATTATTGAAAAAATTATTGAAGATTATACACGTGAGACTGGAGTTAGGCAATTAGATAAAGTGATTGCAAGATTAGTTCGTAAAATTGCCAAAAAAATAGCATTCGAGGAAAAATTCGATGCAAAACTTACTAAAAAATCGCTTATTGATTTATTAGGACAGCCAAATTATAGTAAAGATACCTATCAGGGGAATGAATATGCAGGAGTAGTTACTGGTCTGGCGTGGACTTCGGTAGGCGGACAAATACTTATAGTTGAAACCAGCCTAAGTCGGGGAAATGGAAAACTTACCCTGACAGGTAACCTTGGCAATGTAATGAAAGAATCAGCTGTAATTGCACTTGAATATTTAAAGGCACATAGCAATGAACTAAATTTAAATGATTCTATTTTTGAGAACTGGAATATACATTTGCATGTACCAGAAGGTGCTATACCAAAAGATGGACCTTCGGCAGGCATAACAATGATAAGCTCCATGGCGTCTGCTTATACTCAAAGAAGAATTAGGAAAAATCTTGCAATGACAGGAGAAATAACGCTTAGAGGCAAAGTTTTACCAGTAGGTGGAATAAAGGAAAAAATCCTTGCCGCCAAGCGTGCAAATATTAAAGATATTATTCTTTCAAAAGATAATGAAAAAGACATTACTGAAATCAAGGAAATCTATCGCGAAGGCCTCACATTTCATTATGTTTCAAATATTATGGAAGTTCTTGAAATTTCGCTATTAAAACAGACAGTTGCAAATGCCAAAAATCTAAATATCCAAGCCAAAGAGCCTAGCCAGGATAAAAATTAAAATGCGAAAAGCCATATTAATCATATGGCTTTTAATGCATTAAATAAAAATATCGGACATCAATATAGTTGTTCCTCAATTTGCACATTTTCCATTCTATCTCCACTAACTACTTTTCCCCATCTGAAACTGATGAAAAGTGAATACAAAAATCGTGAATTATGGCTAGCCATTAATTCAACTTCATTTAAAAAGCCACTTACAATACCTCCAACTTCTAATGCCTGTAAACGGTTATCTCTTTTGCTATATTCAAAACTTAAACCTCCTTTAAGATATATGCCTGGATCAAGCTTAATTTCATTCATCCCTTTAAAAAAGGAAGATCTGCCAAGAATTGGTTGATAAGTTGTTGGATCAAATTTTTCATCCTCAAAATCATCGTTTTTCCAAACCTGATAATAAATTGGCTTCAACAGAATAATAGTAGGACCGGCTGCGTAGAAGTATCTAACAGAAACTCCAGTCTTGTCAATTTTTCTGAAAATTTCTCTCTGGAATCCAACTCCTCCGCGAATTTCCCATGCAAAGTTCATTTTGCCATAAACATATTGGCTCACCTGATTTGAATTGCTAGATATTTTAGTTTCTTTAGGATGTTTAATATAGTTCATATCAACTTCCCAAATAAATTTTCTAGCGGCATTTATTCGTGTGCCATTTCTATAATTTGCACCAAATCCATTAGTGTTTATGAAAACCGCCCATGATTTTTCATTTCTGAAAAATATTTTTTTTTCATCGTCTATTTCACCTTGGGCAAACAAAGGATAAATAATAAGTAATGAAAACAAAAAAAGCAAAACAACTCCTTTTAATTTCATGTGTTTATTTTGAATTATCTTAAAAAACAGATGAAACATCCATACTAAATAACCATCATCAAATGAAGTTTTTAACATGGATGTTTCATTAATTGTTAAAATACTGGAAAATTGGAATAGTATATTATGCTTAGTTTGTCTGAGCCTGATTGGCCGGAGCTTCTATCATAGAATAGGCCGGACAAGGAGGAGCGCTTTTAAAACCCCTGCATGAACTTATAAAAATAATAAAACCAAAAACAACCAGGACAAGATAAATTTTCTTTTTCATACTATAACAATTAAATAAATAACCTGAAAACTTTACAAATATAATTTAATTTTATGAAAACCTAAATTAGCTTAAATTTATTGCATTACAAACAAATATTATGCTGCAATTATGTATATTTAACAAAATCGATGAAATGATTAAATATTTGTTAAATTTCAATTTAATTTGCAGATAAATTAAACGAAATAATATGGAAGCACTACAGACCATTATAAACCATAGAACCATAAGGAAATATCAACCAAAGAAAGTTGATCCAAAAATACTGAATTTAATCCTGGAAGCTGGAACTCGAGCTTCAACAACCGGTAATATGCAGGTTTATAGTATTATTGTAACTACAGATGAAAAAATAAAGGAAGAGCTCTGGGCTGCACATTTTAAGCAGAACATGGTAAAAGAAGCACCATTGGTGCTTACCTTTTGTGCTGATTTTAACCGGTTTAATCTATGGTGCGAACGAAGAGATGCGAAGCCTGGATACGATAACTTTCTATCATTCTATACCGCATCCATTGATGCATTGCTGGTTGCTCAAAATGTGGCAATAGCTGCTGAGTCTTTTGGACTTGGAATTTGCTATCTTGGTACAACCACTTATATGGCCGATTCAATTATTAGTATTCTTGAATTGCCCAAAAATGTTGTACCGGTTACAACATTAGTTATTGGCTATCCATCTGAAATTCCAGATCTTACTGATAGATTGCCAGTTGAGGCAGTTGTGCATTTTGAAAAATATAATAATTATTCATCAGATTTAATTGATGAAATCTATGCTGAAAAAGAAGCTTTGACGTCAACAAAAGAATTAATTACTATTAATAAAACTGAAAACCTGGCTCAAATATTTACTGAAAAAAGATACACTAAAAAAGATAATGTCAACTTCTCTAAAAGTTTTTTGGAAGTAATTAAAAATCAAAATTTTATGAACAATGAGTAATAAAAGCAAATAATTAACAGGGCTCATTTTAAAACTGATTGATTAATACTTTTACTTTTTTAATCGCTATATTTTAAACAATTGTCAAAATTTTACTAAGTAGAAAGGATGCTTTTTTTTAATAATATAGGTACTTTAAAATGAGGTAATCAATTTTTAACAATAACTATTTTAGCCTAACAAACAAACTTATTAATCAAAGGAAAAGCTAAATTTGGTCAAAAGCTCAAAGTCTTGGCAAGAAATTATTATTACTTTTAGGAACAAATTCCTTAAATACAAAAAAATGGGGTGGAATATATTTAAAAAAGATAAGGAAAAAGAAATAACTCTTGAAGAAAGGGTTAATCTTGCTTTGCAAAAAGCCAAAGAGGACAAAAAATTAGCTAGCAAAGAAATAACTGATATAAATAAATGGGCTTCAGAAGCTATCGTTGATTTTTACAGTGCTTTTTTTCCCAATGCAAATTTGACATATTACAGAAATCAGTATGCTGCAACAGCACTTAAAGAGTACAACTCTATAAAAGAAAAATATGCCAGTCAAATTGACCCTGAAATGGTTACAAAGTGCGACAATATTGTATCGGGTTATATGAATCAAATACAACTCAGAGAATCGAAACTCAAATTATTTGAAAAAATTGAAGCTGAGTATATAAAAACCAAGGACAAACTTAGAATGGCAGAAAAGCAAGGTCAGAGAACTGACAAAATCCAGGAACATACAGAAAGGCTTAAAAACCTTGATGATGATTCTAATAGCCTTTCAACTGCAATGACTGAAACGTATAAACTGGATGATTTGAAGGAAGAAATTGCACTGAAAGAAGAATATTTCAACCAACTTGAAAAGCTGAACAATCAGTTTGCAGATGATTCTGACTATAATAATTCTTTAGCTTATAAAGGAGAAATAGATAAGATGATTGATGAGATGAAGTAGTTTGGAGTTTTGAGTTTGAAGTTTCGAGTTTCTGGTGGCTGAGCTTGTCGAAGCCTGAGTTTTGTGTTTGATACTGGATGCAATTAGTCAAAATAAAAAACAAAAAAAAGTCCTGTCAAAATTGGCAGGACTTTTCTTATTATCTGAAATCAGCTTATTTAACTGAATCAATATATTGAATTAATTCACAAACTTTAGCTGAATAGCCCATTTCGTTATCATACCATGATACTACTTTAACAAAAGTATCAGATAATTGGATACCTGCTTTTGCATCAAAAATGGAAGTTCTGGTATCGCCATTGAAATCTGTAGAAACAACTTCGTCCTCAGTATATCCTAAAATTCCTTTTAGCTCACCTTCTGAAGCTTTTTTCATTGCAGCACAAATATCAGCATATTTAGCTGGTTTTTCTAAACGAACTGTTAAATCAACAACAGAAACGTTTGGAGTAGGAACTCGGAAAGCCATACCAGTTAATTTGCCATTAAGGGCAGGAATAACTTTACCAACTGCTTTAGCTGCACCAGTTGATGAAGGGATGATGTTTTGAGCAGCGCCACGTCCACCTCTCCAGTCTTTTGCAGATGGTCCGTCAACAGTTTTTTGAGTTGCTGTAGTTGCATGAACAGTAGTCATTAAACCTTCAAGAATTCCATAATTATCGTTTAATACTTTAGCAACAGGAGCCAAACAATTGGTTGTACAAGATGCATTCGATACAATAAGCATATCTTTTGTATACGATTTATGGTTAACACCCATAACAAACATAGGAGTATCATCTTTTGAAGGAGCTGACAAAATTACTTTTTTTGCACCACCATCAATGTGTCCTTGAGCAGTTTCCTTAGTTAAGAAAAGACCTGTAGATTCAACTACATATTCTGCACCAACTGCACCCCAGTTAATACTGGCTGGATTTTTTTCAGCTGTTACGCGAATTTCATTGCCGTTTACAACTAGTTTTCCGTCTTTAACTTCAACTGTACCTTTAAAATTACCATGAGTTGAATCATATTTTAGCATATAAGCCATATAATCAACACTGATAAGATCGTTAATTGCAACTACTTGAATAGTTCCTTTAAGGATTGCCTGACGGAATACGAAACGTCCGATTCTGCCAAATCCGTTAATACCAATTTTAATAGACATAATTTTATTGATTTAATTGATTGATATAAATTTTCAGTGAACAAAAATAAGTATTAAGCCGAATAATTCATAAAAAAAGTGTTAAAATTCAATTAAATAATATAATTATCAAGAAATTTGTGTATTGTAGCGATAAATTCGACATTTGTCCAAAATTAATAATATGGAATTAAAAGAAAGAATTGACGCTTTTGTCAAATTGGGTGAATTATTATCTAAGTATATAGATTCTAAAGATATAACTGAAAAAACAATCTTTGATTTTAATAAATTGATTGATTCAGTGAAAAGATCTAATGAATGGTTTACTCACGAAAGCTTAATTTATTCATTGACTTCTATTTCTAATAGTTTGGCAAAAGAATCGATTGAAAAATGGATAAAACAGTATCCAACCATCCAAAATCAAATTCAGAAAAAAAGAGTTGGACTCGTTACTGCTGGAAATATTCCTCTTGTTGGTTTTCATGATTTTATGTGTGTACTTGTTTCAGGGCATGAAGTGGTGATTAAGCTTTCATCGAAAGATGATAAATTGTTGAAGGGAATTGTTGAATTACTAGTAAAAATCAACAACGAATTTGAAAATTCAATTACTTTTGAAGAAAACCGGCTTAAACAATTTGATGCTATTATAGCAACTGGAAGTAATAATTCAGCCAAATATTTTGAATATTATTTTGGGAAATACCCAAATATCATCAGAAAAAATAGAAATTCACTTGCAATATTAAAAGGAAATGAATCGAAAGATGAATTAGATTTGCTCGCTGATGATATATTATTCTATTTTGGGTTGGGTTGTAGGAATGTTTCTAAAATATACATTCCAGATAATTTTAAAATTGATAAAATCTTTGAATCCTTGTATAAATATAAGGAATACACAAACCACAATAAATTTGCAAATAATTATACCTACAACAAATCTATATACCTGATGAATAAAGCTTCTTTTTGGGAGAATGGATTTTTAATTTTGAAAGAAGATTCTGGTTTGACTTCGCCTATTTCAGTAGTATTTATAGAACGATATCAAGACATTGAAAAAGTAAAAGAACGAATTTATGAAGATAAGGAACAAATACAATGTATTGTTGCACAGGATGGTATCATAGAAGGTTCGGTTTATTTTGGTGAAGCCCAGAAGCCTCAATTGTGGGAATATGCTGATAATGTTGATACAATGCAATTTTTACTTTCATTGTGATATTGATGAGAACATTGATTGTTATTGCAGGACCAACAGGAATTGGGAAAACAGATTTGGGTATTTATTTGGCCAAAGCATTGGAAACAGAAATAATTTCGGCTGATTCCAGGCAATTTTTTAAAGAACTAAAAATTGGAACTGCCGTGCCTAATGAACAGCAATTATTGGAGATTAAACATCATTTTATTGCCAATATTTCAATACATGATTATTATAATGCAAGTATTTATGAATTTGCGGTAATTGAACTTCTTAAAAAACTTTTTGAAACAAAGCAAGCTGTTGTCATGGTTGGAGGTTCTGGCATGTATATAGATGCTGTTTGTACAGGCATAGATGATTTGCCGGATATTGATCCTGAAATAAGAACAAACCTTTATGAAAAGTATGTTAATGAAGGGATTGAAAGTATTAGATTTGAACTAAAAAGACTGGATCCTGAATACTATAATATAGTAGATTTAAAAAACCCTAAGCGTATATTAAAAGGACTTGAAGTTTGCATGATGACTGGCAAAACTTATACTTCATATAGGAAAGCAATCAAAAAGGAGCGTGAATTCAATATATTAAAAATAGGTTTGCAAATGGATAGGGCAAGCCTTTATGAAAGAGTTGACAAAAGGGTTGACATGATGTTTGAACAAGGCCTATTGGATGAGGCAAAGGCATTTTATCCTTATAAAAGTATAAATGCATTAAATACTGTGGGATATAAAGAAATTTTCGATCATTTTGATGGGGAATATGATTTAGATAAAGCGATTGAATTGATAAAAAGAAATTCGAGAAGGTATGCAAAGCGTCAATTGTCTTGGTTTATGCGCGACAAAGAAATTAATTGGTTTGAACCTAGCGAAAAAGAGCAAATTTTAGATTTTATAAAGGAGAATATTGCATGAAACATAATACAGAAATTGAGAAATTTACCATCAGGGTATATGCAATTATAATAAACTATAAAAACGAAGTTTTATTAAGCGATGAATTTCAATTGGATAGGAAAATGACTAAATTTCCAGGTGGAGGAATGGAATTTGGTGAAGGAACCATTGAATGCTTAGAGCGTGAAGCAATAGAAGAGTTTGGCCAGGAACTAGAAGTGATGGAACATTTTTATACAACTGATTTTTTTCAAAAAGCACTATTCAGAAATGGATATCAGGTACTAAATATTTATTACAGAGCAAGATTTAAAGATGAAATTAACTTTAAATTAGCATCCAAACCTTTTGAATTTGAAGAATTGAAGAATGGGAACCAATCTTTTAGATGGCAATCGATTGAGAATTTGAACCCTGAAGAAATTCTTTTCCCGATAGATCAAAAGGTGGCAAGGATGTTAATAGATCAATTTAAAGATAAATATTAAATGAAATTCAGTATCATAATACCTGTTTTCAACCGTCCGGACGAGGTGGATGAATTGCTGCAAAGTCTTTGCAATCAGGAAGGTGACGAATTTGAAATTGTAATTGTTGAAGATGGTTCTGTTAATAAATGCGATACTATTGTAGAAAAATTTAAGAGTAAACTGGATATTGGATATTACTTTAAAGAAAATGGCGGCCCTGCAATGGCAAGGAATTATGGTTCTGAGAAAGCTAAATATGATTATTTAATTTTCTTTGATTCAGATTGTATTATACCACAGAATTATTTTAGAATTGTTAATCAACAACTAACAGATAGATTCACAGATGCTTATGGCGGACCCGATGCTTCACATGAAAGTTTCACAATTATACAAAAAGCAATCAGTTACTCAATGACTTCTTTTTTTACTACAGGTGGTATTCGCGGTGGCAATGAAAAGATGGAACAATTTAAACCGCGGAGTTTCAATATGGGATATTCACGCAAAGTATATGAAACTACCGGTGGCTTTTCGAATATGCGTTTTGGCGAAGATGTGGATATGAGCCTTAAAATTTTGGATAATGGTTTTAAAACCCAATTAATAAAAGATGCATTTGTTTATCATAAACGTCGAACTGATTTCAGGAAATTCTTTAAGCAGGTTTATAACTCGGGAATTGCAAGAATTAATCTTGAAAAAAGACATCCGGGTTCTTTAAAACTAGTTCATGCAATGCCTGCTGCTTTTTTGGTTGGAACTCTGTTTCTAGTTGTCATAAGTTTTATTAAGTGGGTTTTTCTATTGCCAATTTTGCTCTATATTTTATTGATATTTACTGATGCACTTATAAATACGAAAAGCCTTTCCGTTTCTCTGGCAGCAATATTTTCTTCATTTACTCAGCTTTATGGATATGGGAGTGGTTTTATTTTATCGTTCTGGAAAAGAAATATACTTAAACGGGATGAATTTCATGCATTTGGGAAAAATTTCTACAAATAGGAGGAGTGAAATTACTATGCTTTGAAAGGGCCTAAATTGATATTTTTGTTTATTGCTTTTTTGCTTTGCAAGAGAAAAGTTCAGATTGTTTCAAATTGTTTCAGGGTTATTGGCTCTCCGAGATATCTTATTAGTGAATTTATAAATGCGCAATCTTTAACTTTTTACGGTATATTTCTTCTCAATTTATATCAAAGATATCGCCTGAATATTATTTTACCACGGAATTATTCGATTAAAACCCTCTGTTTCAACTTGCGAGTTTGTATCTATTTTTTTTGTGGTTTTGCTTCCAGACTGTATGGTTTGTCCTTTAAAGGATTTTTCATCTAAATCTTTCTTTGTGGAAGGACAACCGTTCCCAGTAAAAAGAACAAACAGAACCAATAAGGCCATAATTCCAACAATACAAATTGCTCTTATCATTTTTACCATTGTTGTAGAATTTGAAGTTTGCAGTTTCAAAGTTACGGCAATGGTTTTGTTTTTGAAGTTAAGGTTTAGTTAAAAAATATTAAAGTCCAGTTAAAATTAGATCGGGCAAAAAACATGTTTTCTGCCCGATTTTCTATCATATTCTATTTCCCAAATTCAAGAACACCAATATCTACCACTCTTGCTTCGCTAGTTAATTGCATGGTTATGGTTTCTTTCTTTTCGTTTTTCTTTCCATAGTTTGTGTACAGTTCAAGATAGATTGTGGTAGGGCCAGTTATTCTTTGACTACTTGATCCATAATAATTGGCTTGGATAATATATTTGCCGGTTAAGGCACCTTTAATTAAATATTCTTCAGGACCATAACCACCAGTAAAATCGCGTGAAATTCTTCCACCGGTATAGGTAAGTGCATGAGAATAATAACATTTAACATCGTAAGGATCGGTAACCCACAAATCCATGTCAGAATTATCGGTATCCCAATTCAAAACAATACGCACATCTACTGGCATATCTTTTATCAATCTTTTATCTATTTTGCTTATATCTATTTTGTTGCCAGCGTTGCTTATTATCCGGTTCATTTCAACAGCCATAATCCCTTCAATTTCGGGAAACCTTCCATCCCAAGGCTTTTTAATAGCTCCATAAATAATATCAAGGGCTTTTTGATATTGACCATCGGCAGCCAAACACAATGATAAATCCCTAAATGATTGAGGCTCTTCTGCTCTTATTTTTATTACTTCTTCATAAACAGATGTTGCCAAAGGATAATATTCCAGTTGCTCGAGTCTATGTGCCAATATCCGCATCAATTCATGATTTTGAACTTGCATTTCGGCAATATTGGATAATATTCTTAATGCGAGCTTTTTATTATTTTGCTTAACGAAGAAGTTCGCTACATCTAAATAGAATGAAGGAGTTGATGAATACTCTTTTTTTAATTTCAGATACTTAGAATATTGATTTTCAGTCTTGGTATTTTTGATTTCTGTCATATAAGGAGTTTGCGGATCCCATGCATTCAATTGAATGCTCGAAGTTCGTCGGTCATCGGTTTTCTCTTCTTCTTTATCTTTACTTAAACCACTTTCAATGGAATATTCTACCATAGGACCGTCAAAATCCTCAGCGATTACGTGATCATCTCTGGATTGATTTCCACCGACTGTTGAAGATTCTACAATTTCATCCTCGGTACTTTCTAATATACTCTCTTTCTTATTATCATTTGATGTTACTTGTTTTTCTTTGGTAAAAGTTGTATTCCACCATTCAACACGACCATTGAAATATTGTATAACTTGTTCAATATGCTGAGCTTCAAAATTGGTTTTTTCTTTTTTCTGATTTTCTACAATCTCGAAATATTCTTTTTGCAATTCTTCTGGTGGAACTATTTCGTACTGAACATAATCTTCGATCCTATCTAGAACTATTAAAGAAGTATTGCGTGTAACTATAGAATGTTTTTTTCCGAGATTTATAATTTCTTCCTTGTTTTTTTCGTAAAGCATGTCCAATTCAGAAATCTTCTTTTGTGCCCAAACTCTGCTCACTAGATTTGTTTCTGTAAGCATTTCGGATTTATCTAATTTTACCTTAATTGATTTATGTACTTTGTTTCCAAAACCAAAATTAAGGGTAATTTCTGCATTGTTGTTTTTCAATTGTCCTGCGACAGAAAAGTTTGTTTTAAAATCAGTAGGTTTTGAAGGATAAAGCTCCTTGATTGCAGTTTTATCATATTCAGCTGAAATAAAATGATAGGATTGTTCACTTAATTGAACTATTGCTTGTTCTATTGTGGTGTTCTTTAGATTAATATACTGTCCACCAGTTGATGATGCGATGTATTTAAGATAGGAGAAATCGACAGATTGGGTAGAGCTTATTACAATAACGGGAGTTGTGCCTGTGATTATTTCGGCTTTGCCGAAGTTTGAAAGTCCATCGGAAATCAAAATAAATTCATCGCAGGTATAATTGGACAAATTGAGGCTTCCTAATTGTGTTGCGCCATCAAAACCAGGGTTAAGCAATTGTTTTTTAAGTTCATCCCAATTGTTGTTCTTAATCTCAAATTGTGTATTTGAATGAATTTCGTTACTAAATGTTATTAAATTGACTTTTAGATTCTCTATTTTATTAAAATATTTGTTCAGAAGCTCAATTTCCTTTAAAGTATCTTTCTTTTCGGATGAGGAGGAAACATCATATAAAAGACAAATTGTTTTAGGGAGTTTTTTGTTCTGAGTAAATTTTTCTGGTTTTACATTGATATAAAAATAGTCGTCATTGATTTGCTTATCAGACTTTTCTATAAAAGATGCATAAATATTTTTTGTTTCGGGAAGTACAAAACC
>Ga0316608_1000828_pt1 | contig 13287 bp, 5 predicted proteins | sample MIS2016152B_MG_FD_207673 | JGI IMG/M metagenome (GOLD analysis project Ga0316608, IMG submission 207673) | Microbial mat bacterial communities from Middle Island sinkhole, Lake Huron, Michigan, United States - MIS.2016.152B | ecosystem: Environmental > Aquatic > Freshwater > Lake > Sediment...
ATCTAAAAAATGAAAGTAAAATATTTAATAATAACAACTTATGCTTTTCAGATTACTCACTTCATTTCGTGAGAAAAGTTTACTTTTTATAACTTTATAGCAGACATCAAAGAGTTCCCTTCGGGATGACATTTGAGTTATAAGCTTATAAATCAATTTGCATCAAGTCTATTATTGATTAAGTGTGATGCAAAAATTTTACAAAGTATTGTATATGAATCTATTTAAATGGTGAGAATACAAATCAAAGATTTTTTAGTTAAATTTATCTGAATTCGATTCCTACCAATGCAATATCATCACGTTGAACTTCGTTTGTAATCCATTCATCTAGTTCTTTTTCAATTATTTTACACTGTTCAGATATTATATTTTTTGATGATTTAAAAATAATATCGGTAAGATGTTTTGTTCCAAATCTTTTTCTGTTATTATTGTTTAAATCAGTAATTCCATCTGAAAACATAAAAATACGGTCTTTTTCTTTCAATTCTAAATGGCAAGATTCAAAATTTATATAACGTTGGTATTCAGAGTCAACACCACCAATAGAACGTCGGTTTCCTTTTATTGTTTCAATTGAATTCTCTTCATATCTGTATATAACCAGTGGACGTTTTGCACCTGAAAACTGAATTGAGAAATTTTTGTCATTTTGAATTTTAACCAGTGCAACATCCATTCCATCAGAATTTTCGGTTTTATCTTGCTGGAGCGATGTTTTTATCATAATATCAAGTAATTCAAGAATTTCGTGAGTTTCAATATTTTTATTTGTATTCATAATTTCGCTGAGGATAGTATTTCCGATTAAACTCATAAATGCTCCCGGAACGCCATGTCCTGTACAGTCAACAACAGCAAGATAGATGATATTCTCGTCTTTGTAGTACCAATAAAAATCTCCTGAAACTATATCTTTTGGTCTGAAAATGATGAAAGAATTAAAAATTTCGTCAATTTGCTCTTTTAAAGGTAGTATTGCACTTTGAATAGTTTTTGCATAATTAATACTATCGGTTATTAGTTTATTCTTGAAATTCAATTCATTTTCAACTCTTTTTAATTGTCTGATGTCAGAATCTATAGCAATAATTTTTTCGACAAATCCTAAAGAACCTACAACAGGTGTTGTGGTGGTTTGAATCCAGATTTCTTCGCCGGATTTTGCAACCATAATTGTTTCATATATATACGATTCTTTTTCGGACATTTTTTCTCTAATAATTTCTCTCGTATTTTTACTTATAATGCTGTCATACAGATTTATATGTAATTGAGTATATTCCGAAAATGTATAGCCATATAATTTTGTAAAACCTTCGTTTACCCATTCAAAGTTTCCTTGTGCATCCATTATCATTATTGCATTACTGGTTTCGGAAGCTGCAATCGAAAGCTTTTCTAATTGTTTGTTTATTGTTTCGAGTTCTTCTGCTTGTTGCTGAATTTCTTCTTTTTGCTGCGAAATTAACATTGTTCTTTCTTCAACCTTCTGTTCGAGTTGTTTTTGTCTTTTTTTCATTCTGGATATTCTTGCATAATAGAAACTTACGAGCAATCCAATAAATAAAGTTATCCATATTATTTTAGCAAATAAGGTTTTCCACCATGGAGGAGAAATTATTATTTCGATAGATTTGTCGTACTGACTCCAAATTCCGGAACTTGTGGCAACTTTAACTCTAAAAGTATAAGTTCCGGGTGGAACATTGGTATATACTGCTTTACGGTCTTTATAATCGGTATAAAACCAATCGGTATTAAAACCTTCAAGCATATAAGCATATTTATATTTTTCGGGTTGACTAAAGCCAAGAGCTGAAAATTCAAAAGCGAAAATATAATCATCGTAAGTAAGTTCAATTTTATCAATTACATCAAGAGATTTTTTTAAAACCGATGAATCATTTACACTGATTGATTTATTGAAAAGCAAAAAATTTGTGATAACAACTTTAGGATTAAAATTGTTTTGTTTGATACTATCAGGATAAAAAATATTAAACCCATTAGTACCTCCAATATACATTCTACCTGTTTTATCTTTAAAATATGCTCCAGGATTAAATTCGTTGCTTTGTAAACCGTCATTTTCGTCGAACCAGACAAATGTTTCTGTTTTCGGATTGAATTTATTCAAATATTTATTTGTTGTAAGCCAAAGATTTCCACTATTATCTTCCATAATTCCAAATACTACATTATTTGAAAGACCTTCTGCTTCTGTGTATGATTTAAAAGTTAGATTTTGGTAGTTAAATTTACTTATCCCACCTAGTGTTCCTATCCAAAGTGTATTTTCAGAATCTTGGTAAATACACCAAACATGGTTATTAATCAATGTTGTAGTATCACCTTCTATATTTTTAAAATTAGAAAATGTTTTATTTTTGTAATCATATAGATTAAGACCATTTTTTGTTCCTACCCAAAGATTTTTTTTATTATCTTGATAAATACACCATATATTATTGTCGCTTATTGTATTATGATTATTTTGATTATTTAAAAAGCGAGTGAATTTTTCGGTTTTTTTATCAAATAAATTGAGACCGAATAATGTCCCAACCCAAATATTTCCATAAATATCAAAATATAAACATGTTGCATCGCTACCTGATATAGAACTGGTATCTTGAGGATTGTTGGCATAACTTACAAATTTATTTCTTTCGGAATCAAAAATACTTAATCCACAACCTCTTGTTGCCAAATATATTTTTTCGGACAAGTCACCTGATACTGCAAAAAGATTATTGAGACTTTGTGAGGTTTTGTCATTAATATATTCCTGATAATTAGAGAATTTATTGTTTTTTATATCATATTTATTTAGACCTCCGTCAAATGTTGCAATCCATAAATTTTCAGATTTATCTAAATAAAATGAATATATATCATTACTATTCAAAGAGTTATCGTTTTTTGTAATAGTTCGGTAATATTTAAAATTGAGTGTTTTAAAATCAAAAGTGCAAACACCGCCTCCATAAGTTGAAATCCAGAATGTTGAGTCGTTAGAAATAAATAAATCGCTAACTTTGTTATTTGGTAAACTTGAAGTTTGAGTGTTATCTGAAATAAAAATAGAAAATTCAGATTCATTTGGTTTAAGTCTGTATAATCCATTTGTATAAGTACCAAACCACAAATTTTTATTAAAATCTTCGCAAAAAGATAACACACTAATATCATTAATAACTGTTTGATAATAATTATCTTGTTTTTTATACAGTCCCGAACTTCCGCCTATCCAAATTTGCTTTTCAGAATCCTGATAAACAAAATTAATATTTGTTGTAAAAAATGGAATATCATAGAATTTTTCATCTTGCAAATTAAAAGTATCTAATCCATTATCGGTTGCAACCCAGAAAGTTCCGTTATTATCTTGATACGAAATATTCACATTTGAGTAGCTTATCGAAAATTTATTTGAATTATCATGATTGTAAATCTTAAAAATTTGATTTATATGATTGTAGTTCACTAATCCATTACTAGTTGATAACCAAAAACTTCCATTTTTGTCTTCCCAAATATGATTTACATAAAAATCGAATTTAATATTTGTAAAATTATCTTTTTCATAATTATATAAACTTAATCCTTTTCTGTGTCCAAACCATAATTGTTTTTTGCTGTCTAAAAAAATACATTTTACAAAATTATCAGCCAAACTGTTCGAATCCATAGGGTTATTCAGATAAGTTTTATAGCTGTATGCATCAAATTTGTAAAGTCCATATCCTGTTGCAGTCCAGATATATGAAAACTTATCTTGGCGAGTACAATTTATCCAGCTATCGCCAAGTCCTTGTTTATCAGAATATCTGTAAAATTTTAATTCTTGTTGTGCTTTTAAATTTATAAAAGAAAATAGAAAAAAAGTTGTAATTAAAATTATATAGATATGAGATTTTGTCATTAACAATTTAAAATTTAATGTTTTGGCTGAATATTAACTTTCAAAAATTTCTTTAAAGATAATAATTTGTAAGTGAATTGTAAATTTTGAAATAAAAAAAATGTTTATAAAATAAAAACGTTATCTGAATAAACAGATAACGTTTTAAAATATAGTATATTAAATAATTATAATTATCTTTTTGGAGGATTTATTCCTTTTTGTTTAGCCATATCTTCCAATCGTTTTTGAAAATTTGATTTTTGTGGTTCTTTGTTCTTTTTTACATTAGTTGTAAGTTTGTGTAATAAAGCATCTTCATCAACAAATTTTCGCATAATTAAAGTTTGAGCAATTGTAATAACGTTTGAAAGTAAATAGTAATAACTTAGCCCAGCTGAATAGTTATTGAACCAAAAAATCATAACTACCGGCATAAGGTACATCATATATTTCATACCAGCCATCTGAGGGTTTGCACTTGTATTCATCTGATTTCCATTCATTACAGTACTCACAATTATTGCAGCTGCCATTAATAGAGTAAACAGACTTATATGATTACCGTAAATATTTGAAATTAAAGGAATTGTAGCTTCCCAAGAATATATGGAATCATAAGAGGATAAATCTGTTGCCCACAGAAATCCTTTTTGTCTTAATTCAATAGATGCAGGGAAAAACCTAAACATTGCTATAAGTATTGGAAACTGAAGCAGTACAGGAATACATCCACCCATTGGGTTTACACCTGCTTTTTTATACAAACTCATTGTAGCTTGTTGACGTTCAACAGCTTTATCTGCTGGTATTTTTTCTGTAATTTCGTCTATCTGAGGTTTTAAAACTCTCATTTTTGCCGAAGATTGATACGATTTGTATGTTAACGGAAATAATACAAGTTTGATAATAAGTGTCATAACTAAAATTAAAACACCATAATTTGTAAAATATTTACCCAAAAAATTGAACAATGGTATAAGTGCATAAATATTTACCCAACGGAAAACAGAAGTTCCAAGTGGGATTATTTCTTGTAATTTTAGTTTTTCTTCTGGATCAATTTCAATGTTTTTAAGGATACTGTATTTATTTGGTCCAAAATAAAATGCAATTGGAATTGTTTCACTTTTAGTGCCTTCAAAAGGTAAAGCTATGTTAGAGGTCATTAATTTTAGAAGTCCGTCTTTGCCTTCTAAGTCAGTTTGTGTTACAATTGCATTTTCGAAACTGTTTTTTGCAATAATTATTGATGAAAAGAATTGCTGTTTGTAAGCAATCCAACTAACTTTTGTAGTGAGCTTTTCAGAAGCATCTTTTGTTGCTTTCAATTCTTCAACGTCGTCTTTATAGTATTTGTAAAACATTGAAGTGTTTTGATTTTCCCATTTATCGCCTCTTTCGAGGAAAGGAACGTGGTTTTCCCATGTTAAATCAATAAATTTTGAATTTTTTCCGATAAGTTCGTCTAAATTATTTAAAGTAATATTATAATCAAGTAAATAACTACCTTCGGTTAGTATATACGAAAATTCTAAATATTTATCTTCTCCGGCATTTAATCTTAACGAAATTTGATTATTAGATTTTGATGTATCAGCAATATTATTTTCGGAATGAGTAAAGTAAAAATTATCAGTACTTATTAATTTGTTTTCAGCAAAAAAATCTAATTTAAAAGTGTTCTGATTTCCATCAAATAAAATTAATGGTAATGAATCATGTGTTACAAATTCTTTTAATTCAACCGAATATATTCTTCCACCTCTATTCAGAATTTTAACCTTCATCAAATCATTTTCGATGGTAAAAAATTCTTCTTCCCCAATAGCCGATTTTGAGAATTCACCATATAAAGCTGATAATTTAATACTTAAAGAATCAAGTAGTAAAGAATCCGATGTAGTAAGTGTGTCTTTATTTAAAATGTTATCAGCAATTGCTGTTAGAGTTGTGTCTTTTAGCTCTGCTGTATTTTCTTTTAATTCCAGTTCTTTTATTTGTTGTTCTTCTAATTGTTTTTTTACAAGTGCAATAGAATCGCTTTGATGCTTTTGTTTTTCCAATTCTTCTTTGCTTGGTTGATTAAAAATCATAAATCCAATAATAATTGCACCTATCAAAACAATTCCAATAATTTGATTTTTATCCATTTTTGAATTTTTACTGTTAATTATTATAAAACAATATTTTCGTTTGTTTTTTACTTTAAAAAGTTATTCTATAAATATATTTTTCTAAAAAATTATAGTTATAAATTTAATTTCAGATATGCTTATATTGCATAAATTATAGCTAATTTTTATTTTTTTTTGTAATTGCTGCTTTAATGAAATCAATAAAAAGTGGATGTGGTTCAACAACACTGCTTTTATATTCGGGGTGAAATTGTACACCAACAAACCAAGGATGATCTGCAATTTCCATTATTTCAACTAAATCGGCATCAGGATTTTTACCAGTTGCAAAAAATCCGTTTTTTTCAAACATTTCGAGATAAAAATTATTAAACTCATAGCGATGTCTGTGACGCTCAGAAATTTTTATTTTTTTGTATGCATTGTTTGCGTTACTTCCTTTTTTCAAAACACATGGATATTCGCCTAATCTCATTGTACCACCCAAATCGGTTATATGTTTTTGCTGTTCCATTATATCAATTACAGGGTCAATGGTTGTTGGGTGCATTTCGGTTGAATGTGCTTCGTTTAAATTTAAAACATTTCTGGCAAATTCAATTACAGCACATTGCATTCCAAGACAAATTCCAAAAAAAGGTATTTGATTTTCTCTGGCAAATTTTACTGCTCTAATTTTTCCTTCAATACCTCTGTGTCCAAAACCGGGAGCAACCAAAATGCCATCAAAACCTTTTAACATTTCGCTAACGGTGTCATTTTTAAGTTTTTCGGAATGAATCCATGTTACTTCAACTTTACAATCATTTTCGACTCCTGCGTGTACAAATGATTCTGAAATTGACTTGTAAGCGTCTTGTAACTCAACGTATTTGCCAACAGCTGCTATTCTTACGGTTTTTGAGTAATTTTTTAGTTTGAATAAAAAATTCTTCCATTTTTCTAATGCCGGAGCTTCACCAATCTGATAATCAAGTTTTGAAAGTGTTATTTCGTCAAGTTTTTCATTTTGCATTAAAAGCGGAACTTCATAAATTGATGCAACGTCAATTGATTCAATAACTGCCGAAATGTCAACATTACAAAATTGAGCAACTTTTTTTCGTAAATCGCTATTCAATGAGTGTTCTGTACGTAAAATAAGAATATCGGGCTGAACACCGTTTTCTAAAAGTAATTTTACTGAATGTTGAGTTGGCTTTGTTTTAAGTTCTTTAGCTGCTGATAAATACGGTACAAGAGTTAAATGAATTACTAATGAATTTTTTTGTCCTAATTCCCATTTTAGCTGCCTTACTGCTTCTATGTATGGTAATGATTCTATATCTCCAACAGTACCACCAATTTCAGTAATTAAAAAATCAAGTTTACTTGTTTTTCCTAGTTTTTTTATTCTGTATTTTATTTCGTCTGTAATATGCGGAATAATCTGAACTGTTTTACCAAGGTAATCGCCTCTACGTTCTTTATTTATAACCGATTGATAAATCTGACCGGTTGTAACATTATTTGCTCTAGAGGTCGGTGTATTAAGATATCGTTCGTAATGCCCTAAATCCAAATCGGTTTCGGCTCCATCATCAGTAACAAAACACTCTCCATGTTCATAGGGATTTAAAGTACCAGGGTCGATATTTAAATACGGGTCGATTTTCTGAATAGAAACAGCATAACCTCTTGACTGTAAAAGTTTTGCTAAAGAAGCAGAAATAATACCTTTTCCTAAAGAAGAAGTAACGCCTCCTGTAATAAAAATATATTTTGTTGTACTCACAACCGATTTTTGATTAAAGTTTAAGTTTCCGGTCTAAAATTTAAAAATTTAAATAGTTTACCGGAAACTAATTATATCATTATTAGTCGATACTGTTTTGTTCAGTTTCGAGCAAATTAATTTGTTTTTGAAGTGATTTTGCTTGAGTTTTTGCTGTTTCTATTTTTTTATTGAAATCGGCAATCATAGTTTCTGCATTTTTTGATTTTGCAAAAAATCCTAAATTATTTTCCCAAAGTACAATTTCGCTTTGAATTTTGTCCAATTTATTTTTAAGTCTTTCTTTTTCAGTTATTAATTTGTCTTTTGCTCTTGGTTGATTTTTAGAATCATCAATCAGATTTTTTAATCTTAACTCATCGCGTTTGTATTCATCAATTTTAAGATGAGAGAAATTCTGTTCAATTATCTGACGATATTGTTTTTGAATTTCGTCTTTGTGTTTAATTGGAACATACCCAACCTGAGACCATTCCAACTGTAATTCTTTTAATTTTCGTAGGTTTTCTTTATCATCATCAGCTTTGTCGAAATTTTTAAGTTTTTCGATAATTTCTAATTTCAATTTTAGATTATTATCTTCTTCAACATGTCTTTCTGAGAAGAATTTTTCTTTTGTTTCAAAAAATTTGTTGCAAGCTGCTCTAAATCTTTTCCATATTTCGTCTGAATTTTTCTTTGGAACAGGACCTACTTCTTTCCATTTTTTCTGTAAATTTATGATTAAATCAGAAGTTTTTCTCCAGTCGGTGCTGTCAATTAAACTTTCGACCTGAACACATAAATCGGTTTTAAGTTGTAAATTATTATCCTGTTCTTCGCGGCTTTGATTGTAGAAATCTCTTTTTCTTTCGAAAAACAAATCACAAGCCTCTCTAAATCTTTTATAAATTTGATTATTGAATTTTTTAGGAGCAAATCCTATTAATCTCCAAATTTGTTGAAGTTCGATAATTTCTTTTGAGTTTTCTTCCCACTTTTTGTGGTTATTTGCTTCGTCGTTAGCAAGTTCTTCGGCTCTTTCGCTGATAAGAGTTTTCGCTTTCAGGTTATTTTCCTGTTCTTGTTTTAAATTATCAAAATATTCCTGATGAATTTTATTTATCTGGTTAGTTGCATTTTTAAATCGTTCCCAAATTTCTTCCTTCTTTTCATTAGAAATAGGACCTATATCTCGCCACTGGTCGTGAAGTTTTTGAAGTTCTTTAAATGCTTTAACAATCTTAGGTTCAAGTATTAACTCTTCAGCTCTTTCACATAATTCAATTTTTGCTTCAAGATTTTTTCTAAAATCCAGATCTCTGAGTTCTTTGTTAATTTTTACAAAATCGTAGAATTTTTCAACAGAGTAATTGTATTTGTCCCAAAGTTGTTTTACATCATTTTGAGGTACAATTCCAATTTCTTTCCATTGTTTTTGAAGGTTTTTAAATTCTTCAAAAGTATTGCTTAATGTTTCTTTATTATTAATTAAGTTATCAATTTCTTCGATTATTTTGTATTTTGCTTGTAAATTTTTTTGTTTATTTTTTTCAATTTCCTGAGCTCTTATAGCTCTTAAATCTCTATATTGTTTGTATAATTCTTTAAATTCTAATTCTAAAGCATCTGGTTCTGGTTTGTATTCAACTTCAGTTCCATCTTCTTTTTTGTTTTCTTCAAGAAATATTCTTCTTTTTTCAGCAGATTCGGCTTTGTGCTTTTTGTAGAATGTTGTTTTAATTAAATCAACAAATAATCTAATTTTAGCAACCGGTTTTTCAAGTTGTTCTTTGAAAACAGTAATTAATTCTTCTTTTGTAAGTTGAGAAATGTCCGGAAGGTCTGTTGTTCTTTCAATTTCTTCTTCCTCTTCGGCTATAACTTCTTTAATTGAAGCATCTTCGTCGATATCATCAATAATTTCTGTTGACACATCTAAAGATATTTCTTCAGTTACGTTTTCATTAAAAGATGATAATTTTTCAACTTCATCAGCACTATTTGTTACATCTGACTTTAAAACTATTTCTTCAACGTTAAAGTTTTCAGAAGTTTCGTCCTTCTTCTTTCTGTCTGCTAATTTCTTTAAAATAAGCTCAGCAGCATTTTGCTGTTTTTCTTCAATAACATTACTGTTGTTCGAATTTACATCAGTTGATTTTTGTTCAGAGATGTTTTGGGTTTCGTCATTAACAACATTTTCAGAATTTTGAATAATTTCTGAATTAGAGTCTAAAAATTCTTTATTTTCCATACAAAGTTTTTAATAATTGTTGAGAGATTATAAATTGTTTCCGTTAAAAGAGCACGAAATTATATATAATCTGAATATTAGTCAAGAAATTGATTAAAATAATTTTATGATATTTATTATGATTTTTTAATTGTTTAATTAATAATATCTTAGTAATTAAATTTATAGATTTTTAATAATTGAAGGGTATAATTTGGGAAGATTATTTTGATTAATATTTTTGTGATTCTGTATTTAAAAAATTTAAATTAGTTTGATAAAAAAAAGCGAGTATAAACTCGCTCTTTTTTTAATATTTTGCTGAAAGTACATTTTTACCCATTAAAAATCCAATCATAATTTCGTGCGAACCTGCACTAAATGTCCTTAATTCGCTTAAAGAATGGTCATATACATAAGCAAATCTGTATTGATGATAGTCAACTCCTGCTAAAAATACCGCATTCATATTAGAACCACCTCCTTGGTCTAAATTTCTACGATAAGATGCAGCTAACCAAAATGTTCGTGCATATCTTACTTTAAAGTTTATATCTAATTGTCTATCTTTGTCGGTATCCATTTTAAATAATAAACTTGGTTCAAAACCCCAATTATACATTGTTGTACTTTCTCCAAGACTAACGCCCAAATTTGCAAATATATATGTTTTTGTTTTTGGCTCAATCTCTTGATTATAAATATTTACCTTTAATGGTAATATCTGGTTTGCTGAAAGCCCTGCATAAAGAGTTGGACTATAGAAATATATACCTGTATTTGCATTTGGAATAAAAGTTTTTTGAATTACACCTTTATATAAAGGGTCGTTGTTGTAGTTTATAAATTCTCTTTCATCTAATGATAATTGATATCCATTGAATGATAATCCAAAAGAAATCATAGGTTCTGTGTAATCTCCGGGTTTTAAAAGAAAACGAATTTTTGGAAATCGAATCATGTAAGCGTAAGCAAGTTGAATGCCTCGAGTATAATTTGCTCCATTTTTATCGTTGTAAAGGCAAAACCCAACACCGTTTGTTTTTCCAATTCTACCTTGTGCCGAAATTGTCTGGGTGTAAGGAGCATCTGTAACGCCAATCCATTGATGTCTATCGGTTAATTTTACAATAATTGCTTCTTTACTGCTTCCTACAAAAGCTGGATTGTTAAAAAACTTATTTAGCAGATATTGATTTGCAACAGGCTGATCTTGTGCTTTTAATCCCAAATAAATAAGATTTATAAATATAAATATATAGATTTTTTTCATGATTATATTTTTTATTTGTTTTACAGGTTCTTCAAATATAGTTATTTAATATGAATTTTGAAGTTTTTGTATAAGGGCATAATTTTCAATATGCCCTTAATATCATTAACTTTATTTTGCAACCTAAATATTAATTAATTTTTATCTCTTTTGATTGTAACATATCCAGAATAGATTTTACCTTCATATTTTAAATCAATAACATACCAATAACTGTCTGAAGGTAATACTTTGCCTCTGTAAGTTCCGTCCCATCCGGTTTCGAGACCATTATAAGCAGCTAATAATTTACCAAATCTATCAAAGATTTTTATGTCAGAATTAGCAAAAGCCCTGATGCCATCAATTTCCCAAGTGTCATTTGTTCCATCAAAATTTGGTGTAAAAAATTGAGGTATAAATATTTCGATATCATCAATCATAAATTCTTGTTTTACAACACAACCCTTTGCATCCATAACTGTTATAGTATAATGTCCTTTTGTTAATTCCGAAAAAATACTATCTGATACAAAATTAAGGTTATCTGCAGAATAAGTTAATGGAGATGTACCACCAAATGCACTTATTGTAATTTCACCAACATTTGAATAATAAATTTCGTTAAATTCTGGTAAAGGATTAACTATAAGTAATGTTTGAGATGTAGTTGAACATGCTTTATTATCGTAAACTGTTAAAGAATATGTTCCGGCTTCAGACACATCTATAGTAGGACTTCCTTGACCTGTTGACCATTCATAAATTGAATATACTCCACCTGCATCAAGCGTTAATGTATCACCTAAACAAATTTCGTTTGAAACCGGAAGTTCAAGTATTGGGCTAGGGTTAACCACTACTGTTACTATATCTGTTGAAAAACAATCATTTGCATCGTAAACTGTTACTAAATAAGTCTTTGTTAATGTCGGATAAAAAGGTTCACCTTGTATTACTGAATTTGACCATGAATAACTTACACCACCTGTAGCTGTGAGTATAACTTCTTCGCCTTCACATATATCCCAGTCAGGACCTCCGTAAGCAAATGGTAGAGGATTTACAATAACTGTAAATGCATCTGTATTTGAACAGTCATATTGATTGGTAACAGCAACTGTGTATGTTCCAGCTGTTCCTGTTGTATATGTTTGCGTTATGGCGACTTGTTCATTCTCACTGTTTTTCCAGTCATAACTGGTATAACCTGAACCTGCATCAAAAGTGAAGGTTGTTCCTAAACAAATTTCTTGATTATCAATATTTATAACTGGTAAGTCGTGAATTCCAATTGCAAAATCATCTGTTTTTTTACATCCGTTATTGTCTGTTATAGTTATAGTATAATTACCTGATTGAGTAACTACTAAGAATCTTGTATTTCCTATTTGATTGCCTTCTAGCTTCCACAAATATTGTGTAAATCCGGCACCAGCATCTATTGTAACTTCATCTCCATTACATAAATCATCATTAGCAATATTAATTGAAGGTAATTGATTTACAACTAAATTAACACTTTTTGGATATGTGCACCCATGTGAATCGGTAGCTATTACAGTATATGTTTTTGATGTTGTAGGGAAAAAATATAAACCGTTAACAACATTAATGTCATTCCATGCATAACTTGTTGCTCCTGTAGCTGTAAAAGCTATACTATCACCAGAACAAATTTTATTATCTAAGTCGGTTGAAGTAATTTGAACATTTGGAATTTCAAAAACTGTTACAACAACTTCAGAAGAAAGTAAACAATTAAAATTATTTTTTACACTTATAGTATATGTACCTGCTTGTGTAGCATTGTAAGTTTGCGAAGTTCCTACAACAACATTATTTAATTTCCATTCGTATGTTAAATAACCTGCTCCGGCATTCAAAACTGCTGTATTTCCAGTACACATCGTTGGTGGTGCTGCGGGAGGTGTATATGTGTAATTACCCAATGTTACATTAAACTGGTCGGTTGCAAAGCAGATGTCATTAGCAACT
>Ga0316608_1000829_pt1 | contig 13273 bp, 24 predicted proteins | sample MIS2016152B_MG_FD_207673 | JGI IMG/M metagenome (GOLD analysis project Ga0316608, IMG submission 207673) | Microbial mat bacterial communities from Middle Island sinkhole, Lake Huron, Michigan, United States - MIS.2016.152B | ecosystem: Environmental > Aquatic > Freshwater > Lake > Sediment...
GATTTCGCATGCCAGCCTTCCATTCCATAGGACCGCAATCCAAACGGTATCAAGCCATTTCAGCAGCATCGTTACCTCACAAGTTCCCCAAATTGCGTGGCATAGACTACAGCGGATGCGACTTTATGAAGTCCACCATTTTTTTTGCATCCATGTCCCATTCGATGTACTGTGATGCCGACTTTATTGCTTCATCTTGCGTCATGATGTTGTCGAGGTATCCCCTCCCAAATTCAGCAAGTTTTTCATCAGAGGGGTCATCCCACCCAAACTCCGCTTCAAATGCGTCACATCCAGAACAGGAACCGTATGAGCCGTTCACCCATCCGATTTTCCCGCCATAAGAAACCTTCGCCCACCACTCTCCTTGGTATGAACCAAACTCTTCAAAAATTTCAACAACCGCTCCTGCGGCCTCCATTGCGCTTTGATATCCCATGTCAGTTCCTTTCTGCGACTACCTCGCAATCGAATTATGTCAGGAACTATCAATACGAATCACGAATCCGGAACGAAACCACCGTCACCTGCTTCTGGGCTGTCCATATGACGGCATCAATCTTCGATATAACCCAGCGTGTCCCATAATCCTCATTCTGGCGAACCATTTCATCAATAATCGGCTTCACGATGTTTTCATGTTTTTGAGCGTCAAACGCATCTTCTGTCCAAAAGTAAAAAACAATACCATCAAACCCCTCGATCAATCCTCCAGGAATTCGTCCATATGATACTCTCTCGCCGTTACTCTCAATATTGGTCGATACAATAAGCTTTTCCATTCACTCATCCTCCATTTTTTCATCAGTCCCGATACAATGACCTCTCAACAGAGAATCCATCCGGATACCGCAACCTCAACTTTTCAATGTTCTTCTCCAGCACCGTGTTCAGGTCTGTCCCCATTGAGCTGGCCAGCTGCGCAATGTACCAGCAGACATCCCCGAGCTCATTGATGAGGTCCTCTCGTGATAATTCATGACCCTGATACAGATGTTTCTTGATTTGATCGGCCACCTCACCTGTCTCGCCACACAACCCGAGAATCCCATTCATCATCATTTGCGATTTTGTGAGTGAGCCGGATGTTCTGGCCGCAAGGCGTTGATATTCGTTCCCGTCCATTCTTCAATCCTCCGTCGCTTTTATCTGGGCAATCAATCGTTCAATAGCGCCGAGTAACCCATACACCGTGACCTGTGCGGCCGTCAGCGCGTCACCAATCACTTCTCCATACAGCCGCCCGTCCTTCCACTGGCAATCCCACAGGATCGCGCCTTCCTCAGGTTTCAGCTTGTACACTGCCGACAACACCCGGTCTGCCTGTCCGATTTTATCTGCTGCAGCATCGACCATCGTTCCGAGTGATTTCCGCCATTGCTCCTCACGATCCATATCCATCAGAGTCTCCCTCCCATCTGTCCCAGCCGGCGTTTGCACCCTGCAATCAGCTTGTCTGTGTCCATCCCCAGAATTTTCGTTTCCCTGGCCTCCTCTTCCGGGTTCCGTAATCGTACTTCGCCTTTTATGTTGATTCTGCGGGCTTTTATCATTCCATCAGTCAGTCGTGAATACTTCTCGCTCAGCCGGTCTCCCCTCTCGCAGATGCAGCGCATCATCACGAATTCCCGCGGCTCCTTCTCTACTGTCACCCATCCAGATCCACCGCAGAAGCATGTAGTCGGTTCTATTGCCTGTGAGCCGCCACCGACAGTTCCTGACTTTCCCATGGCATCGACGATATCTGCAATCCGGGGCTTCATCTTGACCGTTTCAGCCATCATCCATACTGCATCGCGGACAGTGGCCGCTTGGAATTTCTCGAGGAGTTGAAACCATGTGTCGAAAGTCGATGGGTTATACCCACCCCAGATATCGTTCATGAGGCTCATGATCGAATTGAACTCATTTCGAAGCATCTGGCCACGGCGCTCCTTTCTTCAGATATTCCGGCAGGGGTTCTGACGAAGCCGCTTTCCCTTTTGTTTTGTCATCCATCCACGAGCTAACAACCCATGACCGGATGGCAGCTGCGTCGGACTTGTACTTTTTCCCGTTTGCCTGTTTGTAATTCGACAGTTTGGTCAGCATCCAATTTGTTGCGTCTTGCCCATACTCTTCTGTCAATGATGAAAACTCATCATCCGACAGAAGAACAAATGGAGCTCGCTCCGTCTTTTTCGCGTTTGTATTCGTATTCGGATTCGTATTCGGATTCGGATTCGGATTGGATTCGGATTGGATTGGATTCCGCGCGCGCGAGGAGCAATTGTAATCATCTGATATCATCTGATTGCAATTGATATCATCTGATATCAGATGATTACCGTTGATATCATCCGGTTCCGGAAACTTGTGTTTTCGTGCCCGAATCTGCTGATGTTGTGCCCAAGATGAAAATTGCAGGTACGGTTTTTGCTCATACTCGTATAGCCGTACAATACCTGCCGTCGCCAGCTTATAAAGCGCATCGGACAGTTGCTTTTCGGTCACGGATTTTAATGGGAATAACCTGGCCTTCAGAATGGGTGGTCTTGCATCAAAACATCCGTAATCGTCGCAGTTGACGATCAGACGATAGAAAACCACTTCCTCGAACCACGAAAGCTCGTTGACAGATTCACTACTGCAAATGCTTTCTTTTATGATTCGGTTTGGCATCAGCTTGTCACTCCTTTTGTCTCTCCATTGTCATTTGCTTTGGAGGATATCGGTGTTCCGGGTCTGGGCTGGACGGGCAGAATTGAGGTTCCGCCCATCCGTCCAGTTCCATGCGATTGCATCCGAGGCAGTTTTTACAGCTCTTTGTAAGCTTTTCCATCTGAAGTCTCACAACCTCTCGCGCATTTTCTCCAACAGTTGCAGGACGGCCCCCTGGTGCTTCCGATGCATGTCCTCATCACTTGTTTTGATTTCACCCAATGAAGCCAGCAAAAGCCCGAATACGCTTGTGATAGTCTCGAAATGAGCCCGAAACTTGATGGCCGACTCGTTTCCTTTCCGTTCCGCGAGAGCCTGCAGTTCCTTCATTTTCACGGCGGATGCCCGCATCGCTGCATCAGCATCCGCAAGCTTTTGTTCGTAGTCCTCGGCCAGCTTGGTCCGGATGTCTGCAATGTCTTCCTCGGTGGCACCGGGATTGACCTGCATCGGTTTGGACTGCAACTCGATGAGCTGCTTTTTCAGTTCCGCAGTCTGTTCCTGGCGTTCCTTGAGTAACTTCGCCTGCTCATCTCGTTCGGCCTTGATGCCGTCCAGTTCCTTGCGCGCTTCCGAAACGGCCTTGTCCACAGCCAGCTTGGCTTCCTTCTCGGCTCGTGCGCGGGCCGCTTCAGCAGCCACAACCTTGGCCTGTGCCGCCTCGATGGCCTCCGCGTTTTCTTCCTCTGCGCCAATTGCATCCGCTTCGGCCGTCTCCGCCCGTTTCATTTCCTTCAGCATGCGCATTGTCGCATCATCAGCCGCTTTTTCCGCCTTATCCTTCTCCATCCTGGCCTGGTCCCGTTCACGAATCGCCTGCTGCAGTTCTCGGGTGCTCATTTCGTCCACCGGGTTTTCAGCGATGAACGCCTCCCGATCATCGGCCGGCAATCCCAGCAGCGCGACAGCCTGCGTATATCCCAACCGCTGAAACGTAGCGGAAGAAGCATTGTCATCGAGCATGGTTATCTGCCTTGCTCCGAATTCGTCGAAGATGCGCATGAGGTTGTTTGCAGTGGATTTTGAGTAGGCGACACGTGATTCGAGCCATTCACCCCACTCTCCGTGGTCCAGGAGGCTTTTAGCCTCGGTCAGCCTCCTTCCGATTTCGATGCTGGCCGTCATCATCATGGAGCGTGTCTGTGACTTGATGCCGTTGATTTCCGCCGCGATGACATCCGATGTCCTGACAATCAGAAAAACTGGTGCATCTGTGCTCTGGGTAGTCATGTCGTTCATGGGATCCTCCTCTGTTATGCCGGCACGGTTTCCCGGTCCTGCGTTTGTGTTTTTGCTTTCGGTTTCAGGCTGGCGACGAACTCATCAAGAAAGTTTTTGATGGCCGGTGTGGCCTTGCAGTTTTCCTTTCCGCGACACTGACGGACAATATCCGGCGCGCCCATCTCGACCGTGTAGAACGAACGGTTCGGCTGTTTTACCCTCCGGATCACGAGCAGGATGGTGCTCCCGTTCGCATAACGCTCTGCATATCCTCCCACGCAATGGTTCAGCGCGTTTCCTTCCTTCACGAGTTCCGCGCTGCTGGCCGCCGGCCGGATCAGCAACTTGTCATTCTGGTACCGGTACTTCAGATTCAGTTTCTTCACAAGCTCGGATATCTTAGCATTGAGAGACTCGTCGGCCAGATGTTTCACTCGTTTGATTGTTTCCTGGTGCGCCTTGTGCAGGTCGGACGGGTATCGGATTGCTTCAATACTGCAGTCCATTTTCAACGATTCACAGTCACGGATATAATCCTGATAATCACGCCGAGTTGTTTGTATGGAACCGTAATAGTGTGGTGATAGAAATTGTTTTCCGATGTACCGGATGAACTTCAGAACATCCGCCTGAGCCAGCAGTTCTTTCGTGATGGTTTTCTTGTCATGTCCAAAGATCCGGATAACCAGAGAAATGTCGTCCAAGGTCAGTCTGAGATTATTTTTCAATGTCTGTTGATAGAGCCAGAGATAAATCGAGGTCCATCCGGATGATTTGAATTGCTCCCTGATGACACGAATGTCCTGCTTCCCACAGCGCAAAACCTTCATGACCGTTTTCCCATTCCAGTTCACCGCATTGTTTGCGCCTCCCTGTTCCAGCCGCTCGGAAACCAAGGTGTCGAGTCCCATCTTTGTGAGATATTCGACGCAGGGGTACCGGCAAGCGAGAGCCAGCAATTTCACCATATCCGGACTGGCGGACCAGTAGTCGTATAGCAGCGGGACATATTGCAAAGGCGTTCCTGTCAAGGCATTTTGTACGTTATGCGGCGAACATTCTGTGTTGCATATCCATTTCTTCTGTTGGTAATAGGTCATTCTGGACCATACGGTACTCATCTCCCGTGGATTCCGATTCCAGCTATCATGCCAATTGTTGTCTCGCCAGCGAGGATACCAGCACCCGGAATCCCAGAACATCGCTCCGCAATGCCCAGGGCGAAAGACATAGAAGGTTTCCAGCATGTACTGGGTGCCAACCGTCCGATAATCTCCGCGCCAGTCGTGCACCGCGACGAACCCACGAGCGACAACGACCTGAGGATCGATAGAGGATTTCTCATACCAAACGAAATAGGCCTGATCAATCATCGTTGACCGTTTATACCGTGTGTCTTTCACGATGCAACTAACACCGCATATTGGACATTTGGCTCGATTGTTGTGCGTCATGTTCCCAATGGCCAAACTGTCCCCACAGCAATGCGTACAGTGAACCCAGACGCGTTTTCGGTCTCTGGAAAGAAACAGATACCGGTGATTCCTGAAAACGTCCTCTGTGACGAATCTGGCAATATCGTCGGATACTTCACATGGCATATGCGGCAGTGCCTCAACCAGCGTCATACGTTTCTCCATGTGTCCACCTACAGCAGATCGTCGAGGGAGATGTCGAATGCGCCGGGAGAAGAGGCGGAGGCGACCGGACTCGGTGATGCGATGTTGATGACTGGATTTGTTTCGATGATCCCGTAGTATTCCGATACCGCGGCGAACCCTTCGGACGGGGTCAGCATGGCGAAGTTCCCGGTTTTCTTTTTGGAAGCAACCTCGCGCATGTGGTCGAGGCTTTTGGAAATGGTTTTCCCGTCGGCCAGGATATTGGCAGCATGTTCAGGCCAGTGCTCGATGTGAGAAAGGAGATATTCCCCAATGGTGGTGTGATAGGCGCTCCCGGGATTCGCTGTCATTTCGTCCCGGATTTTTGCAATGGCTTGCTCTTTCATTTTGCTATCCTCCCCATATTTCCAAGCGCTTGGAGATTTCCAACCATCCACATTCTGGTGAAAATGAGGGGCAGTCACCCACCCCTCAGATGGTCCTTAAGCGATGATGTGAACCGGTCTGGTGGTATAGTCGCTGAGATTGGTCCGGAGAAAGTCGGCAATGGCACTGATGGCATCGTTTTTCCATGCGCCGCCATCTGCTTCAATCAGCGCGGCCTTCGGGCCTGACTGCAGACGGAAAACGAAAGGAGACGAAGGTTGCTCAATCTCCGGGAACGTCCGGAATGGCGCGAGGATGACAGGGTTCGGCACTTTGACATTGACTGCAATGGACACGCCCTGGCGTGCTGTTACCTTCTGGCTGACGCCGTCATCCCCGGTATTCTGCACGGATTCTTCCTTGATGTTGCCCACGAGCTGCAGCACGGTGCTGCGGTCCTTCTCGTCGACGAACAGCGCCTGAACGCCGATGATGAATTCTTCTGTTTCCATGAAGCGGCCAAACTGGAACGGATTCGGCTGAGCTTTTGCGATGAGGTATGTTTCCCGCCGGGCATCTCCTGTGTCAAGGGTAGAACGGATGGCAACAGTCGCTTGGTCGATGACATGGATGAACACGGGACCACCGGCGCGGATCAGGTCCGCATCAGCCGTCAGGTAATCCACGACAGCCGTCAGGGTCTTCACCTCGAGTGGTTCCGGTTCTGGTGTTTTGACTCGCGAGAATCCAGCGGGAATGTACGGGAGTCCGTTGATCATCTTCGACTCAGCAGCACGCAGCGCAAGTTCCTCAATTTTCATGATAGTTTCTTTGTCCATCATCACTTCGCTCCTTTCAACTGCCGCACGTTCGGTGCGGCTTCGTCGACGGTGACTTGACCGGGCATCTGGTTTTTAACCAGCTCCTGCATCTGGTAGTTGCCTGAACCGTCCTCGTCCATGTACATCCGCGTTTTCAGCGGCTTCATGGGAACGGTAGTTGATGCAACCGAGATTTCGATGTCGCTGATTTCCCGGGTTTCGTCCGGTACGATTTTCAGCTTCAGCGTAAGAGTCCTAGCCTTCTTCGGATCAGTGTTCGGGTCAGCGATGTTTCGGGCGATTTTCTGAAGTTCCCAGTCTACGCGCTCAATGACAGCGCCATTTTGAAGATTGGACAGGTTCAGTGGATCCATGTAATACCTCGCTTTCGATTTGGTTGAAAATATGTAATCAGGATCGCCTGTTATGGCTTGTTTCCAGGAAAATGGGTGCAGGAAAGAAAGGGCAGACCCGAAAACTATAAAATACTGGTGCTTATCGCCTATTGGTTTGAATGCGAATGCTACCGCAGACGGCAAGAAGTGTAATTAAACGCGACGCGTTGTTGAAGAGCACATGGCGATGGCCTGCCATCCTGGACCGCTTGCGTATTCTCATCCGCGTGAACCATATTCGTCGGTATGTTCGTTTCGGTCCAGCTCGTACACCGTCATGATGCAATAGTTGGCCAGATCCATCAGCGTGTCCCGCAGCGTCTCTGTTGTGACTTTTGGGACGGCGCCCTTCATCAGATGTTCAGCCCGGCTCCACTTGTCGCTCATGCGAACCGCGGCGGCTACGAGACCGAACGAGGAAACCGACCTGCTGAAGGAATCTCCATAGTCGTGGTTTTTGCGGATGTACGTTTCGCGCATTTCTTCCAGGAGAGGATCCACCCTGCAGCGCGTGGGCTCCGGAGGTTGGTCCACTGCGGGAACCTGAGCATAAACAACAGGTTCCGGAATAACTGGTGCCGGATCGGGAAGCATTTCGACTGTTTCAATGTTTTTTGCCGATTCCTTTGCCTTTTGAAAAGCGGCTCTTGCTTCAGCCTTTTCGACGAGTCCGAGTTCGATGATGAGTTCTTTCATGCAGGCAAGGTTCCACTTCATCCGCTCTGAAATTGTAATCAGCGCATCTTCATCCCAGCCGTATTGAATCATCGATTTCAGTAAGAGTGCCTTGTCGATTGCAGCGCGCATCCTGGCGATGTGAAGGGCTGCGTTGGTTTGTGCTTTTGTGGGCATCGTTTTTTCTCCTTCTGTTTCGTTTTTTATGTTCTTCGCGGTATTGGGTTTGGGTGCCGGTAATGGCGTTTCATCAGCCGTATCTACTCGGTTTGGGTTTATGATGCCGAATCCGGAAAGCGTATCGTCCGGTTGTGTGTTCCGTCGTGTCATGGCGTTTCGTACCCGCGTTATCGATTGAGATACGGGAAGAGCGGAGCCATACTTCTTAACTTCCTGTGGTGTCATTTCACGGGTGACACAAGGGCCGCAAGGACTGCCGCCATGCGCCATGGCGCGTGGGAAACTTGCCTGAAGCTTCCCTGACATGGTGTGATGATTCCCCATACGTCAGCACCTCAACGCCTGCTGGCGGCCGTGGACATACTCAGTTGGCGTAACGCTTCGCAATTCGTGCAGCATGATTTTCGGGTCTACCTGCGCGCTGGATGTCGCATATTCCACATGGGCATTCATTTTGCTCCGAGTCAGCGCGGCCCCGGTCCGGCAGCCATGTTCTTTTCCCTCATCGAATCCGACTTCGCGCCCAGACCGATAGAACGATGCCGACCCGATCCCGAGTATCACGAGTCCGATTGACAGTCCCAGAACAAACATCACGATCTCCATCTTTTGTCCTCCTCACGGAATGTTGATTATTTCTTTCCGCCAAACAGGTCCGGCCGGGATTTGATGAGCTGCTGGTCTTCCCATCGAAAACACAAATGCTCTCCGGTCATGGCAAAAACCTCTGTCAGTGCCATAGGCTTCGAATTGTAGTTGGTGATGGGCTGACCATACCCATCGTTGATTGTGCGGCCTGGGCCTACCCGCTTCTTTATAATTTTTCTGGTCATGTTGTGCTCCTTTCTTGCCTTCGACGATCATCGACAGTTTTCGTGTGATAGGATGCGCTGGGGAAGGAGGTGCGAATATGACAGGAAATGAGAAACTGGCAGTTATAGCCGAAAACACAAAAGACATTATTGTTGCGATGATTGAGAAGGGCGGTTATTTTGCTTATCCCGCGGATATTACCGAGTATGCTGAAGTGTTGTCAAAAAAGCTCAAGGAAGCATGGGATTAAGACAAAATGTCTGAAATTGCGGTGAAGAGCGCAGTAAAAGCCATAATGTCTTTGTCGGTGTCTTTAATCGGACCGCTCAGGTCCGATTTTCTTTTGATGTATTCAGCCTGTTGCTTGAGGATATCAATGGCGATATCAGTCACATTGTTGAGTTTTTCTTTATTCGGATTTTCCATAATTCATTCCTTTCACCGTCGACGATCATCGACGGTTTTCGTGTGATAGGATTCGCTGGAAAGGCGGTGTTTGATATGTCGGTAGAATTGACGCGAGATGCAATTAAGCTTGTGGCTCTGTTGTATCATTCATATTTAGAAAAACGGAAAAACGGCATTGCTAAGGGAGACGCAAAGGAATTCAGGGATTCTGCATTCATTCATGAATCATTTGTCCCAACGTGGACCTTCGACGCTGTTGAAGAGACATGTAGGGAACTTGATCGTGCGGGTTTCCTTGATTGCATGTATGCCTCTGACGCAGTCTACCATGCTGTATTGGCTGACAAAGGCATCGTCTATATGGAAAATCGTACTGGGAACAGTGTTAAAGAAGTTATTAAGTTCATCGCCGCGCTAAAGTCTTAGTCATGGTAGGGTACGGCTTTTCGAAAATAGATGAATTCATGGGTACCGGCAGAGGTGGTAAAGCGTATAGGCAAGAATGACGATGACCGTAATCAATGCCGAGATCCAGAGAGGGGAAAACACCCATAACCATGCCCAGCTGATGATCCCGCAGAGTTTCAAACCGATAAACAAGATCGTGAGCATTCCAACAAACCCGATGCCGCGGCTATTATTTGTCGACTCCCTCATATTGCTCCTTCTCACTGCCGGCCAATCCCGGCCAGCATCCTAGTCACAGTCTCATCGCGCAAGGACTCATCCTGCCCATTTTCCATTGCCTGGCGGTAGTCGTTCATGTCGATGTACCTGATTGCCCAGTGGAGCCGGGCCCGTTCCTCGGGGTCATCCGTGAGCAGGTCGGCTTCCGCATGCATCATCATCTAGAGCTCTTCATCCGTAGTTGGAATCACGTAGTGGCTCCGGATCCGCTTGGCTCGTTCATCCTTGTCGTGCTTATCGTCCTCGCGGAGCTTGTCCGCCAAACCAGCGAGTGTACCGAATTGCTTTCCCATCATTGCAGCTCCTTTTCCGACCAGCGGACGCCATTTTTCACGGCCAGAATCTTGATGAGATGAACCGTCCCGTCGATGAGCTTCTTGTCCTCACCAATGATGTCCAGTTTGGTGATGGATTCTCGTTCTGTCTTGCTGGAACCGTTCTCCGCCATGCGCATCCGCTTGTTATCCAGACGGCGGTCGAGATTGGCACCGAGTCGACTGTTGAGATTCTTGTAGATGTCTTCCCATACCGCCTTGTAGCAGCCTCCTCCTTTCCTGGCGATTCTGTTCACCAGTAGAACCACGCCTTTCCGCCAATTGTCAGACGTGAGTTCAATCACCTCGCGCATTTCCTGCACTTCGGTCTGGACGGATTCGACCGAGCTGGACAAGACTTTCATCTGCTGCTCCTGCTTGGCCATCTCGGCTGCAACGCTGGCAAGGATTTCGATTTGAGACATTGCCTTGCGCGACTGTTCACTGCGCATGGCCATCTCGATGAGCTTGGCGCGGGTGACGGCATCATACCGGGCTGCCAGCTGGAGGATTCCTTCGCGGGTGAGAATGTAGCAGGGAAGTTCCTTGTTCTGATCCGTGGTGTATGAGGACAATCCAAATTTGGATTCACCGTTTACGCCGCCAGCTTCAAGTTTTTCAAGTTCATCCCTGATATCCCTCATGATGTGAGGATGTTGCTTACCGATCAGGTCAGCTATTTGAATAGATGTCATGGTATCGGAAGACGTGATTAAATCATTCACGCAGTTTTCTCCTTTCGTGCTGGCTTGGACATAATCCAAGTTTCAATATCCGTGCATCGTATTGAAAGTCTTCTGCCTCCCGGCGTATATGCTTTCAGTTCTCCGTTGTGTATTGCTTCCAGTAATGTCTTTGTGGAAATGTGGTAGGACTTCGCGGCTTCCCTTAGTCCAATAAATGCCGTCATTATGCCGTTTCTCCCTCCCATCGTTCTACACGAATGAAAGTGCTGGGTGATTCATTGAGCACGGCACATAATGCAAGGATTTCATCTTCATTGAATTGCCCAACGCCCTTAAGTTTTGCGTACAGTGTTGCCTTCGGTATACCAGAAAGTTCAGCAACTCCGCTTATTTTCATTTTCTTTCGTACAATTGTGGCAAGAATTACTTCGTGACTTTTAGCTACTCTTTTGTTTTCATGCATCAGTTAGTTTCCCTCCTTTTGTGTATAGATTTTCTATACCTGAACAAAGATTAGCATAGAGATTCTATACTGTCAACACTATATATATATATATTCTCTACTTTTATATTGATTTTCGGAATCGTTGATATATACTATGCTCATGAGGTGTGCTATGGGAAAAACTGCTGAAAACATAAAACGCTTTCGTTTAGCTAAAGGGTTGACTCAGGAACAACTTGCGACCATGATGGGCAAACACAAAACCGCTGTGTCACATTGGGAACAAGGAGAAAATAAACTATATGTGAGTGACTTGGAAAAACTATGTTCAATTTTCACGTGTACGGCAGAGGAACTTCTCGGCTGGGAATCTGAATATGAAAAAACGCACACCTTCGCAAACATGGTCGCTAAAGAAATCATGGACTCTCCGTTGATTAAAGAACTTGAAGCCGAAATATCTGGAATGTCCGAAACAGAGTTGAAGCGTATGATCAGGATGGCTCGTGCAGCGAAAGACGAGGAATAATCATGGCAATCCAAATCACCCAAAAAAAAGTAAACTCAAAAAAGTTCATATACTCTGCCAGGTGGCGTGTATATGAACAGCAAAAGATCGTTGCGGCCGGAACGCATTCCGGATTTGATACGAGAAAAGATGCTGAAGATTGGGCGAATGCTGAATTTGATAAGCATAGTCTCGTCAAGCATAAGCCCACGACCTACACAGTAGAAGCATTGCTGACCGAGTGGGTGGATATTCGAAAAAGCAAAATTGCTCCATCAACATACAAAGGCTATAAAGTGAATATCACTCACATGGTTGAACACATCGGCTCTATAAAGCCACTTGATTTAACATTCACGGATATTCAGAAAATGGCGGACGCACTTTCTGCAAACAAGTTCAAAGAAAAAACGGTCAGATATTGCATTCGTACCCTTCACGCCGCACTGCAGTATGCTGTCATCCGGATGCGGATCATGACATACAATCCCGCAGTGGGAATTGAAATAACTCCTGACGAAACGCCGTTTGTCGCGACACTGTATACGGCTGAATTACTGTTGAAGATGCTTGATTTGCTGCGGGAGATGCATCATGAACTATATGCTCCGGTGCTGCTTGCATCGAATCGCGGATTGCGCCGAGGTGAAGTGCTGGCACTGGAATGGGCTCAGATAGACTGGAATGGGAATGAGACAAAGATTGAGTACAGTTACAACAAGGTCAAAGACGGGCCAGATACTCGAAAAGTAAAATCCAAAAAGTCGATAAGGAAAATCTCCGTCAAAGGTGAACTTGCAAAACGATTGAAGGAAATCAAAGAATGGCGTGAGGCTGACGGAAGACTCACCAGGTGGATATGCGAAAACAATGACGGAACACGCATGGAGGCATCACATCTCAGCCGGTACCTTGGCTTGTTCCAAAAAACGAATGGTTTCCCGATATGCCGGTTTCACGATCTTCGTCATACATGTGCGAAGCTGAACATCGAAGCCGGTACGGATATCGAAACTTTGAGCAAAATGCTTGGGCACTCAAAAATTAGCATCACATCGGACATTTATCTGCAGCAGAACATGCTCATGTTCCATCAGGCTGCCGATGCACTTGAAGAAAAGATATTCAAACTTACTCCGCCAAAACCTAATGAAAAATCGAAGTGATGTGTCCGTGGCTTGTCCGTGGCCGTAGTAAAACCCCCAACAAAGCGAGTGGATCACAGAACATATCGAATCGCTGAAACCCTTACTGCAAAAGCACTGGAGAACAACGGACGATGATGGAATTCATACCATCGCACGTCTGGAAATCGTGTGAAGTTAATAGCTTCCGAGGGTCCGAATCCCTCTCTCTCCGCCAATAGAGCGGCGTTCACGTAAATGTGAACGCCGCTCTTTCTTTATCGTGTCCGTGCCGTGTCCGTGTCCGT
>Ga0316608_1000830_pt1 | contig 13256 bp, 21 predicted proteins | sample MIS2016152B_MG_FD_207673 | JGI IMG/M metagenome (GOLD analysis project Ga0316608, IMG submission 207673) | Microbial mat bacterial communities from Middle Island sinkhole, Lake Huron, Michigan, United States - MIS.2016.152B | ecosystem: Environmental > Aquatic > Freshwater > Lake > Sediment...
TCTCCGTATCCGTATCCGTATCCGTATCCGTATCCGTATCCGTATCCGTATCCGTCTCCGTTTCCGTCTCCGTATCCGTATCCGTATCCGTATCCGTATCCGTCTCCGTATCCGTTCATAATTCCACCGCCTTAACACTTTCTATTATCTCTTTTGCTTTTTTTGAACATGGTATAATCTCAATTGCTTCTGTAAGTATTATCTCAGGGATAATTACTGTAAACTTACATTCATTAGGCTTTGTTACTCCATTGAGTGCCATTTCTGATAAAGAAAAAGCACCTGCCCATTTCCATAATCTCCGTGTATTCTGTAATACAACTTCTTTCCTTTGCTTTGATTTTAAATATCCTGCATGTACGCCGGCTGAATAAGTCCGAACAATTACATAATCAGTTGAAAGTTCTTCTGTAATAATGTCTGATTTTTTTAAATATTCCACGCCGCTTATTGTTAAAATCTCCATTTGTAAACTCCTTGAATTTCATTATAATCACGATAAAACAAAAACTGTACGAAGTTTTGGCGAACCAGTTTTATAATTCGCTGTTTAATGTCAAAGAGCAAGATCTATGTTTTGGCGTCCCACGCCTCATATTTAAAGTGAACCCTGTACGATCTGGGGAGGGTGCAGGGTATAAAAAAAGCCCCGCAAGTTCGGACAAACTCACAGGGCTTTATATATCAAAGGTAAAACCTTAGATTTTCAAAGTCGTTACAAGTGTCCGCTTGTTATTCAATATATCTATATTATATAACAATATATCGAATTGTCAATACGAAATAATGAATTAATTATTAATAAATCGTATTTTATTTTTTAACTTATTGATATATAAGTATTTACGTGGTGAAAAAATATTTAAAATATTTTTAAAAATGTGAAAAAATGAATATTTTGATTGATTTAAAATGTAATTGTTGTATACTATAAATATACAACAAAGGATGTAAGCATGAATGTTGTTATAACTAAACAATTTTCAAAAGATGTGGAAAAGATAGATGAAAAAAAAATAATTGAACATATTATATCGACTATTGAGTTTATTAAAACATCTGAAAGCATTGAAATTTTAACGAACATAAAGAAAATGCAAGGGTTTATGTCATTTTACAGAATTAAGATCGGCAATTACAGGTTAGGATTTGAATTGAATAAAGACTTAGGCGAAGTTGTCTTAAAAAGATTTTTGCATAGAAAAGATATATATAGATATTTTCCATAAAGGGGGTAAATCATGGGGCGACCGTTTAAAGATGAAAAGACAGTATCAATACCTGTAAGACTGCCTGAGAAGTGGATAGGTGAATTAAAGTTAATTTCAGTTAATATTGGAGTAACAGCGTATGCAGAGGTAATCAGGATTGCAGTAAAACAATACATTGACAGTAATCTTGAAGATTATGCTTTTGGCCAAGCTATGCTTGAAGTAAATAACGAAGATACGGTAAACACCGATATATTTATTAATTCTTTAAAAGATAAACTTCATGTATAATTTTTTATGATTGACCATGATAATAAAAATGACTATAATTCTATAATTCATGGAGGTTATGCATGAGTGACTTTTTTTTAATCAATAATGAAAATGAAAATATGTTTGAATTAACTGCAATGGATAACGGATTTCATTACTGGTACGCAAGGGATTTAATGCAGATGCTCGGGTATGACTCATTTATTTCATTTAACAAGGCAGTAAATAAAGCTATCGGAGTTTGTTGTACTTTAGGTATTCCATGTGATAATAATTTTGTACAAATAAAACGAGATATTGACGGCAAACAGGAATCAGATTATAAATTATCAAGATTTGGTTGTTATCTTACTACTATGAATAGTGATATTAAAAAGATTAATGTTGCTAAAGCACAGGCTTATTTTATAGCACTTGCCGAGAATTTCAGATTATACATTCAGGAATATGAAGATATTGACAGGGTTATTACAAGGGATGAGATATCGCAACATGAAAAATCTTTATCCGGTGTTGTAAAAAGAGCCGGTATAGAAAGTTATCCATTATTTCAGAATGAAGGGTATAGAGGATTATATAACCTAAACCTGAGAAAATTAAAAGAACTTAAAGGAATCCCCGATAAAAGATCACCTCTTGATTTTATGGGTAAAGATGAACTTGCAGCTAATCTTTTTAGAATAACACAAACAGAGCTTAAAATAAAAAAAGATGGTATAAAGGGGCAAAAAAACCTTGAGGATACTGCTTATAATGTCGGAAGAAAAGTAAGGCAAACAATGAATGAAATAAGCGGAGTAATGCCTGAAGATTTACCAATATCAGAAGATATAAAAATAGTCCATAGAAACATAAAAAACACACATAAAACATTTAATAAGATTGACAAGCCAAAAAAGTAAAAATAAAGCGGTCATAACGACCGCTTTATTTACTACATTTCAGTAATATATAATTTTTATCTATTTTCGCCCCCGGGAAGTGTATTCCGATTGCTGATATAATATTTTCAATTTCATATAAATAAACAGGTTCTTGCTTAAAATAAAAATGATAAACCTCTATTCCATCTTTATATATTTCGTATTTAAGCGGTTTATATTTATTTTTCCTAACATCAATTTTATTAGATATTTCTTTTATGAATGTTTCAAAAATAATTTCTATCAAGATTTATGCCCTTTTACTGATTTCTTTAATATAATTATCTTCGATACTAATATCAAACGACTGATTAAGTACATGATTGTAAGATGGAATACTTAAAGGTTTTGGTGTAGTTATATGAAATGTTACATTTTTCATTGATTCAATAAAAGCATTTTCTTTTATGTCATTAAATACATCCCAATATTCTTTTGGCATACGATTAAATAAAAATTCTCTTGAAAAGTGATTATTAACAACATGATTATAATATTGTTCAATAAAAGCGGTCGATAATTCAAACATTGCTTCATAAATATTTTTATATTTATCTTTATCTGATAATTTTGAATAATCATAAATACAAAAATCGGTAGATTTATCAAGACAGCATACATATAAACGGTCTGTATCTGCATTATAAGAATATAAGAAATGTAAATGATAAGAACTTGATGGATTGTGTTTTTTATTAGTATACCCTTTAATAAAGGTTACACCACCGCCAATACTATTGTTTTTAATTGTCATCAATTAATATTTTATCCCCCGATAATTATTTATTATGTCAAATGCTTTTGCTATACTTGAATTATTATCTATTACCGGATTTAAAAATGACCTGCGTTCTCTTATAGATGCTGAATGTTTATTTTTATAGATTCTTCTTGCCTCAATAGCCTGAAGATCAGTCCTGTATGAAAATCTGTAATAAAAAGGGTGATCAGGTTTTTTACTTAATTCTATGTAATTAATTATTTCTTCTTTAGGTACTATTTTTGTTTGCATTTAATCCCCCAGAATTATATATATCTTTTAAATATTTCTATTTTTGGGTTACTTAATGAAATTGCAGTATGATATAGTAAGTAAATCCGAAAAAATAGAAATATATCAAAGAGCAATTTATAGTATATTAATATTTTTACCTGTAATAGTCAATAGTGAATACGATACTAATGCAACTATTCATTTACAATGTCCTTATATGCTTAAAAACCTTGCCGATAATAGCAAAATAATCATTATCATCCTCTGTTATTTCTTCCGGGTCATATAACGGATTAGTTGCTTTTATAATTATTTTATTTTGTTTAATAAATTGCAGACGCTTAAAAAGTATATTGTTATTTAAATTAATTATATAAAAACCATCATTTTCAATAGAGCCGATCGCACAAAGAACATAATCACCGCTTCTAAAATTAGGCTCCATGCTATCCCCGGCAACCTCAACACAAACAACTTTCTCGGGTTTATACCTACCAAGAATATGCTTAGCCATATCAAGATAATCAATGATATTTGGATTATCCACGCCCTCTCTGCCATATCCCGCGGATGCTTTAATATCAAGTATGGGTATTTGAACATGATCATTATTCATTATAATTTTATCAGTAGTATTTATCGGTACAAGGTTCTTTTTATCATCATCATACATTGAGCCTGAACCAGTTAAAAGCCAATTATTCGATATATTGAAATTATCATTTAATCCTTTAATAAAATTATATGTTGGATTGTTTGATTTACCTGAAAGTATATCAGAAATATAACCTTGAGATATATTTAATTTAGATGCAAGCTCTTTTTGTGTTATTCGGTTATCCCTTAAAATTAGATTTATCTTATCAGACCATGTCATATTTTACCGCCTATTTAAAATATTTATAAATTAACCTTGCAAATACGATATATTAATAATAAAATAGATATACCGATATTTATAATAAGTCATCTATCATATTATCGGCAAATACTTCGTTTAGAGTGAGCGTCCCACGCCTCTAAATGGAGGATTTTTTATGATTTATTCAGACTTTTTAAAAGAGAGCGACCTCTGGAATAAACAGAGGTCATCTCTACATTACAACAAATTCCGCAGAAAAACACTTATTTTTTCAATAGCAATAGCATTGTTATTTTTTTTATTGGCATTTGTTACAGGGGGTGGCTTATGAGTAATGCTCAATTAGAATCGGATGGATTAAAGAAATATTTCAGTCACTCCCAATTTCCACACGATTATATTGACCGTTTTATGCCACTTGTATCAGCACCTGCCCATAAGATTTTTACGCTTATTGTAAGAAAAACTATCGGATGGCAAAGGGAATTTGACACAATTTCAGTCAGTCAATTCATGTCACTTACCGGGATAAAATCAAATAATACAGTTTTACAAAGTATAAAAGAACTTCTTGATTTAGACATTATACGTTGTAAAAAATCGGGTACAGGAAGGGGAACAATGATTGAATATTCGGTAAATTATAAGACAATTTTCACACCGCCAGAGGATAAAAAAGACGATGAAATTGAGTTTACAGAATCAGAAATTGACGAATTAATAAGGATTCAGGAGTCAAAAAAGAGCGTAAAATCAGTACAAAATTGTATAAATTATGATGCAGAATATGAACCAATTGACGAAAATAGCGGTGAAAAAAGCACATTATTTGATAAAAATATTGGTGCAATAAATGCACCGATAAAAAATATCGGTGCAGTGAATGGTGCAAAAAATGCACCGATAACGCCGATTATTGGTGCAATAAATGCACACACAAAAGAAATTAATATAAATAAAAAAACAACAACAGCAGATAACGATACTATTAATTTATATAAGGGCGGTGAAAAAATTGCTGTAGACAAGAAAGATGTTGCTGTTGCTTTTTTAAAAAATAATGTTTTAGAAAAATTAAGAAACTACGGAATTGATGATTATAAAATCAATGACATTTTGACTAACAAGAAACACACGCCAGAGTACATCAACAAAAAAATTTATAATTATGAGTTTTTGCTTGAACATGACCCGAAAAAAGTAAAAGGCACCGGGTATATCATAAACTCAATTGTCAAAGATTATGCAGACCCTAACTATTCAGCCTATCAGAAAAAAAATAGTGACCCTGTAATAAAAAACGCAGAGGAATTGCTGCATGAAGCATTATTAAAAAATGCTGATAAAAAACTTAATGAGTTTTGTAATTCTTTTGAGACTGCCTTTAAAAGACCTCTTAACATTGACGAACCGGATACTATTTTTCTCAAAGATTATTTTGTCGGTGATGTATCAGTCGTGCAGACGGTATACTGTCTTGAAACCGTAAAAGATTATTTCAACGATGCAGAATTCTGGAAATACATAGGCATTGAGAAATCTAATTATAAAATCAAGACCTATCTGACTGACTTTGAGCTTTTGCATAAAATTATAAAATACGGCAAAGAAGTTGGTGTTGCTCAATGGTCAAAGTCGTTTTTATTTCTCAAAGCAAAAGAGCAGGTGCGAGCATGACAAGGCAAAATAAATATAACGTATCTGAAAAAAACGAAAGGACCATAAGCGGAATTGTCTTTGATAGCAAAGCAGAGCTACAGCGCTTCGCAGAGCTTAAAATCCTTGAAAAACAGGGCGTTATATATAATTTATCATTACAACCCAAATTCATGCTACAGCAAGCGTTTTTTGACAATACAGGAAAGAAACGCAGGGCTCTTTATTACATTGCTGATTTCATGTATACCGACAAGCAAGGTTTATGTATTGTTGAAGATGTGAAGGGATATAGAACGACTGATTACAAGCTAAAGGAAAAATTATTCAGGTATAAATACCCGGCTATAATATTCAAAGAAATATGCAAATACTGACACCTTTTAGTACCCTAAATGTGAATTGAAAAGGTGACACTATTTTTGTTATGATTATTTTAAGAATTCTGCGGTCACTCATTGTGATAGCAAAATATAATTATTTTTAAAAGGGGCTAAAATATGGAATTAGCAATTTATGATTACAACGCTCAAAGCATAAGGACTGTTAATATTGATGGTCAGGTTTGGTTTATCGCAAAAGATGTTTGTGATGTATTAGGATTATCAGATGTATCAATGTCATTACAAAAACTTAACGAAAACCAAAAGCTGATACAAAAACTATATGTATCAGGTCAAAACCGTGATGTATGGCTTATCAATGAATCAGGACTTTACAAACTAATATTAAGATCAAACAAGAAAGAAGCTGAAAAATTTCAAGACTGGGTTACGGATGATATTTTACCAACAATCAGGCGTACCGGCAATTACCACATAAACAAAGGCAGGATATACACAGAGCAGGAAGCTATCAGAATGATTGAAAAAGCGTCATTCAAATGTATGGCTGACAGCTTAAAAGAGAGCAAAGAAAATGAGCGTATGCATGGACACGCTTATAGTACTTACAACAATTTGATATATAAAAAAGTTCTTGGAAAGACAGCACAGCAGATTAAGAATGAAAAAGGATTAAAAGCAACTGAAACCGTTAAAGATTATATTGACGGCTCAATGCTTACCAGAATTGAGAATATTGAAAGGCTTGTTGATAGCCTGTTACGAATTGGATATGAATATGATTATATAAAATCAATCATTGAGGGTGTAAAATTCAATGTTAATGTAAATCAGATAGCGGGGTAATTATGTCAGACGAAGTGAAGTTAAGCGAAGTAGATCAGAAAAAGCCAACTGATGCTAAAAATTTATCCAAATGGGGAATGGTATTATCAGTCATTGTTCAGGCTATATCAACTATCGTTTACATTTTTATTAAAAAAGATTTTCCTGATTTGAATACGCAAATCAGTATGTCGTATTTTGCATTCAGTTTTATGATACCGTTTTCACCGGTATATATTAACTTGTTTCTTGACAAAATATTCGGGGGTAAAAAATGAGCGTAATATTTATTGTTTTACTGGTATTGATTGCAGTTATCGTTATTTGTGGTTTTGTCATATTTGCATTATCGGTGGTTATTCGTGAAAAAGACATGAAAATCAAGATGCAGTTTAAGGATATTAAATCTCTTGAATCCGAGTTAATGCAAGCAAACTCAAAAATAATAGCAGGCAATCAGATTCAAAAAATTATAGCAGAGGGTAAAAAAAATGAGGACATTATCGCTGATAATTCTAATAACAATCACAATCCTAACGGGATGTTTGAGCGTTTCAAGGGCTGAAATAAACCCTGTACACATAGAACGCCCGGCAATGCCTGTTATGTTACCGGTTAATTTTGAGCCAGTAACCGATGGGTTTTTATTATCTGTCAAAGATGCAAAAAACCTTGATATAAACCTTGAGCGGTTACATACGCATATAAAAGCGTTGAATATAATTTTAGATTCATACAACAAAGATTTAAGGTTATCCGATGGAAATTAACTTGTACATGCTTATTGCTGTAATCTCAGCACTTATTATTATATCAATACTTTTTGTTTTTGCTGTAAAAAGCAAGGTTAATCTTGAATTCTCAAAAGACAAAATGATGGTTAATACATCAAGAGGTCAATATATTAATTCCGACAGAATGAAAAGCCTGGTAATTGAACTTGAAAAACTCTCTGACATTGTATTTCGTATTAAGACGATAGATATTATTCAAGAGCAAATGAAATACCTTGAACGTCAATCAATAACGTATTACAGAGACATTCAATCAGGATTAACAGAATCAGAAAGGTATTGCAAAAAGAAAAACTTTGAACTTCACCGGTATAAAATGCTTGATGTTTTCCGGGATGATGTTTTGAAAAAGAATCATTTTCTAGAGCGTGAAAATTGGGATAGTTATAAAAAATTGATGTTTCAATACTGCTTTGACAGATCATGTGAGATTTTTGCAGATATTGAATCTGGTGACATTGATAAAATGTTAATCATGGATGAAAAACAAGAGAAAGAACTTGAAATGCTATTTGGTAAATATTTCTATGGGTGGATGGATACTTTCCGTAGCATAACGCAATTATATATTAATCAGATAAAAAAAATTGAAAAGCAAAAGCAAGCAATATATAAAATGATGGGTTTTATAGTTGATGACATATCAGATTTGGAGGAACCATGATAGTTAAAAATTGTCTTACACAAACAGATCCGCGATGGGGTGCTGTCGACATGATCAATCAAATTTTAATCCGGGATTCAGGTTGTCTTTTAACATCCATAGTTAATATTCTTCGTGATTATTCAGATGAACTAAAAGCATATACACCGCTACAGCTTGACAGTTTTCTTGATAAAAAAAACGGATATACAAGAGGCGGTCTTATTATTTGGGATGTATTAGAAAAGTTCTTTAAATTCAAACACCAGGCTTATATTACACCGCACGCCAAACCTGTATTCTCAAACGATAAAAAGAAATACTGGGTTGTACAAATCCCATATAAAGCAACCGGTCATTTTTGCAATGTAATAGCTGACGTTGGCGATGAAATAATTTATTTTGATGTATATGATGGAAAAACTAAAAACATCAACATCAAAGATACTATTTCAATACGAGAATTTACTTTTGGAGTATAACAAATGGCGTTTTCACCTGAAAAATGGGAAACAATTCAAAACGATTTCGTACAAGGTATAGTGAAAGATGGCAATCTTATTTACCCGTCATTAACAGAGCTTTCAACAATTCATAAAGTTACGAAATCTACAATTTCAGTACGTGCTAAAGATGAGCGGTGGGAAGAAAAAAGGCAGATATATCAAAATAAAATTGCTAACAAACACAATGATATTATCCGAACACAGTTAAATAAAAACGAACAAAATCAAGAAAACCGAACAAAAACCGAACAAAAAACGAACGCCTTAGCAAATAACTGGGCGGAGCTTGATTTGAAGTGCCTTGACATTGCTAACTATGCTCTTGACCTCTGCCGTAGAGACCTTGAGGAACTTCAAAAATACAAAGATAATTATGATGATTTACCCGATGAGGTAAAAGTCCGCATTAAAAAATATACACCCGGTGAATTAAAACTACTTTCAGATGCAATTGAGAAGTATCAGAAAATCGGTAAAAATGCAGTCGGCGAATCCATGGCAAATAATGACAGCACAAACATAAAAATAATTGAGATACCGGGCGGTATGTAATGCCTGTTTTGTCTGTTGTTGACAATACTAATTATACATTACAACGTGAATTCTTTGAATCCAAAAAAAAAGATGTTATATTTTATGGCGGTTCAGGTTCAGGGAAATCATATTCAGTTGTTGATAAGTTGATTATTAATATTTTTATCAACGAGTCTCAATCAAGAAATATCAAAATGATCATTGCAAGAAAAACTCTCCCCTCATTAAAAAAATCAGTATTGCCTATATTTACTGAACGCTCTATATTCTGGGGCATTGAATATAAACTCAACAAACAGGATATGATTGCAAAAATTGGCAAGAGATCAGAAATATATTTTGTTACGATGAATAACGAATCGGATTATGAAAAGATAAAATCAATCACTAACATAGATTTTATATGGATTGAAGAAGCGAACGAACTAACAACAAAAGCATACGACACGCTAAAATTACGACTAAGAAACGGTAAAGGGCGATACGCTCAATTTATAATGACATTTAACCCGATTTCAACATCAAACTGGATTTATACTGAATTCTTTGAAAAGAATAACAGAGATACTCACAAAATATGCGTAAACATTGACCAGAATAAATATGCTGACCCTGAATATGTAAAACTATTAGATTCATACAAGAATATTAACGAAGAATTATATAATGTGTACCGGTGGGGCAAATGGGGAACACTCAAAGGTGCTGTATACTCAAATTACACAATTGTTGACACAATACCGGTTAATTATAATGAAGTGTTCTATGGGCTTGATTTCGGGTATTCAAACGACCCTACTTCTATATTAAAAATATACAGAAAAGCAGATGAATTCTACATACAAGAAATATGCTACGAATCTGGATTAATGAACCCTGATATTGTAAGCGTTTTAAAAGAAAATAATGTAAAGAAAATAGATTATATATTTGCAGATTCATCAGAGCCGAAAAGTATTGATGAGATTAAAATATATGGCTTTAATATTCACCCTGCATTAAAAGGACCCGATAGTATTCGTAATGGTATTCAGTATATTCAGAAATCAAAAATCTTTATACATTCTGATTCTGTTAATGTTATACGAGAACTGCAGCAGTATATGTGGAGAATGGATAAGAACGGTAAATCACTTAATGAACCGATTGATATGTATAATCATTCCATGGATGCAATGCGTTATGGTATTGTTACCAGAATGAAACAACCGGCAAAGAGACCGGCTATTTCTTCTGGGCGAGCCAATATTTAATTACTTTTTATTTTTCTTTCTCCGGAAAGGCTTTTTCGACTAATGCCTGATAATGTTTGGTATTTCTGTTAACATAATGTTTTAGTGCAACCTCAGGGTTATTGCCTGCTTGTTTTGAAACAAAATGAATATCGTTAGTTGAATTGAGTTGATCGGTTACAGCGGTATGCCTGAAAGCGTACAGGATATAGTCCTTTGGCAGGTTCATTTCAACTTTTAATTTTTGAAACTGTTTTGAGTAAAATTCATCGCCTTTGGTACCGCCAATAAATAAAAATCCTGATGTAATACCAGTTCTTTCAAGATGTTTTTTTAACATGTCAAAATAAGTTTCCGGTAAATATGTTTCTTTTGTTTCTTTTACTTTATTCATGAATATTTTAACGGTTTTATTTTTTTCGTCAAAATCTTCAAGTTTTATTATTCTTGCTTCATTTGGTCTTGAAACGGTATAATATAGCGTTGTAATGTAGAATGAAAAATCATAGTTACCTTTACTTTCAATAAAATCAATTATCTTTTTAAAATCATCTTCAGCAATAACAGTTTGACGCCCTACCCTTTTTATTTTTGGAAAATCTAAGCATTGATAGAGATCTCGAGAAAACAAACCCCTTTTAATACAATTATTTATAAATGATTTTACTTCACGAATAAGCGTCTCCATGGTTGCATTTGCATAATCCTTATTATCAATAAATAATTTATCAAGGTGATCTTGATTGAGGTCTTTAAAAGTAAGAATACCATGCTTAATAAATTTTTGAAGTGTCCAATTCTTTGTATAAAGATTATTTGCAGAATGACCTTTTGCCGAGCATGTAATAATATACTTATTGTAAGCGTCAATTAAATCATTATTTATTTCTTTAATTTCATTATCAACATTTCTTTTTTTTCTGACTGGCTTTACTAATGTTCTGGTAGTTTTATTTTTTGTTGATAATCTGACAATAGATTTTTGATTCATTAATGAAGTAAGGAAATTATTATATATTTCCTGAGCTAATTCTTTATTTTTAGTTTTCGTTGATAATTTTGTGATTTGTCCGTTTTGTGACACTTTGATGTAATAATATCCGTTTTTTTCCATGTAAAACCCCATTTAACAACTCCATTTGTGGTACAAAATTGGTACAAATTTGGTACAAATGGTTAATTATTGAATATGGAGTTGTGTAAATCATGGTATAAAAACAAGTTATAAATACAATTAATGCCGGTGGTCGGAAGCGAAAGGGCTAAAAAACATATACTTTCTTCCATAGAAATATAATTTTCTTTATCAACAATGACTAGTCCGAATTTGTACCAAATTTGTACCAAATTAATTGTCGGTATATTTGACTAAAACTATATCATTTCACCCGAATATTTATTGTTTATAATTTTATATGCAGTTTCAAGTGTAAATGTTTCAATCTCTTTGTAACCGGTCGCAAAAAATGCGAAATATTTGCATGATATTTGAGAAAAATTTAAAGGATATTTTCACAAAAATTGCGAAAATATCCTTTAAAGACTGTTTAACTTTGATTTAAAATAGCTTTAAAATTATATAAATCATTCCTGATAAACCTGTCCATAACCCATAATGAATTAGTGAAGTCTGACCTAATATATTAAAATTCCAATTACTATAGTCCCATAATTTTAACTTTAAAACTTTATTTAGTAATATCCCCATTAAAAATTCATTCAATGTAATATGAAGCCCCCCGATAATGATAAATACTGGAAGAAAATACCAATTTTGTAAATATTGAAAAACTATCCAAAGTGGTGTAATTGTTATAATACCTAAAAAAAATGCATGAAAAGGGGCTACTGTAAATAAAGCAGCCTTTGGTTTGTCTATTTTTTCTGCGATTTTCCAAAATTTTTCTGTAAATATCAAATTAAAAAGAGCTTCAAATGTGAAATAAAAACAACCTGCAAACAAAAATACAAGAAAACTTGTTTTGATAAAATTAGTATTTATTAAAATCATGTCAACGCTCCAATCTTTGTTAAATAAAATTATTTCGCATGATGAATTATATCGAAGCCCACAAAAATTAGTATTCCTACATGGTTAAACTGTCCTTTCAACTAGATAACATGGATAACCATTGACATCGGAAACAATTTCACCCCGACTTCTCCATGTACCCGTAAGTTGAAATCCAGATGAACCAGCACCTGCTGCCATGTATGAGAAATACATTTTTTTTATACCATCTCCACGATAAACATTCATAATACCACCTAATGCAGTACATTGATATTGAACACCATGCACAATAAGATTGGTTCCAATGGGAAAGTTAATTACATCAGTGCTTGAAGTATTATCAGCATGAACGTGATTACCCTGTGCTATACTATTAGCAGTACTTCCGTAATTGTGTGTCGCTGGAGTACCAAGACTAAGACTAGTCCTTGCAGTTAACGCATTA
>Ga0316608_1000831_pt1 | contig 13248 bp, 9 predicted proteins | sample MIS2016152B_MG_FD_207673 | JGI IMG/M metagenome (GOLD analysis project Ga0316608, IMG submission 207673) | Microbial mat bacterial communities from Middle Island sinkhole, Lake Huron, Michigan, United States - MIS.2016.152B | ecosystem: Environmental > Aquatic > Freshwater > Lake > Sediment...
TTTATATGAAACTTTTTTATACGAAAATATAATTAAAAATATTAAAATATTGTTACTTTATGTTAATTTTATTTGGCTAACTCAATTTTTCCATCTTATTTTTACTTTAGGGACGCACACTAATTAAGGTTTGTCTGTAAATTAAAAATCAAGACGTAGATAACACATATTTACTAACTTAGACAAAGTTATAAAACTTTGTCTAATTTGAACTTTCACGAATATTAAAATTTAACATAAAACCATTAAACGTATATAATTTTGACAAAATAGATAAGGTTTCGTATATCAAAAAATATCGAGCCGCATTTGCCTGAGTGGTTGCACTTACGTTTCAACGTTTGCATTATTGTTAATTTTTATTCAAGAATTTCATAACTGCGATTAAAACAGGCAATCGACTGCTGTTATATATAATACCCCTTTTTTTAAACACTTCGTTAAATTAGTTGCAAATTGTCAATTCTATTAAAATGATTTTTATTAAGAGTTGCTATTGGTAAATTATTTGAAATTGCGGTTCCTGCAATTAAAATATCAGCTATTTCAATCATTTGACCTTTACTTTTTAAATTTTTTACAATATTTGATGCTGATAACGCACAATTATCATCAAAATTCAATATTTTTACATTGCTATAAAAATTAGTCCAAAATTCATTTTGGTTATCACGTTGTCCTACAAATATTTCAAATCGAGTTATTGTTGAAACCGCAAAACTCTGATAATCATTAGCTAATTGATAGAAAACAGAATTTTCTTTTACTTTTCTACGAAATAAATCAATTAAAACACTTGTATCAAGTAGAATTAATCTATTTTCCATTTGTTGAATAATTTACGTGTTTCTAAAAAATTTTGATATTCGTTATCAGACCAAGTTGGAGAATTTAAAAGAAATTTTTGAAAATTATTAGGTTCTTGATTTGAATACTCTTTTTTATTTTCGTCATCATTTATTAAAATAGTTTCATAAAAAGTTTCAATATCTGATGTGTTTTCAACTAAATCAGTATCATTAAATTCATACGTTTCTAATACTATTATTTCAACACGTTTTCCCTTAAAATTGCTTGGAATTTTAAGAAATAACATTTCGTTGTTTATATTTAATTTTGTTTTGTATGCTAACATAATTTATATATTAAGTTTATTAGCAAAAATACTAAAAATATTTCAAATTTGTAGTATCTTGAAAAAAATCAGCAAATTATTTTAGAATGAAAGTCTAAAACAAAATTGATCTATGTATTATGTTTTATTTGTTAAATGATTGTCCGTAAACATCACCAACAAATGTCATTTTGGAGAACTTTTTCACCGTCAGGTAAACTTTTTTCACGACTTTAGGAGTAATCCTGCTTTAATTGAAATACTTAAGTAAATCAAAGAACTATGTACATTCAAAGAACATATTGCACTATTTAACATTAGTATTTCAATTACTCACTTCGTTTCGTGAGAATAGTTTAAGTAAGTTCGCACAGCGATGACAGATTTTTCTTTTTCTTTTGTGATTAAAACGGACATTCATTATTTATTATTATCATCTTTTTTTATGGTGTATAACATTTAAGAAAATTATTTCTTTTTTTTAATTCTTTTTTATGGATTTTATAGAAAGAGTGTATCAAGCATAAAAATTCACTTTAAATTTTAAAAACCATGAAAACAAAAGTAATAATTTTAACAGTTCTAATTGTTTTAAGTTTTGTTAAACAGTCAGCATTTACTCAGGATGTTGAAACCAAAAGTAAAAAAAGTAATCCAAAAATACAGATAGCTTTGTTATTGGACACAAGTAATAGTATGGATGGATTAATAGACCAGGCAAAATCTCAGCTTTGGAAAATTGTAAACCAATTATCAAATTCAAATTACGAACAAGAGAAACCAACACTGGAAATTGCACTTTATCAGTATGGAAATGATGGTCTTTCAAGTTCGGAAGGTTACATTAAAATGGTTACAGATTTAACTACCGATTTAGATAAAATTTCAGAAGATTTATTTTCGTTAAAAACTTATGGCGGTCAGGAATATTGCGGTTGGGTTATAGATAATGCAATGAAAGATTTAAATTGGAGTGAATCAGAAGCTGTGTTAAAACTTATATTTATTGCAGGAAATGAAGAATTTTCGCAGGGCAGTGTAAGTTACGACAAAGTTTGTAAATTGGCAAAAGAAAAAGAAATAATTGTAAATTCTATATTCTGTGGCGATTATGAAGAAGGTATAAGAATTTATTGGAAAAATGGTGCAGAATTATCGGGCGGAAAATATATGAATATCGACCATAATGCAAAAATAGCTTATGTAGAAACACCTTATGATGATGACATTATCGAATTAAACACAAAATTGAATTCTACATATATTGCTTATGGTAGTAAAGGGGAAGAATCGAAAAACAGACAAGAAAAACAAGACGAAAATGCTGCTGTTTACGGAAGTGGAAATACTGTTGAAAGAGCACTTTCAAAAAGTAAAGATGCTTATAATAATTCGCAATGGGATTTAGTTGATGCTGCAGTTGAAAATGAAGATATTATTGCTGATATGGATAAAAGCGAATTACCCGTTGAATTACAAGATAAAACTACTGAAGAAATTACAACTTATATTGCAGAAAAACAAGGTGAAAGAGATAGTCTTCAAAATCAGATTAACGAGATTAATATTAAAAGACAGCTTTATATTGAAGAACAAAGTTCTAATATTCAGGATAATACATTAGAGGCTGTGATGTTAAAATCAATAAGAGAACAGGCAGAAGATAACGGTTTTTCGTTTGAAGAATAATAAGCAATGTGACAATTTGAAAATTAGATAATTTGAAAATATTTAATTCATATTCAATAAATTACAAAATTTAAATATATAAATAAATTTGTCGGTTTACTTATCAATAAAACATTGCCAAAGCTGTAAAAAATTTGGCAATGTTACAATTTAACAAACAAGAATTTTTAACTTCATTCCTAATTATAAATTATGAATTATGAATTATGAATTGTAAATTATGAATTATGAATTGTAAATTATAAATTATGAATTATGAATTACTAATTATGAATTACTAATTATGAATTACTAATTACTAATTACAAATTTCCTAAAAACCTAATCCCTAAATCCCCAATAACCTAATTCCCTAATCTCAAAATTACAGATTAAATTTTAACCGCCATAACCAAAATATCATCAATTTGATTTTTTTCACCTTTCCAATCATTAAAAGCAGTCATTATTAAATCCTTCTGGTCGTCTAGTGGCATATCCGACACATCTAATAATAATTTTTTAAAGTTTCCTTTAAGGAATTTTCTTCCAGATTTACCACCAAATTGGTCCATAAAACCATCAGAAAATAAATAGAATATATCATTTTTTTGATAAGTCATAATTCGGCTTGAAAAAGCAACATGTTTTTTCTGATGAAAACCAATAGGCATTTTATCAGCCGGAATTTCGATAATATCGTTATCTCTCGAAATAAAAAGCGGATTGTATGCACCGGCAAACTGAACTTCGTTAGTAGAATTATCAAAAATACAAAGAGCCATATCCATTCCATCTTTACGGTCATTTTCAGCCGATTGATGTAATGATTCTATAACATTATTTCTCAAAGTATTTAATATTTCGTTAGCATAAAAATTTTCGGTTTTACTAACAATTTCATTTAAATATGCAACTCCCATCATACTTAAAAAAGCTCCCGGAACACCATGACCTGTACAATCGGCTACAGCCACAATTACTTTGTTGCCTGATTGTTTGAAGAAATAAAAATCTCCACTTACAACATCTCTAGGCATATTAATGATAAAAAATTCGGAGAAAAATATTCCCAAGGCATCTTTTAGTGGTAGAATTGCATTTTGAATTCTTCGGGCATATTCAATACTATCGGTAATTTGTTTTGTTTGATGTACAATTAAATCTCTGTGCGATGTTACGATATCGCGTTGAAGTTTAATTTCGTCTCGCTGTGTTTCAATTTCGTCTTTTTGTGATTGTAATTCTTCTTTTTGCATTGTAATTTCATGGGTTCGTTCTTTAACTTTCTGTTCGAGTTCCTGAGTTCTTTTAAACAAGTTTCGCTGTCTGATTCTGAAAATAAACAGAATTATTGCTAAAATAAAAATTCCTACAAAAAAGTAGAATGCACCAGTTTCCCAGAAAGGAGGTTTAACAACAATTTTCACAATTTCTTCGCTGGTTGTTGTACCCAGAATATTTCGGGCTTTTACATGTAAGGTATATTTTCCGCTTTTGAGATAAAGTGAAATTTTCTGGTCTGTTGTCCATTCACTCCAATCGTGCATTAAACCTTCTACAAAGTACTGATATTGAGTTGACTTTTCTTTTAAATAAAAAGGTGCTGATACATCAATAAAAAGTCCGTTGTTGTTGTAATTAATCGAGATGCTTTTTTCAATGTTCATAACCAGCGAATCGGTATAAACTTTATTTGTAAAAATACTGAAATTTGAATTAATCAATTGTGCAGTATCAACTTTATTGATTTTATAAATAGATTTAAAACCATCAACAACCCATAAGTTATTGTATTTATCTAATTTAATATCTCTTATATTGTCAAATAAGTTTAAATATATAGTTTGATTATAATTTAGTGAAAATGAATTATCCTGAAAAAACCAAGTATAATTTTTGTAATACCATATTATTTCATCTTGAGACGAAATGTATTTGAGGTAATTTACTTCGTCGTCGGTAAATGAAGTTTCTTTTTCAATTTTCTGATTATCTTCATCGTAGAAATAAATTCCATCTGATAGAAAGTAATATATTTTTCCGTAAATATATTTAACAATTATTTTATCCGAAAAATCGGTATTAAAATTTACTTTTTTGGTGTCGGTAACATTTTTATCTCTATCCAAAATTACGTGATAAACAACATCTTCGGCACCAAGCCATAAATTATTTTCATCATCTTCAACTATTGAATAAATAGTTTCGTTGAAAATATCGTAAGTAACAATTTTTTTTACTGTCCATTTATAATTTTCGTAAGTAATTAAATCAATTCCAGTTAAACTTGTAACGTAATATGAATTTGGATTTGAAGATTTTACCAGATTATTAGCATATTTTTCTTTAAAAATAAGTTCGGCTATGTTTTCTTTTATCTGATAAACACCACTGTTTGTAGCTACAAGTAGCGTATTATTATAATTTTCAATTTGTTTGCATTTTTCGTCAATACCATCAATTTTTTTGAAAAAATAATTAAATTTCAGAAAATCAAAAGTTTTACTTTCAGTTGGCTGATTTGATATTACATCAACTTTTTGCATATTATTATTTGTTTCATCTACAACTTCTGTTATGTTATTATCAGTATTACTGATATTTGCAGTTGTATCTACATTATTATTATTTTCGTCAATAACCGGAGTTTCAATTTCTGGATTTGTATTTATATTTGTATTATCTTCAATAATAACATCATCATTATCTTTTTTCTTATTTTTCTTTTTATCAATCCATTTTTTCAGAAAACTTTTATTTTCATCAATATTTTCGGTATTTGTTTCGGTGTTATTTGTGTTGTTATCAATTGTCGCATCAATTTCTTCTTGAGGCATAACATCTTGAATTGCAGCTGTAACTTCCTCTACTTTTTCTTCTTTTTGCTTTTGCTGAATAGAGTTAAGTTCGTTCAGGTCTTTTGGCTGAGTAAGATAAAAAACACCTTCGCTTGTAATAACATATAGTACAGAATCAACCATACAAGTTGATATAATATTTCCTTTTAATCCGTAGTAATTTCCAAAGTTTTTCAACGGCACATTAAAATCTACTCTGCTTACTCCAAAAATATGACTAATCCACAGACCTCCATTATTATCGGTACACATTGAATATACTTCATTATCGGGTAATCCCGAAAAGCTGTTTATAATTTCGGTCGATTTTCCTGATGGATAATTTATAACAACAGTTCCACCTCCAATTGTACCTATTGCAAATTGTGTACTGTCAATTAAAATGGAATTAATTATGTAATTTTCTGTAAAGTACGATTGTGCATCTGTAACAAATTCTTCGATTGCAGTACCATCAAAAGTTAATAATTTATTGTCGTCAGTACCAAAAATTACTTTATTGTGTTGTATTGGAATTGTAAACAGAATTTCAGAAGATAGTTTGTTTGCAGTAAAAGGTACGGGTCTTAAAAACTCTTTATCAACTTCATAAAATCCTCTATCTGTAACAGATACATAAATTTTGTTATTTAAGCAAAATATTCCCGAGAAATCAAGTGTTCCGCATGGCACAATGCTATTATCATTATAATTGAGGATATTAACTCTGGCAACATAACTTTCGTTATAAAAATAAATATTTTGGTCGTTATAAATAATTTCAGAAATTTCGCCAATGTTAGATTCTTTAAAATTAATAGGTTCAAATTTATAAGTTCCATCAGAATTAGAAAGATATCCAATTCCATTATTGCAGCCAACAAAAATAGTATTTGTAGTAGGTTCTTTTTTAATTTTATACGGAACGCTTGGAGTTTTTACATATTTCCAGTTTAGTCCATCAAAAGTTATTAGTCCTTTACGGTTTGCAAAAATCATTACTCCGTTGCTATCCTGCTCAATAGACCAGATTTGTTTGTCGCTAATTCCCCCAAGACTAAAATTTATAAGATATGGACTTCCGGCAGTTAAACTGCTTGTATTTTCTAAAGAAGTTTTTGAATTATTTATATAATCCGAAATTTTTGATTTTAAGGTTTTTGCTGAATTATTTATTCCTGCAAAAACAATAATAAATAATATTGCAAACAGAAATATTTTAGTTACCTTTTTTTTCATAATGTTATAATGTAGGGTTAATAACATGTCCTATAAAGTAAATTAAATCAGTAGAGTTATCTTTAATTACAAATACAAAAGGGTGATTTGCATAAAAACTGTTGTTTTCTTTATCTAAATTTGTTTCAACTTCTAATAAATTATCAAGTATTTCGGTAGTAACAGATGTTGAATGAACAACTTGGTTTAAACATATAAGTTTTGAAATCATTGAAGAGAAATTTGTACTAACCAAAAAAGGAGTGTTAAGTCCCATTTCTTCAAGTTTAGATTTCAATTTAAATGAATTATTTACTTCTATTTTAGGAATTTGTAAAATTACTTGTGTTAACGATAAGTTACTAAGCCAAAATTTGTAATTATCATAAGTAATTTCGTTTTCAAATTCTGTAATTTTTTTATTAGATTTAGGCATAATTAATATCATCGAAATACTATCACCTTTAAACGGAATATTTACAATTTTAAAATTCTCTGTTTCTGTATATTTAAAATAACTTTTCTGTAAATAATAATTAATATTTTTAGTTTTTCGGTCGTAATTATCTAAGTAAAAAGGTTCTGATATATTTGATTTAAACGAATTTGCTAATGTTCCCGAAAAAGCAACCGAATTTATTAGCATCATGTAAATATTATTTTCAAAATCCTCCTCAGTTAAATTTGTTGAAACCAGACTGTTTGTATTTTCTAAGCTCCACAAATTTATTATATTGATGTTTTTTGCTGCTGTTAGTTTTGAGTTAATATACTTTGCACTATCCCCCCAGTATTGTACTGAATATTTGGTAAATTTGTTTCTGATAGCAAATGTATCCATATACCAGAGTGCATTTGCATGATAAAAACTATTGTCGAAATTTATTCTTGTTTTTACCTGATTTTGAATTTTTAAATAACTATTGAAATTCGTTTCCTGATTCTCATTAAATTCAAAGAACTGACTTATTTGCAATGCTGTGCCGCCTTTTGTTCCCATGTAAAATAAGGACATTGAATTGTTTAAAAAAAATGGTGAAAAGCTGAAGTTATCGTCATTTTGGTTTAAAACAGAATAAAATTCAAATCCTTTTTCGTTAATTATTTCAATATCATTTGTATAATTGTTTTGTGAAAATGAAATATTGAAGCAAAAAATAAGTAAAGTTAAAATAGAAAATTTCATATTATATCATCGTTTTTCATGTTTAAGCAAATACTGTACCTTTGCAGATTTTTTAATGAAAAATAACAAAAAATATCAGCAATTATTAGTGCTTAATGGTTACAATACTTTTAACTCTTAACTTGTGTTTGTAAGAAAATACTGGAATTTCAACTTTAGTTGAATTGGAATAATAAATTTATTTATTGTAAAATATTAAATTTCACCAACTAAAATTGATCTTACATTTACGCTTAAACTAAAAATTATCAATTTTGAAGAATTTTCTTACAAACACTAACTAAAAACTTTTAACTTTTATCTCATAAGCAATCCTAAGTCATTTTTCCAGATAAATGTATTATCAATGTTAATATTAACATTTTCAGTATTTTTAAAAATTCCAAAAACAGAAGAACCACTTCCAGACATTGATGCATAAATTGCTCCTTGCTTGTAAAGTTCATGTTTTATTTTTTCGATAATCGGAAATTTTGGGAAGTTATTTTTTTCAAAATCATTGAAAATTAGATTTTTCCATTCTTCGATTGGCTTTTTTATAGATTCTTTTAACGAATATTTTGGTGTACTTATTTGAACGTTTGAATATGCATCTTTTGTAGAAACATTTACATTAGGTTTTATCAATATTATTTGATATTTTGATAAATCCAGACTTATTTCCTGAAACATATCACCTTTTTCGAAAGCAAAAACAGGTGAGTTATTTATAAAAAAAGCACAATCGCTACCAAGTTTTTTTGCATATTCAATCATTTGTTCTGCTGAAAGTTGAAGCGAAAAAACTGAATTTAACGTTTTTATTGCAAAAGCAGCATTTGATGAACCGCCTCCAAGTCCGGCACCAAACGGAATAATTTTGTGCAGATGAATTTTAACATCAGACAATTGGAAATCTGATTTCAGCAAATTATATGCTTTTACAATCAGATTATTTTCGGTTGTAGAATCGACAACAATTCCCGAATTTGAAAACTCAAAACCGCTGTTACTCTCCACTATTTCAAGTCCATCAGATAATTTAATTGGATAAAAAATTGTTTCTAAATTATGAAATCCATCATTACGTTTTTCAACAATATTTAATCCTATATTGATTTTTGCATTTGAAAATACTAACATTTTGGTGTAATTTAGTTTTTATTAATTATTTATAAAACAACAATTTGTATAAATTATTAACTACTTAAATGTTCAATTAATATTTTAGTTCCAATACCTATTAAAATTAATCCACCTAAGATTTCAATTTTTTTGCCAAAAAAACTTCCGGCTTTTTTGCCAAATAACATTCCAAGCATTGCAACCAAAAATGTTAAACTACCGATAATTACAGTAGCAACAATAATATTTGTTTCGATAAAAGCAAAGCTAATACCTACTATTAAAGCATCAATACTTGTTGCAATAGCCATCATTATCATCACACTTAATTTCAGTGGATTAAGTTGTTTTTTCTCTTCTTCAGGTTTCAAAGTTTCGTAAATCATTTTAGCACCAATAATAAACAATAAAGTAAAAGCAATCCAATGGTCATAATCTGCAATCAAATCTTTAACTTGTGAGCCTAAAAACCAACCAATTAAAGGCATAACTCCTTGAAAAAAAGCCAGAACTAATGCGATTGGAACAGCTTGTTTAAATTGTATTTTGTTTACAACTAAGCCTGTAGTAATTGATACTGCAAACGAATCGAAATTTAGACCTATTGCAATTAAAATTATTGTTATTAAATCCATTTGAATGTGTATTTTAGTTTTATAATTAATATTTGAATTCTAAAAAAAAACTTTTAACATAATTCCTTTAGGTTGAAATTACATTAAAAGTCTCGTTTCCTTTTTTTTAGGATACAAAGCCAAGTAAATATTTTACTGGTATGTTGACTTTGTAATTTTAACTACTCCCTTTTAACAAAAATATTCTCCAAATTTATAAATATTTTAATATTAAAATCAAAAAAAAATATTTTCATTTTGTGAATTTTGCGAAACTTCTTTCTTTCACCTAATATTGAAATATTTAATATATTATTTTTTTGGAATATAATTTTGTTAACTGCAAATTATTGTTTAACATTTTTTAAAATTCATTAGAAATACTTTACTATTCGAAAATATAAATTTGCCGTTCAAAAAAACAATCGAAAAGCAATGCTTTTTTAATAAAACATAATAATAAAATAATTTTAAATTCTTAGCTATGAATATTGAAGTTAAAAACCTGACTAAGAAATATGGTATTCAAAGAGCTGTTGATAACATTTCATTTGAAGTAAAAACAGGTGAAATTGTTGGTTTTTTAGGTCCAAATGGTGCCGGAAAAACAACAACTATGAAAATTATTACAAATTACATCAAATCTGACGAAGGTGATGTTTTAATTGACGGAAAATCAATGCGTGATAACCCAGATGAGCTGAAAAAATTTATCGGATATCTGCCAGAAAACAATCCGCTTTATCACGAAATGCCGGTTGTTGATTATCTCAAATTTGTTGCTAGTTTGCAAGGAATTGCAAAACCTCAGATTATGGAACGAGTCCGAAAAATGGTTGTTGTTTGTGGACTTGATGATGAAAAGCACAAAAAAATCGGCGAATTGTCAAAAGGTTATCGTCAAAGAGTTGGTCTTGCTCAAGCAATGATTCATGACCCGCATATTTTGATTCTTGATGAGCCAACAACCGGTCTCGACCCTAATCAAATTGTTGAAATCCGCAAACTTATCCGTGAACTCGGACGCGAAAAAACTGTAATTTTAAGTACTCACATCTTACCGGAAGTTGAAGCAACATCTGACAGGATTTTAATTATCAATAAAGGTAAAATTGTGGCTGACGGCACGGCTGAAATTCTTAGAAGTCAGGCTCAATCACAGGAAATTGTAAAAGTGAAAATTGAAGATGGCGACCCAAATAAAATTTTCGAGGCTCTGCAAAAACTACCAACTGTTGCTATGGTTGATTTTATAGACAGAAATAAAAACAGATTCGAAATTAAAAGTCGCCCTGAATTAACCTCAGCACGCGAAATTTTCAAAGTTTGTGTTCAGAACAATTGGGTAATTACAGAGTTAACTCCTTTCGAGAAAAAACTTGAAGACATTTTTAGAAATTTAACTGTAAATTGATTTTTCAAAAAAAATACAGAGACTTAGAAATGCAAAATTTTATTTTAAAGTAATAAGTTAAATCTTATTTTTAACAAACAAAAATATTATAATTATTTATAACAATATAAAAATAATTTACAAATGAAAGAAATTTGGATATTAGCAAAACGAGAATTACAATCGTTTTTCGATTCGCTTGTAGCCTATGTAATTATGATTTTATTCCTTGGCTTTAGCGGATTTTTTACGTGGTTATCAACCAATAATGTTTTTTACATTGGACAGGCAACACTTACAGTGTTTTTTTCGGTAGCATACTGGTCTTTATTCTTTTTTATTCCAGCACTGACTATGAAACTTTTAGCTGAAGAAAAACGTTCAGGTACAATAGAACTTTTATTAACAAAATCAATTAACGACCGTCAGGTTGTAGTTGGTAAATTTTTAGCTGCTTTAATGTTAATTACTATAGCTTTGGCGTTTACATTACCTTACGCAATTTCGGTTTCATCAATAGGAAATCTTGATTTGGGAGCAACCGTTACCGGATATTTAGGATTATTTCTTATGAGTGCAGCTTACATAAGTATTGGACTTTTTGCAAGTAGCATCACTAACAATCAAATTGTTGCATTTATGATTTCTATTTTCATAAGCTTATTTTTCCACATTATTTTTGGAGTAATTTCAAGAGGAATGACCGGTGGAATCGGACAATTTTTTGATGGTTTAAGTTTACAAACTCATTACGAAAGTATATCGCGAGGTGTAATAGATACCAGAGATTTAATTTATTTTCTATCAATAACTTTTGCAGGATTATTTTTTACTGAAATTTCACTTGCAAAAAGAAATTAATTTATTCAATCTATCAGTCTGACTGGTGCAAAAGAGTGAAAATAGTTTTAAAATTTTAAATGATAAAAAAATGAAAATCAATAAATTATATATATCAGTAATTTTAGTAATTGCTATATTGATAATTATAAATCTGATTTCGGGAGAATTTTCGTTGAGATTAGATTTAACTGAAGACAAACAATATACGCTTAGCGATGCGACAAAAAACATACTTAAGGAATTAGAAGAACCGGTAACCGTAAAAGTTTACTTTTCGGAAGATTTACCACCTGATATTGAAAAAATTAGGAAAGATGTAAAAGAAATGCTTGTTGAATTTTCGAAACTTTCTGATGGAATGTTGGTTTACGAATTTATTAATCCTGGAGAAAGCGAAGAAATTGAAAATGCCGCAGTAAAAGATGGACTTCAGCCTATTTTAATTAATGTCAGCGAAAAAGACCAGGTAAAACAACAAAAAGCATATCTTGGAGCAGTAGTCCAATTAGGTGAAGATAAGGAAATTATTCCGGTATTTGACCCAACAGGGGCAGGAATGGAGTACGGGTTTTCGACAGCTATTAAAAAATTATCAGTTATTGAAAAACCTTCGGTAGGTTTTTTGCAAGGTCATGGTGAACCTGAATTATCTGGTTTAGCTCAGGTTTACACCGAGTTAAATATTCTATACAATGTCGAAAATGTAAATATTACAGAAACAGAAGGTGTACCTGACGGAATTAAAACTTTGGCAATTATTCGTCCAACCGATAGTATTCCTCAATATGTTTTCAATCAGCTTGATAAATTTTTGGCAACAGGTGGAAAACTTGTTGTTGCTATGAACAGAGTTGGTGGTGATTTTAATAGTCAATACTGGACAGGAGTTACCACAGGATTAGAAACTTGGCTTGAAGAAAAAGGTATTTTGGTTGAAGAAAATTTTGTAGTTGATGCAAATTGTGGCTCCGTAACTTACCAACAACAATTCGGAAATTTTGTAATTCCTCAAAGTCTTCAAGTTCCTTATCTTCCAATAATAAAAACATTTGCAGACCATCCTATTACAAAAGGCTTGGAGGCTGTAATTTTGCAATTTGCTAGTTCTGTTTCTTATACAGGTGATGCTACAAATACTTTTACTCCAATTGCATTTTCATCAGAAACATCTGGTAAAAAACCAACTCCGGCAATGTTTAGTATTCAACAACAATGGACACAAGCCGAATTTCCTGAAAAAAATCTACCGGTTGCCGGAATTTTGGAAG
>Ga0316608_1000832_pt1 | contig 13243 bp, 15 predicted proteins | sample MIS2016152B_MG_FD_207673 | JGI IMG/M metagenome (GOLD analysis project Ga0316608, IMG submission 207673) | Microbial mat bacterial communities from Middle Island sinkhole, Lake Huron, Michigan, United States - MIS.2016.152B | ecosystem: Environmental > Aquatic > Freshwater > Lake > Sediment...
TCGCTGCTGGCAAGGCACTGGTTGCAACCTTGACCGAGTTGGCGTTGCCTTTAACGGCTTGGTAGAGGTCTGGCGAGGTTGTGGCATTTGGGAACAGCAATACCCCCAGAGTCGGGTGGTAGACTAGGCCCTTATCGCTTGCCCCTGCGTTTGTGACTGTGCTAGTCTGATACCTTGCAATGGACCCTGAGCTGTAGGTTCTTACCATGCTGGTCGTGTCGGTAGAACCCACCAAGAACACACCAGATCCACCCCAGTAACCCCCAGCGTCATTGATGTCACGAACGACGAAAGCTCCGTCTGTGCCAGATACTGAAAAGCTCATGGCTTGAGTACAACGTCCGATCCTAGAACTTGCAAACATTGGGAACAGAATCTCGTCTGCTCCAGAGTCGAAGACCACATTGAAGTGTCTTGTTATCGGAGCCAATGGTGTGTGTGTTCCGGTGCTGACTGTGCTGGAATAAGTTCCTGACAGGTTGATCTTGTGAATCGCAACAGAATCAGTTGAGGTAGATGCCTTCTGAGTCACGATGTAAGCGTTTCCACTCACGGGCTCGTAGTAAGCTCCAGAAGCGTGTGTGCCCTGTGCGTAGTAAACCGTCTGGGCAGCTTCCATCACCGTATCGTTTGTGGGGTCGAGGTATGCTACATTTCCGTTGCCCACGAAGTAAACCCTATTCAGAGCCTGATGGTAAACCATGGCGCAATGACCGTAGGAAGCGTGAGGCGTGGAAATGAATGTAGCAGCCAGCGTTTCAGGGTTGATCTTGTAAATCGAGCCAGCGTTGTTGATGGCGTAGAAAAGATTCGTGGAGTGGCAGTAGCAAACTCCCAAGAGGTTCAGCGAGCTTGAGGCTGCAATCGGGGTTCCGTTGATCGTCCACTGATTCCTGAACGCATCTTGAAGCGTGGACTTCCTGCACTCGATAGAGGTAGGTGCGGCACCATTGGCAACAGCGTCTTCCACCCTCACATCTTCGAGCGTAGAGTTGAGTCCTCTGATGCCCTTGATAACCAGAGTCTGATCGGTCGTTCCTACTGCCGAGCCTAGAGTGATTGTCTGGATTCCAGCGAGGTTGAAGTTCGTAGATATGGCACTTGTTGTAGCGGCAAGATCGATGTTGAACTGTAGCAGGTTCCAGCCGTTTGTCACAGCCGTTACCGTGTAGTCGGTGTTGCTAGTCCCGTCGAAAACCCTCAGATTCGTGGCACTGGTCAACGAGATGACAACAGTCCCGAAGTCAACAAGAACCGAAGGCGAGGTGTAGTCAAGACCATCTCCACGGAAGTAAAACGATCCACCGATCTTGGACCGCGCTGAACCAAGGTCCAGGGTGATGTCTGCTTGTGCTACTGCCGTTGAACTTGCAACAAGGCCCCACTTATGAGTCTGATCTGTCACCCGTCGGCCTACCGTGGGGCGCATGGCTCCAGTGGTGATGGTCACTCCAGAGGGAACTACCCCACCCTCAAAACCAAAAGCGAAGAGATTAGCCATTAGGAAAGCGTCCCAAAAAGATACCAAGCATTAGAGCCACGATGAACCACCGTTCCAGCACCGTAGCGATCAGCCACAGACAATGCGCTGTCTTTTGAACTGACGGTTGAAGTTCCGTCTCCTTGGAAAGTCAGCGTAGTGGTGGCTCCGACTGGTACGCAGGTTACATGAACCGTATCTGCCAGAGACTGAGGGCAGGTAATTGTGACTGCTCCAGCGTAGGTGAAAAACAGGGTCTTACCCTGATCCGAGTTCTGGATGGTGTAGGTCTGGGTTGCGATGTCGTTTCCGATGTTGGCGTTGGCGTAAGCTGGAGCCCCAGAGACTGACTTTAGAACCTGACCTTCGGTGCCGACGGCCAGCCTCGCAGGAGCACCAGAGACACCACCGACGACTATATCGCCTGCCGTGGTCATCGGGTTGGTCATACCTGAGCCTGATGTGACTCGCTGGTCGATCTGGATGGTCGCAGATGTAGCCGTGGTCAGGTCTTCAAACTGCACGCTCATATCGTCTGCTGCTTGGTTTGCGTAGTGCAGTTCGATTGACGAGAAGGTGTCAACCGAGGTGGCAATATTCAAAGGTGCAGCGAACTGGAACCTGTCGCCGTTTGTGGCGTGAACGTAGAACTTGATCCTGTGACTTCCGTTATCGGGCTGGGACTTGATCCTGTAACCTTCAACGATCCTAGTTGTGGCTGCAACGGAGTCACCAGAACCAGTCGTCCCTGTGATGGTAGTAGAGGCGGCAGCCAAGAGACGGTGCAGTTCCTCGTCGTAATTTGAGTACTGACCTACACTGGCGTAATGAGACAGGCTTGTTCCAGCCTGACCCTGAATCCTCACCATCATCTCAAATGGCTCGGCTGCTATGAAGTCAATGTGCTCAAGGAAATCATAAACAGCGGATGACTCAACCGGGATCGTCCAGTCCGTCCAAGTCTTGTACTTGTCAACCGATAGAGTCTCGTCCTTGGAGAAGACATCGAGGTTCGTCCTTGCTGTGGCTGTATTAGCCAAACCACTGAGGTTCTCAGATTTGAGCATATCCCCGTTAGCTACCCCCGCTACTGGGGTAGTCCAGCTTGCAGCCCCAGACCCGTCAGCGGTTAGAATCTGACCGCTGGTTGCAGCCCCAGAATCCACTTCTGTGGAAGTTACATCACTCCTTGTGGCTAATGAGCCTAGCCCTAGATTCGTCCGTGCTGTGCCTGCGTTAGCGAGGTCACTCAGGTTGTTGGCTGCTACAAGCTGTGTAGCGTTGGTGACGTTACCTAAGCCTACGCTCGTAGCCGTGAGGTTCACGGCTCCAGTTTGACCGTTTACGCTCGAAACCGTTTCAGTCTGGCTAATCTTCTCAAAAACAGTTCCGTTTGAGATAACCCAGTCACCTACCCCCCAACTCGATACCCCGTTTACAGTCGTCGTACCTGCAACCGATACCTTGTAGTAACTACCAGCCGTAGGTACGGTTCCGGGGAGAGTGGGGGTATTCGTATTTGCGTTCCAGCTCCCTAGGTAGCTTAATGCGGATACGATTGAATCTGGGATCTGGCTGGCAGTCAACTTGGAGTTTGCGTCCAAGGTAGCCACACCGTTTGCTGCACCCTCATCTGCGCTGGCGATGTAAGCGTGGGTGTGATTAGTGTTGGACTTTAGGTCGAGGGCAGCTTGGGTTAGAGTGCTGATAGGCTTGTTTAGGTCTGAGGTGTTATTGACATTGGACAAGTCCACATCAGACTTATCGAGAACTACGACACCAATCTTCCCAGCTACGCTGGAGACTGCGCTTGAACCTGAACCAGTTCCTGGTAGAGAGTTGATAGGCATGGCTTAGAAACTCTCCACAACTTCAAGCTGACAGGCACTACCACCTGCTGCGACTCGTGCGTAGATCTGGAGCTTAGCCCCGAAAGCAGGCTCCATGGAACCACCTGCGATGATGGTCAGACCTGCTGTAGCGTCTGCTGGTGCGTTGGAGTAGCCCGTGTTGGCCGGGGCCAAGATCACATTACTGGAGCCGTTGTTCTTGAGGTAGATGGCACTACGGGGCTTAGAGTCGCTAAGTAAAACCCAAGCACCTTCGGTAACATTTACCCTCCGTACTCTCCAATTTTCGAGTGAAACGGACTCAACTATCCTGCCTGAAACGTCCCTTGCGAGCTGGCTGGACTGGGGTTGCGTTGATATTGTCATATCAGGTTCCTACTTGAGTTCAGATCATCTTAACTACTGGAGCCGAGATGTCAATAGGGGAGTCTCACTAAAAATCTTCCGGGGTTATTTCAACCTGCGGTGCAGGATCACGGTCTGACGTGGCCACCACATCGATCACCCCGTCTTCTTCGTTCTTAACATCGTAAACTTTCAATTTTTCCATGGTTCCAGTAAACGGGCTGGAGATTACCGGGAACACCGTGATCTTATGCTCGTGAGTGTGCTCTACCTTTTCACCCTTGTCATATCCGGCCATCTTATTTATGAGCTCAACAGCCTTTAACACGGTCAAAGCGTTCAAACCGGGGCGTTTTTTGTTGCGATTGAAATCGACTATCAACTGCTTGAGTATCGCAGTCTGAGTTTCCCTTGAGACAATCGGAGATAATGCGTTCTCTGCCAGAGCCATTGCAGCCTTACGCTTAGTCTCATCTTTGGAAAGGAAAGACCTGACATCAAACTCAGCTTCGGCTTCATCAATGGCATCTGCTGCGTCACCAAGGGCCTTTCTCCGCACCCGTAGGTACTCACTTGCCATTAGCTCCTGTTGGTAGCCATGGGACGAGAAGACCGACTCTAGGGTTCGTTCTAGGTCAGGCTGTTGGATTGTAAGGGCAGTGGTTGGCATAACGAAATTGAGAATACAAAAGTTGGATTGTACCCTCGATTCCTGAAATGAAAGACTAGGCTAAGACCTGAGAGGCACCCAGTATAGCTCTGCCTTCACCTTCCGTAAGCCACAAGTAGAACTTCAGCTTATCTCTTTCCATGACCGATCGGTAAAGATCAATCAACACCAAAGGCTTAATCAGCGTAGCTTTCCTGCCAGCGCAGTTTACAACAGGGCTGTCTATGCACTCAAGAAATTCTGAGTTTGAGTCAAAGTAACCTTGTACACAAGACGCAGGGCGATTAGCCAAAACCGTGGCCTGAACCACATCAAAGAGCATAAACCTACGAGACCTGCTGATAAAATCTAGCCTGCTACCGTAAGGGTCTTTGTATGGGGTGGTCAAGGCTTTGCTCTTGTAATCCTCCCTGATGCCCATAGCTGCCTCATAATCAAACCACTCACCTGATATTTCATGCCCATACAAACTTGCATGAAGTATCTTCTCATCCCGAGAGCCACCTTCAAGAAAATCAAACACCTGCAACATAGCTGGGTTCCCTGTCTGCAAAGAACTGAGCCGAGCTGTAGGTGTACTCTCCGCAGTGTACCCGACCTTAACTGGAGCACCTTCCTCTGTGCCGATCCAATAAACTCCCACATCGCTTACCTCGTTGTCGCTTCGGTTAAAAAAGGGGGCAGGTTGAAGCGACTTAAAACCCCTCTGGTCCATGACTCCCAGAGTTGCCCTACAGGAGTATAAGCACTAACCATACTAAGTCAAGAGCTATCTGGAGACTAACCTTGTTCAGTCTTCAGTAATAACTTGATACACCACTTAGTGATTTTTCAAAAAAAATTTTTGAGGCACCTCTGAAACTACTACAACTTGACACACCGAGATAAACCGACCCCCCTATCAAATGCAGCATGTAAGTAAATTGCGATGCGTCGCCTTGACATCACCCCACCTTTCCAGCCTTAAGCCTAGGGACCCCCAGATAATTTTAGCCTTGTGCAGTCAACTTCGCATAGATGGCAAAATAATAGTTATGATATCTTTATGGAAGTGGACTGTACATTGCCCGTATCCTATGGCCTATGAGATGACCCTCGCCGCCCTATGAGGATGCCAGAAACGCACGTTAGCCAAAAGCCTAGGCCCGTCAAAACTGATAGGACAGGACCAAAAATGGCTTTTTTGGCTTGTATCAATTTTACCAGTACCAGTACTATCTATTCTACATAAAAAAGTGTAGTATATGTATAGTGATAATATTTCGATAAAAGACTATACCACATTTTTCGGCAAAAAACAGATGTCGCGTTGGACCTGCGTGGGGTACTAGTAAGATTGACACTTAATGAGAAGTAAACTCTCAAATTGTCAAGTTTTGGAGAAGTAAAGTTTCCAAAAATCAATTTTGGTATGTTCACATTTCACGTATAGTTTCTTAATTAAACTTTTGTGAAAAGGTTAAAATTAAACTCGATCCAAATCTGTATCGATTTTATGTTCTTTTCAGCCTTAGAAGCAATTTTGTATCATGTTTTAGTTCAATTCCAGACAAAATTGTATCAATCTATTATCAAAGCCTTATTCTATATGAGGGTCAAGTTTGGCATGATCCTTTCTATAAGGTTTTGCCCATTTTCTTACTCTAACCAAAAGGATAAAACGAATATGAGCACAAGCAAGAATGGAGTAATGGTTGCCCCTGTGGTTTCAACTTGGACAACTAGGTTAAATGACGCAAGGTTGAGCCTTGCCGATAAGATCAAAGGGAACAAGGAAAAGTTGACAATCCTTGAAGTTGAAGCGAAGAAACTATTTGGTGACGGTATCACGCCAGAAGTCTTGAAGTCTATGGTTGCCTTTGGTGGTGGAGTCAAAATTGAAAAAAGACTCAAGAAACAAGGCGAGACTAAGGCCAAACTGGCTAGCATAAGCCTAAAAGACTTTGCTTCCCTTTCTATTGGCGAAACAAGCTTAAGCCTTGCCACTGCACAAGTAAAGGTTGATGATCTTACCGCGGAACTTGAAACCATGGAAGGTCAAGCGATTCTTGAGGGGATTATGGTTATCCCTTCCGGTGAATACAAAGCTTTGAATTCCAGCGATAAAAAGAAAGTTGCCCTCGTATTCAAAAAGAACAGCTTGAGCCTTTCGGATTATTCCAAGTCATCCGGAACTTGGACAGATGGTAAATTCACCCTTGTGAAACAAGTTCCAGTCATTGCCAAACTGCAAGCATAAAAACATACCCCGAAACTGGGCCCTTCTAAGTGTAAGGGTATAGGGAGCAAAACCCCCCAGTTTCACTTTATGGCTAGCATTGTTAGCCGTATCTCTTAAGCCTTGGCAATGTCAAGGCAAGGGAAGATAGGAAGTTTACATTTTAAGCCTAATCATAGGCAAAGGAAACCCTCTAAGGCTTAAGTCTTAGCAAGTTGGGTTTAATGGTATGGTTCCGATAATCGTAAAACGGGACCATAAAACCAGATATTCTAAAATCTGGTTTTGAAAGGCCCGATTGGGTGCCTAGTCCTGCCATGAATTTACAACTCGATGGTAGGGAAAATCTAAAACTCGGTGGTTTCCACTTGTAAAATTGAAACCTAAAAGTGGATGACGGGGCAAACGACAAGGCTCCAAGAGCAGGAAGAAACGAGAACAAGGGTATCGCTAGACCTAGAGTCTAGTCTTGTTTTTATGGCATATACAAGTCCAGTAGCCCTTTGAGTCTATATCAGAGGGAACGACTGGTCTTGGTTATCGCCTAAGCCCATAAAAGGAATGCCCGAAAGGAAAGGGATATGGGTGACAGTCTGGCGTAGGTAGCCGACTGGTAAAAGGTTTCAACGCATGCACTGGACAGGAAAAACCAGTTTAATAAAACCAGTCCCGAGATAGCCCACTGAGGTTAGGTTATCACGCCACGGAATACACGGAAGGCCAGACTAGGCATACGCTTAGGCTTTGGTATTGAGGTTCGATCCCTCTCCGTGGCAATGTTAGAGTCTGGTATCGGCCTAACCCGATACTACGGCCGTCCAAGTTGCAACACAGCCCGAAGGGTTCATTTCCTTCTATCCTACGGGCTACCGGACCGCAAAGGAAACAGACTCACAACGCCATATGTTCGAGGGCGTTTTAACTCGGACTAGTTCTATTTAATGAGGTTAATTTATGTACAGAATCAGTTACCCAACAACATCGGGAGGGCTACGTCTGGGAGTCTCCCCAGATGACTTGTCCCAAGAGGCACGAATTGCACTTGGGATTACGAAAGGGAAGATGAACATACCCCTTTTTGATGGTCTTGATGAGGCAACCACTTTCAAGCAATGGCAACGATCCCAGAAGGTGGTTGCACAAGTCGTTTCAGCTTGTGGTACTAAATTCATGGAATCAAAGGTGGTTTGGTCTAAGAAGCAGGTCTTGGATATTGCCCACCACATTCAACCTCTGGTTGCAGAAGTCGAAAGACTCAGAGACGAGACTTACAGATCCCTTTGGGCCTGTAAGACACCGATTCTTGACGCTTGCAACCACAACGCAGAAGTAAAGAAGATTCTTGACGACTGCATAGCCAAGGCAACGATTGAAGGGATGACCACGGGCTTCCGCCCAGAAGAAGTCCCGATCCCTAACCACACCACGAATGATGAGGTTGAACACCTGATTGCCTCATCCCACACTAGGGACATGACGACACTGGCAACGCAGTTCACGGAAGACTTGAAAGATATGTTCCGCAAATTGGCAGACGACTCTAAAGATATTCGAGTCCGTAAAGAAGGCCCCGGCTCGCAGGCTTACGCCTTGCAGTCTATGATCGAAAGCCTTGAGCCGTTTATGAAACAGTTCAGCGATTCTCCAGACCTTATTTCTGACATGGAGAAGGTAGCCAAAGTCTTGAAAGGCTGCCCTGTCTTGTCGAAAGGTGACTCTGGTTCCATGGTAGATGTGAGGGAGAGAGCCAAGGAAGTTATGGCTATCTTCGAGCGTCCACAGGCACCTGTCCAAGTACAAGCACCTGAAAATCCCTTCAATGATGGCCATTTTAACGATGCAGACGAGTTTGAGCTGGATGAGCCACTCCCCTACCCTGAAGTCGAGCCAGTGGCTATCTATCACCCCGAGAATGAAGTGGTAGAGCAACCTGCAACACCTGCACGATATGGCTGGGGGAGCGACGACAATGAAGTCAACTTCTAACGAGTTCCACCTCGGTGCCATCGAGCACCACAAAGATTGCTCTATCATCATGGAGCATGGAGTTTACACGGTCAGGAAGTATGGTGTCGGGCTTATCGGCTCAACTCGCAGACTGAAAACCGCACGAAGCATAGCCAAAAGGAGCACAAGCCATGAAGTCAACTTCTAAACAACGACCAGACACAACTAAGAAGACGATTGCCAAGATCAAAAGGCGATTCGTCAGCGACTTTGAAGCCAATACATATTACAGATATTACACAGGTGGCTTCGATCACACCACCATCCAAAACAAAACGCCCCGGTGGTGGCGACGATTATTTGCATAGCAGGCATACACCGAGGTCAAGGAGGATGGAATCGCCTTGACTTCACTAACCTCTATCGTAGGCTTATTAAAGCCCAGTCTACGCTAGCTTATTCTGTAAGGGCTGGAGATAAGAAAACATGAAAACCACTTTGAATCGAGTCCTCGCAGCAGTGCGGGAGGAGATGGACATCGTTTCCCATAAGCGAAAAGCTATCGAGGTCATCGGCCCCCCGAGTACGGGCAAGACACAGGCGTTTACAGTATTAGCCAAAGGCAGGCTTTGCTACTGCAACACAACGCAGATGCACTCCGACGGGCCAACCAGTGCACCTGCACCTGACCTCGAAAGAAGGGAAGTCATTGACCTCATGCACACGAAGTTTAAGTCATTGTTTGCTATGGCAAATGATGGCTCTGGAGAACCAGTCATTCTCTTCTTTGACGAGTTTGCAGCAGCTCACACGGAAGTCCAGAAGGTCATCAACGACATCCTAGACAGGCGTGTCTTAGCCGACAGGAAGCTACCCGAAAATGTCACTATCGTCCTAGCTGGCAACGGCAGGGAACACAGCTCTGGGGTAGCATCGACCATGGCCCACACGATCCGCAGGAAGTTGGTCTTCAAGATCGGTCACGATATTGGGGGCTCCATGGCCTACGCAGTCGATAAGGCTTGGCACAGCGAGGTAATCTGTTACCTCGCTATGAAACCCGCTGCATGGTACAGCAACTCCGACATGGCAGACGACGAATCTCTGAGCCTGCAATACAGGAAAGCAGCCCAGAATAATGATCCCTACGCTTGTTCCTCTGGTTGGGAGACGATCTCTAACCGCCTTAAGATTTATGAAGCTAAGTTAGAGCACAACAAGAAGATCAAGGACGGGGTTATTAAAGATAAACCTTTGGCTGAGATCTACTCTGTACCCGACACCTACCTCTTTGCAGCTTGCATAGGCGAGGCTAGAGCAGTGGAGTTCCAAGCTATGAGGGGAACCAAGATCCCAAGCCATCCCGACTTGCTTGAGGGCAGGGCTGAGGTTCCCGAGGAAGCTATGGCCACTTGGCTCTGTGTTGCCCGTATGGGTAGCCTGTTTAGTCCGGGCAATAGTACCAAGACCTGCAATGTCATCAAGGGGTTATCCCCCGAGTTCATCGAGGTCTTCTGGAATATTGCAGGTAAGACTGCACAGGTCTACATAAAGTCTAAGGGAGTCCAAGCTAAGTCTGGAAGACTGTCTCTCATTGGCCGAGATGGCAACGGCTCCCCTTATTTCCCCGGTGTAGCTGAAATCCTCAACGACCCCCGTTATTCCGCTATGTTGGAGCAGCAAATCAAATGAGCATTCATCTTCAGGCTAAACTGGATGTCGCTAGGGTAGACATTCAGTGCGACCTTAAGTACGCCCCGATTGTTTCCCTCTTGTGGGCTCGGACGGACTACATCGACGCATCCAAAGGCCCTACCGCTTGCACCGACGGCACATCCCACTTCTGGAACCCTGACTTCTTGGAGTCCCTCCCACGCAACGAGGTCAGGCTGACCAAGCTCCATGAACTCGGGCACGACTGGTTGTTTCACCCCGGTGGACGATTCCAAGAAGCCATTAAGTCCTACGGGGCTGAGATAGCCAACACAGGGGCAGATCATGTGGTCAACAACTTCCTCGTGGATTGTGGTGAAAAGCTCGGACCAGACTGGCTCTGTGACAGGAAATATCAAGGCTGGAGTCTTGATATGGTTTGCCACGACCTATCCAAGGACCAGAAGGCCCAGAAGTCTAAGCCTAACCCCAAGCCGGGGCAAGGTGGAGGTCACGAAGCCATGGAAAACGCTACTCCCCAGCAACAAGCCGAAGCCCAAGCCCAAGCCGAGAAAGCTATAGCCAACGCTAGTCTTATGGACGGGATCTCCAAGGCAGCAGGTCTTGACCACGTAGATTCAGATGGCCAAGGCTCAAGTGCCATGGCATCCAGGCTTCAGGCAGCGAGGGACGCTCGCCACAAGGCTAAGGACTGGCGTTCTGAGCTCGACGAGTTTAAGGGTGAGCTTCGGTCTGGTGAACAGATCAGCACCTACTCCAGGGTATGCCGTCGGCCCATTCCGGGGATCATTCGCCCCGGCAAGAAGCGTGAAGGCGAACCACGGATCTGGGTTATCATCGACTCATCTGGGTCCATGTACATGGACCTGCCTAAGATTATGGTCGAGCTTGAGGTGATGAGTGACGACGGCTACAAGTTCGATGTAATCTGCACGGATGGCGAGGTCTACGGTCCCTTCAGCTTCGACGCTCACGACTTCGACTACCGATCACTCCCACTCAAGGGCGGTGGAGGTAGTGATATGGTTCCAGCCTTTGAGAAGATGCGGGATCTCTGCCCAGAGGTTGACGCTATCATCTTCTGCACAGACGGTGGGATTGATTGGCCTAGCGAGGAGCTGGTACGGAGCCTAGAGGTTCCTGTTATCCTGTGCGAGTTCGCAGGACAGAAAAGCAAGGAAGGAAAGTATTTCTACAAACATCTTTTAATTAAGTGAGGTCACGATGAGAAATTGGCTGTTCAAAGACACTGGCTCAGGTCAAACTGTAATGTACGACGAGAAGACCGGCAAGAGTATTGCTGTATTCTACTGCCCTAAAGAAGCAGAGAAGCTACGAGATTACCTTGAAGCATATCTTAACCGCATTAGCGATAGCGATATTCAAGACGCTATCACTGAGAGCATGGCCTACAACTGCATCGTTCACCTACCTTGGTCGAAGCAGGCAGAGGACGAGTTGAGCAACCGATGTGATGAGTGCGTACCAGAATGCGGTGAGTTCTGGGGTGAAGATTGGCGAGTACACCTTGATAGAGAGGAGGTTGACGCATGAACACCAAAATGTTTTTCCAACACGGCAAGAAGGCAGGCACTACTGAAAAGGTAGTCCACTTCTACGCCAGCAAAGGCTACGCTGTAACGAGCAACCAGTACGCCATATACCTTGAGAAGATCGACATAGACCTTGGCAACGAGGACTTCCAGATCGAAACGGCTGTACTCAAGAAAGCCAAAGGTCAGTGGCAAGATCTAGGGAGACACGCTGCAAATGTTCCCTACCCTAGCATCATCTCGGTTATAGACCCGCCACGGTACGGTGGCTTTACCTTCAAGGTCTCTAAGGCTGAGTTCGTCAGGCTTATGAGGCAGGCAGATCAAGTCTCATGTGAGAACGCTTACTGGGTTAAGCTGACTTGGGCCAAAGGTAAGCTCACGGCCAAGGTAGCTACGCCTATGGGTGAGTACGAAGGAACGACTGACATTGAAGGCTACTGGGAAGACTCGTTCAACGGTAAGGTCGAGTGGCTTGAGATGGTCAAGGGGTTTAGGTCAGACGAGCTTGAGATAACCAAGCTCGGAAAAGCCTTGATGATCCGAGGAGTTAGTCACGATGAAATCTTTTGTGTGAGTCCTGTAAAGGTAGACTGATGAAAAAGATCATGCTGAGGTACAAGGACAACGGCATCTCGTACATCTATATGTACATGGAAGATGGTCGCCAAGACATCGGGCACACCAGAGATCAAAAGCTAGGAGCTAAGTTCGATAGTATAGCCCAAGCTGTGTTTATTCTCAAGCCAATCTTCGATACATACGACGAGTGGAAACTTCAAGACTACGAGCCAGTGGAGGTAGAGGTGTGAGCTGGCGTTTAATATGTAAGCCAATCGTACCGTCAAGTAACACAGGCGATTGGTGGTACGAGAGGACTGGCAGATGGGGTCCAGTTCAAAAGACACTCAGAAACTGGATGGCCTATGCTACAAAAGGAGAGGCTCTCTTTGCCCTGCATCAGGTAAGAGAGAACGATGAAGATATGTTCAGCTATTCAGTGGAGGAAATCTGGTGAAATACTACATAATTGAAAACATCAGAGACGATGTCCCTGATATGGCATTTGCCACACGGCAAGAGGCGTTGTTTATGCTGAACAACGACCAGAGTAAAACTGTTATGTCAGAACAGGAGTTAATACTGGCAAAATCTAAATCTTGGAATTGGAGTTAACTATGAGTGCATTTATTGGGAAGAAGGTACTTGTTAGGTGCAAAAATGCAGGCGTACATACAGGGGTATTTGTAGATAGAACACCAGACACTCTAACATTAAAGGATTCGTGCAGGATCTGGAGGTGGCGAGGAGCACACGACCTGAGTGAGGTGTCAATGATGGGTGTGAGCAGGTCAGCGCACACAAGGATTTCTTGTGTTATCCCTATCATCCAGCTTACAGCATCAGATGTCTGTGAGGTTATGCTAGTTGCAGAGGGGGTTGATCTAAGCCCTGTCCACAATGAATAACGGCTACGGCAACGGCAACGGCAACGGCAACGGCAAC
>Ga0316608_1000833_pt1 | contig 13209 bp, 9 predicted proteins | sample MIS2016152B_MG_FD_207673 | JGI IMG/M metagenome (GOLD analysis project Ga0316608, IMG submission 207673) | Microbial mat bacterial communities from Middle Island sinkhole, Lake Huron, Michigan, United States - MIS.2016.152B | ecosystem: Environmental > Aquatic > Freshwater > Lake > Sediment...
ACAACTTTATTATGTATGTAGCCACCACCCGTTTTCAGATTATTTTAGGACAAGAGTTATTATTTGAAACCACTTGGCGTGAACGGGAAAGCTATTTAAATAGCATGAAAGGCTATCGTGGCTTGCTGTTATTACGCGGTGCAATAGAGGTTGACCACAGCGTTTATTTTTCTCAATTTATTTGGAATACCAAAGAAGACTTTGAAAATTGGACTAACTCGGAAGCGTTTATAAAAGCCCATCTGCAATTTGGAAATACCGCCATTATGTTTCATAAAAAGCCTGTTTTTGAAGACTTTACTGTTGTCATACAAGAAACGGCAGGCAAGCCGCATAAATAACCCCTGAAAATCCCCCAATTTTATAGATTTACTTTAGGTTGAGTTTTTAATCAAAGCATGAAAATAATCGACAAGTCATTGATGACAAGTTAAATAAATTAACAACTTGTGACTTCAGTCACACTTTATCAACCTTTAGCAAGGGTGTGTTTTTTTAGTAAACAAGGTACTATTGTGGCTAGAAACTCTTGAATTTATATCTTAAGGTGATTTGGCAATGATTGAAGTAAATAATAGTAATGACAGCGGTGCTGGCTCTTTGCGTGATGCAGTTGCAAACGCCACTTTAGGCGATACAATTAGTTTTTCCCCCAGTTTAGCAGGGCAAACCATTACCTTAACCAGCGGTGAAATTGTTGTTCCTAAGGGGTCTAATTTAACCCTTGATGGCGCGGCAGCAGCGGGCTTGACCATTAGTGGCAATTTTACCTCCCGAGCATTTACAATTAATGCTAATGCAACCAATCCAACTGATTTTACCGTAAAAAACCTCGCCTTTATCAATGGAAAAACGACCGAACGCGGGGGGGCAATCAACACAACCGATAATGTGCATTTAACCTTAGACAAGGTTGCTTTTAGTAATAACACCGCTGATAAAGGCGGCGGGGCAATTTTTAATAGTTTCAGCAGCACACTTTCGGTTACAGATAGCATTTTTAATGATAATAACGCGACCGCAAGCAACAACGAACGGGGTGGCGGGGCAATTTCCTTTGCCAGTTCAGGGGCAATTACGATTCTCAACACTGAGTTTAATCGGAATCAAGGTATCAATGGCGGAGCGATTTATAGCAACCAAGGAAAATTAACAGTTGATAATTCGCATTTTGTGGGAAACGGCACAACGGCGGCTTTTTTTGAAACTGCTTATTTACGCGGCTTTGGTGGAGCGATTTACACTGACCGTGCCAGCAGCTTAACCGAAACGGTTGGAACGATTAAAATCAGCAATAGCGTGTTTGATGGCAATAAAGGGGAAAGCCAAGGTGGAGCAATGTACTTGTTCACAGGAGAACAAGACAGCGTTAATCTCACTGGCAATACTTTTTCAAACAATGAAGTCGCCCCTTTAACGGGAAATCCTAATAGTGTTGGAATAGGCGGCGGTGTAGTGCAAATGACAGAGAAACCCAATCAAGGGTTTAGTCTAATCGGCAATACCTTTACCAATAATGTCGCGACAGGTCAAGCAGGTGCATTGTGGGTTATGAACGCGCCAACAACCATTGCCAATGATACGTTTACAGGCAACAAGGTATTAGGCAGTGGTTCTAGTAATGTGGGGGGGGCAATCGCTTTATTTTCATCGGGATCAATTGTTAATAGTAGCTTTGTTGATAATGTCACAGGTGGTCAAGGCGGCGCAGTATGGACTCGCTCGAATGACCATCTGGATGTGGTCAACAGCACTTTTTTAGGCAATCAAGTCACAGGACTTGAAACCCATAGCAATGGCGGCGCGTTAGCAATACACGGTTCTGCCGCAATTGTGAATAGCACGTTTGTTAATAATTCAGCAGGCTGGGTCGCTGGGGCGATTGTTCTTAATGCCACAGAAGTTATTACGGTTGAAAATAGTATTTTTTTAAATAACACCGCACAAAACGGCGGGCCTGCGGGAAAAGGACATTCGCAAACCACGAATCGTTATATCGCCGATAAGGGTGGCAATATTCAATGGCCCGAGAAAAAAACCAGTTATAACGCAACCGAAACCATTACGATAGCTGACCCGATGCTCGATACCTTGCAAACAGTCAATGGTTTATCTGTTATGCCGTTGCTCGCAGGCAGTCCTGCGATTGATGCGGGAACGGGTAAAGGTGCGCCTGCCGAAGATGGACGAGGGCAAGTGCGGATTGATGGCGATGGCAATGGCAGTGTAGTAGCAGACAGTGGTGCGTATGAATTTACCAAAGCGGCGGCGATGTTACCACAATTTTCTATTGTAGCGACCGATGCCAATAAACTAGAAAGTGCAGGGGGTTTTACCTTTACCGTTAATCGCACAAGCAGTTTGACAGAGGCGTTGACAGTAGAGTGGTCTGTTGTCAATGGTACAACAACGCCTGAAGATTTTGCCATTGGTGTTTTGCCAACCACCTCTGGCACGTTAAGTTTTGCTGCCAATGAAGCGACAAAAATTATCACGATTCCTGTCACCAATGACAGCGTTGCCGAAGCCGATGAAACCTTTAACGTATTGCTAGGAAACAATCCTTTGGGGATAAATTCAGCAACAGGCACAATTATTAATGATGATGTGATAACAGGAACAACAGGAAATGATACGCTCTCAGGAACCAGCGGCAATGATACCTTGCAGAGCGGTGCAGGCGATGATGTACTGGATGGAGGGGCGAGCAACGATACAGTTGTTTATGCAGGGATTTTGAAAAACTTTACGATTAGTAAAACCGTTACAACCACGACCACCACAACGACCACTATTACGATTAAAGATAGCTCAGGGGCAAATGGCACAGACAATCTAAGCAATGTAGAGAAATTGCAATTTGATGATAAAACTATCAATTTAGCCATACAAGCTAAAGCGGATGTGAACAATATTGCGGCTGCGGATTTACAAAGTATTCAAGAATTGTATATTGGCTTTTTTAAACGTGTTCCCGATGCTGACGGGTTGGCATACTGGATAGACCAATTAAAAGCAGGACAAACCATTGATAAAATTGCGGATGCGTTTTATGAGGCGGGTGTGCAGTATGGCAGTGTGACAGGGTATTCTGGCGCAATGACTAATACTGATTTTGTCACACTGGTTTATGCGAACGTATTAGGACGCACTGGATTAACAATTCCTAGCATGGCTGAAGTCGCTTTTTGGGCAGATTCATTAGCGGCGGGTACGCATACGCACGGCTCTGTGGTTAATTCCATGCTAAATACCGTTCATACCCAATATGCAAATGATGTAACGTGGGGCTGGGTTGATAAATTATTAATTAACAGAACCACTATGGCGAACAAATTTGCTGTGGAATGGGGCATTAGTTACACCACCCCTGAAGCCTCGATTACACAAGGGATAGCGATTGCAGGGGCTGTCACTGATGCGGACATCAATGCCGCCATTACTTTAACAGGCTTAAGCGGGGTCTTTGTTTAAGTTTTATTTTAACATCCCCCTTTGCAAAAGGAGGGGGGGTTTTTAAGCAAAATCCAATGGCGCAGGTTTACCAATATGGTAGCCCTGCGCATACTCAATCCCAAAATCTCTTAAAACTTGCAAAATCGCTTCATTTTCCACAAATTCTGCCACCACTTGTTTACCTAATGTTTGAGAAACCTCGGTTAGGGCTTTGACAAAAATCTTATCATCTTTATTTTTATCAACGTGTTTCACAAAAGAGCCATCTATTTTTACATAATCAACAGGTAAATGTTTTAAGTAATAAAACGAGGAAAATCCCACCCCAAAATCATCCAAGGCAATCGCACAACCTAAGCTCTTGATGTTTTTAATTAAATTTTGCGCTGCTAAAAAATTAGAGACCGCCGAGGTTTCAGTAATTTCAAAAATAATTTGTTTAGGATTAACTTTGTGCAGTGATAATTGCGCCGCAATATCCTCAAAAATACTGCCATCATTCATCGACCAACCTGATAAATTAATGGCTAATTTACAAAAATTATTATTTTGTTGCAATTGTGCTTGTTTTTTAATCGCTGTTTTAATCACCCAGCGATCAATTTTCCCAATTAAACCTAATTCTTCAGCAAAACCAATAAACTCATCAGGCATAATGATTTTATCCTCATTGCCTTTCATCCGAATCAGACATTCATAATGGCTAATTTTATTTTTCTTGATGTCTAAAATGGGTTGGTATAATAATAAAAAGTGGTTATTAATCAATGCATCATCAATCACATCTTTCCAATAATGGGTTTGTGTTAATTGTTCGTGATAATGAATATGAGGCGAAAAAATATGATACTGCGCCCCTCCCAACTCTTTTGCCTGATACATCGCTAAATCTGCATTGGATAATAATTCATTAATAGTTGCGCCATGCTGTGGATAAATCGCAATGCCAATACTGATAGTGACTTTATAAACTTTTTCTTTAAACTGGTATTCTAATTTAGACAACACTTGATTAATTTTTGTTGCCAAATTTTCTATGCCATTATCATCTTCATATTGCATAACAATAGTAAATTCATCGCCACCAATTCGACATAAAAAATCACTGCTGCGTAAGTTTTCTTGTAAAATTCGCCCGACTTGTATCAATAGTTTGTCCCCTGCTTCATGTCCATTTGTGTCATTAATAATCTTAAATTGATCCAAATCCAAATAAAATAACGCCAAGGAAAAACCATAACTTTTAGCCGCAAAAATTCGATTGTTTAATTCAGTTTGAAACATTCTACGATTATGTAATCCTGTTAAAGGGTCTTCAGAGGCCATTTTTAACAGCTCATCTTGCGCTCTTTTTCGATCACTAATATTAATACCTATTGTTAATATCAGTTTTTCTGTCTTTGCTGTATTGCCTTTAATGACTGAATGCAACCACGAGATATGACAATTGCCTTTATCGGTTAATAACACCCCATCAATATTGAACATATCCAATAACTGACCTTGGCGTAATTTCACAAGCTTTCGATGATGTTCTGTTTCAATACTGGGAATAAAGTTTTCAAAAGGCTGTCCTAAAATAGCTACTTTATTCATTTCAAACTCTTCTAGCCCCGCTTTGTTAATTGAAACAATCAGTCCTTCTGCGGTTTGTAGAATAATCATAATCGGTGCAACTTCAATTAATTGTTGAATAAAATCACGTTCAATAGATAATTCAATTGTTTTTTCTAATAGCTGACTCGTATTTTCATTAACTTGCTGCTCTAAACTTTCTAATTGATTACAAACCTTTAAAGCAGTGTAATTTAATAAGGTTAATTCATCATAACCTAAAATAACAGGACACATTTTTTTCATTTGTGCGCGAAATTGTGAGTATTGACAATGCGCCAGTAAAGGTAATGCTTGCGAAAAAGATGAAATCCGTTTTAAGGAAAATAGCACGACAAAAAACAATACCAATATCGAAGCCAAGAAATTAAGAACCCCAAATAAGATGATGTTTCTGATATTTGTTTTTAATTCTTTTTGTTCAGCCGTTACATCGTCAATAATCACAAAAAAGGGAGCTTGATTAATAGGAGTAGGATTGACTGAAAAAAGAAAAACTTCATACCAATGCTCATCTAATTCAAACGTATATCGACTTTTAAGTAAATCTGCGACTGAAACATGTTGCTTGACTAATTCAAATAGCTTTTCATTTAATCTAGGATTGTGTAAACCAGAAAAAGCATAAGGCCAGGTAGGATTTGGTGCAAATTCATCTTTGATTAAAATCCCCATATCGGTGTCAGTGATATTTTTATATTCGATGATAATATCTGAAAACTTTCGAGCCATACTGACGATAGCGACTAATTCACCATTGCCCAGAATAGGCGTGATAGTATGCTGAAAACACGCCCCTGAACAATCCAGTTGCTGTTGAGGCTTTTCAAATTTAAGGGTTTCTTTGATGGCTTTCGCTTGCGGTGTCAGCATTGACCCCCAGCGTTTGATTAGTTTTCCTTCTCGATTAAATAACAGGATATTTTCTACCCCACCAAAAATTTGCCAGTGCTGCCAATTTTTTTCGATATAAGCAATGTTGCTGCGCACTGTATTGCTTTTATCCGTGTTAAAGGTAAGGTCAATTAACAGGCTAAAATTGTTAAATGATTTTTGACTTAATGCCCGCGCAATATAAGCGTGGCTTTGGGCTTTTTTTTGCAGGGCAATCGCAAAGTTTTTTTCAGTATCAAGGTAAAGTTTGTAACTAAAAATACCCAATAATAGTAAAAAAACTCCACTAAACAGCAGGGCAAACTTCCATTTCAAACTAAAAAAGTGCTTGTGCTGCATAGGAATTAGAATCGGTAGGAAAGTTGAAAAGCGAAAAGATCCCAATCTTGTACAGTTAAGCGTTTGTTTGAATTGTCTGCTTGCGAAAGCCAAGACGTGCCATGATTTTTATAATAGTCGGCGCGAATCATCCACGCATTATCAATATTCCATTGCAAGCCAAATACCCAGCTACGACTAAAAGCCAGATGATTAGGCAAGCCTTTTTTTATCGCATTTTCACCTGTACGGTCTTTAATATCTTGATAATTAACATCATAACGCACGGTGGCTTGTAAAGCAGGCATAATTGGATAACTGGCTTCAAGATAATAATTTTCACTGATAAATTTGCGGGCAGGTATCGCTGCCCCTAAGCTAGCAATTTGATTCCAACGCAAAGAGTATTCTGCTGTGAGGGTTAAATCGTCAATCACTTGCCGTGCTGAAATAACCAGCGGCGAGACAGAAAAGGAAGCAGAGCTTAAAAAATCATCGGCACTGGCATGGTATTTTAAATTGGTATTGGAATAACTTAAGGCAAGTGAAGTGTTGTCATCATTCTTATCATAGCGCAATTGTGTCACAAAACTGGGCTTTGTTGTGACTGTGCCACGCGCTGAAAGGGCTAAAAAGGAATTAATGGCTTCGTTATTATCTGAAATTGGCATTCCGTAAAAAAAACGAAAGTGTAGCTGTCCATAATCGTCATTATGCTTTACAAATACTTGTCCACCATCTGCGGAGAGAAAAATAGTGCGCGACCGGTCAAAATACAATCCCATTGGTAATAAGATAGTCGGGTGAGTAAACGCCACATCGCGGGTTTCATTATAAAGTCCAAACGGACTTCTGACTCGCCCTAGCCGCAGTCCAAATTGGCTTTCGCCATCGTTGAATAAGGTTAATTCTGCTAAAGCGTGGTCTAACTTTAAATTTCCTCTGTCAACATTGCCTGAACGCTTATAAAGTCCTTGTACCATAAAAGTCAGGTTATTCAACGGCTGATAAGTCAAATTCAAACCTATTTCTGTCAGTCCTGTTGCAAGACTGTCATCACTGTGACCATACACATTATTGCCAGAAGAGTGAAAAAACCCTTGGGTTAAAAAACCATGCAGCTGAACTTTTTCCTCTAAAAAATCAGCATAACTAAGAGAGCTATAAAAGATAGCCAGCAGCAGTACGATATTATTGATAATCAAGGGAATGTACCTTTGAATTTTCAGATGGACTGTCCAGATAACCAATCGCATTGGGTGTATTGCTAATGGCTTCCTGCATTTCTTCTAAGGAAGACACCTGTGTAGGTGCCGTGCCTGTTCCTGAGTAAACCAATCGATTCCAAATACTTCTTAGCTGGTGGGGAAACATATTCAAATTATTTTTAGTAAATGACTTATGTACAGGATGGTCATCGGTTAAAACAAAGACTTTAATTGTTTCACCATTTTTCCACTGGGTCAGGCGCATCACAAACATGGCACGCACTTCGTTTAGGCTGTAATGATAAGCAGGAACAGAGTTATTGACAATAATTTCGGTTGCCTTGCAAGTTGTGGTGCAGTTTAAAGAAAACACCGTCACTAAAAAAAGCTGCCATAGCCTTTGCCTGCCATGGATATACAGTAGATTTTGGCGTAAAAAAGTGAATTTGAAATTCTTTACAAAAAAACAGTGCAGAGTTTTCATCTTATTCGATGGCAGACGTGAGCAGAAAGTAAAAGCGGTGCTTTACAAATCCCCTTCCTTTTTTGAAAAAGGACACTTTTTACTTTAAATTTAGCGCAAAAAAAGGGGATTAGATTAAGTAATATCAGAGTTTAATCCACCGTAACCGATTGGCATTAAAGACAACTGTCAAAGATGACATTGCCATCGCAGCCCCTGCTAGCATAGGACTCAGTAATACACCAAACAACGGATAAAACAGCCCCGTGGCAACAGGAATACTCAAGGTATTGTAAAAGAAAGCACCGACTAAATTTTGCTTTATATTGGTCAAGGTGACTTTAGAGAGCATCATCGCTTGGGACACTTTGCTTAGTGAACCTTGTAAAATCACAATATCGGCACTTTCAATGGCAACATCAGTGCCTGTGCCGATGGCAAACCCCACATCCGCTTGGGCTAAAGCAGGCGCGTCATTAATTCCATCCCCCACCATACCGACACAATGCCCTTGCGCTTGTAATTGTTTAACCACCGCTGCTTTGTCTTGTGGCAACACTTGGGCGCGAACTTGGCTAATCCCTGCTTGCTTGGCAATGGCTTTGGCAGTCATTTCATTATCTCCTGTCACCATCAGAACCTGTACGCCTTGGGCAAGTAACTGCGCAACCGCTTCTGCGGAGTCTTTTTTAATCGGGTCGCTGACAGCAATGATGCCCACCAGTTTGTTGTCTATGGCTAACAGCATCGGCGTTTGTCCTGAACTGGCTAACTCAATCAATTTTTGTTGGTCAGCACGGTAGTCAACCTGATGGCTATCCATTAATGCCGCATTACCAAACAACACAGATTGTTCAGCAATTGTGCCACAAATTCCTTGTCCTGCCATCGCGGTAAATTGTCGCACTTTGCTCAATTCCAAGCCTTGTTCACTACTTTTTGCCAAAATAGCCGCCGCTAAGGGATGCTCAGAAGCCGCTTCCAGGCTGGCAGCGGTTTGCAAAATCGCCTCTGTTGTTAATGCACCAACGGTTTCAATGCAGGTCACAACAGGTTTTCCTTGCGTAATTGTGCCTGTTTTGTCTAATACAATACAGGTCAATTTTCCTGCGGTTTGTAAGGCTTGTCCTTGGCGAATCAAAATTCCCATCTGTGCTGCTCGTCCCACCGCAACCATCACAGAAATGGGCGTTGCGAGTCCTAATGCACAAGGACAGGCGATAACCAACACCGTCATTGAAGTGACAAAGGCATAGCCTAACGCCGCTTCATTGGCAAAAACCAACCAACTAAAAAACGTCAGTACTGCAATACTCATCACCGCAGGCACAAACACCGCTGCGATTTTATCGGCTAATTTTGCAATGTCAGGTTTACTGCTTTGGGCTTGTCTGACACTTTCAATAATTTGTGCTAACGCCGTATCGCGCCCAATCCGGGTTGCGGTGAACAAAAAACTGCCCTTTTGATTCATGCTACCTGCTACAACGCTTGCGCCAATAGCTTTTTCCACCGCTAATGGCTCACCTGTTAGCATCGACTCATCAATATTGGAATGCCCTTCGCTGACCACCCCATCAACAGCAATTTTTTCACCCGGACGCACCCGCAAGGTTTCGCCTAAACCCACTTCTTCAATCGGAATATCAAGTTCTATGCCGTTGCGTACCACTCGCGCCGTGCGCGGCTGTAATCCTATTAATTCCCGAATGGCAGACGAGGTTTTGCCTCGTGCTAAGGTTTCCAAACCCGTGCCTAAGTTAATAAAAGCTAAAATCATCACCGAGGTTTCAAAATAGGCATGGGCTGATAACGAAGGTAAATCCGTGTAATAATCAATCACAATGCAGGAATACAGCCACGCCGCACCCGTGCCTAACGCAATCAAGGTATCCATATTGGCTTGCTTAACCCGCAACGCTTTGACCGCGCCCGCATAAAAATGCCAACCACAATAAATTAAAACGCCCAAGGTCATTAAGGCGATTTGCGGCCAAAACCAGCGTCCTGTAGTTGAACCAATCGCTGGCAGCCAGTCTAAATGCTCGGCAATCATTAACCCACCACCAAACAGAGCCGCCACCCGCGCTTTTTTCATCAAGTGCTGATAACGCGCCATTTCTTGCGCAATTTCAAGTTGCGGGTCAGCAAAACCTTCCATCACCGCTGCATCGTAGCCTGCGGTTTTTAACTCTGCAATTAACAATGCAGGTGTAACCGTTCCCCGCACCAACGCAGAATGGTCAGCAAAATTGACATTGACCTCCACGACACCTGTCACATTGGCCAAGGTTGTTTCAACAGCACTCACACAACCTGCACAGCGCATCCCTAAAATAGATAAGCGAAGCGGTGGCTCGGTTTGGCTTAAGTCTTCTGAATCATTCATATTTAAGGTATCCTTTGATGTTTAATTAACCTAGACTCGATAAATGACCGCGCATCAAGCCTAAGACTTTGCTCTATTCCACTTGATAACCCGCTGTTGTGATAGCCTCCTGAATCTGAACTGGGGTGATTTTTTGTGCATCAAACACAATTTCTGCGGTTTTGTCTTTATGCGACGCGCTGACAGAGCTAACCCCTTCTAAGGCAAGCAGTTGGGTTTTTAAGCCCGCCTCACAGCCACCACATTTCATTCCAATAACCGTTAAGGCTAAATTTTCCAACATAAGTGTCTCCTAAAAATATTTTCTACTGGCTTATTGATTAATCAACGAACAAACTCGACCAATAGACAATGAACATGATATAAATTAACCTGCCTTCCTATCATAATTCAATGCGAGTAAATGCGTAAAATAAAACTTCCCCCTAGCCCTTTTCGTAGAATGCCATGATTTCAAAAGTTTTTTCATTTTTTATCCTGCTTTTTTGTAGTTTTCAATTGATTGCAACAGAATTAGGTCAACTAACTCCTGTACAATTGGAAGCCTTGCAAAAACAACAACACCCCTTAGTGGTTGATATTCGGACGACCAAAGAATGGGCAGACACAGGAATGATTGCAGACAGTCAACCACTGGAATTTTTTAATGCCGCAGGCGAGTCCAATACCAGTAACTGGTTGCAACAACTTAAAAAATTGCAAAAACAGCCCGACCAACCCATTGTCTTAGTGTGTCGTTCAGGGAATCGTTCCGCAAAAGTGGGCGAGCTACTTACAAAAAAACTAGGCATGAAAAATGTTTATCATTTATCCAATGGCATTTTGGGGTGGACAAAGGATAACAAGGGGTTAGAAAAACCCTGTCCGACTAATCTGGCTTGCCAATAGAGGAAAAAACAATGTCTCTGAATACCTTTACAAATCAAACCATTGCTTTAGCAGGGGTTGCTCAAGCGGCTCAACTGGTACACGATTTGGCAACCACAGGAAAAGCCGATGCCAGCGCGTTTAAAACCAGCATTGGTAGTTTATTGAAAATTGATGCGGGCAGTGTCATTGAAGTGTTTGGTGATTTAGCGTCCCTTAAACTGGGGTTAGAAAAATTTGAACAACAAATGTCAGGCTATACCGCGCAAAATCCAGACCAAGCCCGTTATGCAGCCAGTTTAGTCTTTTTGGAAAGACAATTGGCAGGACAAGAAAAAATGCTCAAAACGATTCGGATTGGGATTGAAAAAGCCCAAGCGCAAGCCGATTATTTTGACGTGACCCACGAAAATATTTTAGCCAATTTAGGCGATATTTATCTAAATACCCTTAGCCAATTACAACCCCGAATTATGGTCAATGGCAATGAAGATTATTTGGCTCGCTCAGACACGGTGAATAAAATTCGCGCCCTTTTATTAGCAGGCATCCGCTCTACTTTATTATGGCGGCAATGCGGTGGAGCCCGTTGGAAAGTATTGTTTTATCGTAAACGTTTACAAGATGAGGCAAAATTTTTGCTAACACAGGTTTAAAAGATGAGTTTGTTAGTTCAAGCACAGCAGATTTCACGCGCTTACGGCAAAATTTTGGCGGTTAACCAAGTCAGTTTTAACTTAGAAAAAGGGCAGGTTTTAGGTTTTTTAGGGGAAAATGGCGCGGGTAAAACCACCACGATGCAGATGTTATGTGGCATTCTTGCACCGAGCAGCGGACAAATTCAGATTAACGGGTTTGATTTACTCACCCAACCTAAAGCGGCAAAACGCCATTTAGGGTATCTGCCCGAACAAGCCCCGCTTTATAAAGAATTAACCGTGCATGAGTTCTTAAGTTATTGCGCTAAATTACATCAGTTACCCGTACCACAACAAGCGCAAGCGGTTCGCAACGCGGAAGAAAAATGCAATTTAACGACGGTGGCTCATCGCTTAATTGGCGTGTTATCTAAAGGTTATCAACAGCGGGTTGGCATTGCACAAGCCATTTTACACAAGCCTGCGGTGATTATTCTCGATGAACCCACGGTTGGTTTAGACCCGATTCAAATCAACGAGATTCGCACATTAATTAAACAACTAAGCGGCGAACACGGGGTCATTTTATCCACCCATATTTTGTCGGAAGTGCAGGAAATTTGTAGCCACGTTCAAATTATGCAGCACGGGCAGTTGATTTTTGCTGACACCATTGCAGGTCTAACCCAGCAAGCAAACACTACATTGCTCGATTTAACCACGCATTCAGCCATTGATGTGGGCAAACTTTTAGCGGTTGCTGGTGTCAATAAAATAGACACCCTCACCGAAAAACATTATCAAATTCATTACCAAGCTCCCCACAATCCGATTGAAGCGGTAACACAATTAGTGATTCAAACTGGCTGGGGATTAGAGCAGATTACCCCTGTGAAACGTTCCATTGAAGATATTTTTATTGCCCTTTCTAAAACGCCCCCCGCCCCATGAAGATGATTTTTACCATTGCCAGCCGTGAATTTAAAACCCTGTTTTTATCGCCGCTGGCTTGGACTATTCTTGGCATTATCCAATTTATTTTCGCCTATTTATTTTTCAGCCAAGTCGATGCCTTTATTGCCTTTCAAGCAAAACTCGCAGGGATTGACAGCGCACCCGGTTTAACCGATGTCATCGTTGTGCCGTTATATGCCAATGCTGCGATTATTTTATTATTAGTGACTCCGTTATTAACGATGCGATTAATTAGTGAAGAACGGCGCAATCAAAGTTTAGTCTTATTATTAGCCGCACCGCTATCAAATTATCAAATTATTTTCGGCAAATATTTAGGCGTATTAAGTTTCTTAACTGTTATTGTGGCATTTATTACCCTAATGCCCTTGTCATTATTATTGGGCG
>Ga0316608_1000834_pt1 | contig 13203 bp, 34 predicted proteins | sample MIS2016152B_MG_FD_207673 | JGI IMG/M metagenome (GOLD analysis project Ga0316608, IMG submission 207673) | Microbial mat bacterial communities from Middle Island sinkhole, Lake Huron, Michigan, United States - MIS.2016.152B | ecosystem: Environmental > Aquatic > Freshwater > Lake > Sediment...
GCGATTAAATCCCAATCTTCTTTTTCATTCGATGATATTCCCCACCAACCCATATCTCCTTTCTCAATCCACTCTCCATTATTAAGAATCGAATAAGGAACACAAGCAGTATTTGCCCACTTAGTAGCAAATTCCTGATCACTGCATTGAATTTTTTCTCTATCTTTGTTTTTCTTATAATACGCCAAAGCTTCAGTGAATGCATCGTCTTTTGTTTTCTCAAAATCTATATCTTTCTTTAGTGCGGAATTTGTTTTTACGCCATTCTTTAGTGTAAAATATCCATCCCATCGACCACCTAATGAGTACCAATCCCACTTTGAATCTGGATTATATGTTGAATATTCAATCCACTTACCTTCTTTGTTGTATCTCCAGTTACCATTGTTCCAATCTTTTCCATGTTTGGCGTAAGTTTCGGCGAAATCATCACTGCCTTCACTATTACTCTCCATAAAACTATCTATGTCGCTTTGAGGAACTTCACCAACTTCATATTCTGGTACCTCTAAATTTTCGTCATATTGTTCTAATTGACCCTCAGGATCTTCTCCTATTATTAATACCGTGAAATGACTCATTGTGTATCTCCTTTTATTTAAAATAAAAAACCCGCAACTGTTAATCGCGGGCTAAAATCTTAATTGTATTCTGAAAAACATGCCGTATGGCTTGCTTTCCTTTTTCTGTTATTTCTCGTGTACCAATACCGGCGAATCTCTTAGTGAGTATTGGGTTAACACCTACAAAGCAGTTTCGTTCATAATTCCACACAGTCCAGAGATTTATATTCTGGTCAAAAACATATACTGGCTTGTTCATGTTTATCGCCATCTGAACCGCATATCCAGTACCACCGGAGACTATTTCATGTCCAGTTTTGTTAATGTAACCTTTTGTATCTTTATCTCCATCAGCAATAATAAAACCTATAGCGAACACTGCATCTGAATTAGCAACCTGAAGAAAATCTCTTCTTAAAAGACCGCCAACATAACTACATCTATTGATTGGAGAATCCCAGTCGAAACTAATAATTCTTCTTTTTAAATCAGCGGCAGCTTTTAAATATGAACTCTCTATCGTAGCTCTCTTCACTGGATCAAGTCTATATTTAGGTAATAACAGATGCTCAACTTTAAAGTCGATGTGTTTCCCAACTCCGAATTCCTTACCAATAATTCTCCACTCAGTATCAGCGCCGTTAGCTCCTCCTGAATTACAAACGAATTCTGATAAATCAATTTCTGACATTACGCCCTCAGTTTTTTAATAGCATTTCTATAATTATCTATTTGTTTCTCCGTTTCAATATAAGCACGCCCGCCTGTTTCAAACTCATCAACCATAGCTTCGTATATATCTAACTGGCATTCCAGTACATGAATAGGATCTTGAGTATCGACTACATCCGCTGTTTCGATCTTATAATTAAAATCGGCGGAATTATGTATTTGTTTTCTAAGTCCATCGTAGAAAGAAAATATAACATATTCATATTTACCGCCTCTGCGATCTCTTTCATTAGTACCAATTTTGTGGCACTCTTTCATATTTGCGTTATTGTTGTCACAAATATGGATAATATAAGAATGTCCTTCTTCATTTCCAAATCGCCTCATCTCTACATATAAGTAATTCATTTCATAATTCCCTATTTAAAATATCAATTGCTAATTTTGCGTCACTATTTGTAAGTCCATTTTTAAATGATGTTTGTGCAAAGTTATCCTTTTGCCATAGTAGCACTTTCATTTATTCATACCAGGTATGATTTCTGCTAAAAATTTATTTCTAATATCAATTTGATTTTCAAGTCTTTTTTGGTTTTCCAATACTACGCTTTCACAAGATTTAATTCTATTACATATACTTTTAATTATATCAACATAAACATCGTTGATATCATCATATAATTCATACTCACAAATAAAGTTAAGGTCACTATTATTATCAATATCATATTCAACATCATGATTAAGTGAATTAAACTCAATTTCTTCAATAACTTCAACTTTATATCGTTTTAACATTAATGCATTATCAAAGAAATAATACTTATCAGCATAATAATATTCTTCCAAATATTCTTCCAATTGCTTCTTATCTTTAATTTTCTGTTCTATAATTTTAACTTTATATAAATGATTATGTTTTAATAAATAAGTAACATCATTAATATTATATTTAAAGTTACAGTGTTCATTTTCTGGAAATCCAAAATGTTCTATTGAACATCTATTATAGTCATTTGCACCTGTTATAATAGATCTAAACCCTCTTCGATCATATTCTTCATCATGTAATAATTTGCTTACAAGAAGTTGACAATTGTCATATTTTATCAATACATCATTTTCATCATACTCAAAACAATCATAATGTAACATGTAGTCATTATCTATTTTTTCTATTTTAGTTACTTTCATTTTAACAATATTCCTTCCTCAAAATTATAGGTTCAATGTTATTAATATCTTCGATTTCAGGTAAATACCCAAATGGTAGTGGTATAATAGTGTTGCTGTTATATGCCATTCCTTTTATGCGCAAAACATCAAAAGCATGTTTGTAATCATATAGTTGAATATCATTATCAAATCGCACTGTAATAAATTTATCATCAACCCATTCTATATGTCCTACATCAGGATAATCTACCACTACCCTCACCACCTCAAGTCCCTTTATGTAGTTAGCATCTTTTGGTGTAAATTGAATTACTTTGGGTATAGGTATAGCATGAGAATAAATATAATTACATACACCAAGATCAGTGGCTCCATCTGCATATTCTCTATAAAAACATGGATGAAGATAGTTAAATCCATAATATTCAAAAACATTAATTATTATTTGATATGTGGCAATACTGTGATGTTTTTCCCAACAAATCATCTGACATGGGAAATTAGGATATTCAAACATCTTTATAAAGCTTTTATCGGTTAATTCTACCATTCACATATATCCTTCATAATTTAATTCTTTCATCAAATTAGTTTTGATTTCAATGTTGTATATACAATCCAATGATTGTGTTTTTCTAGAGTTTTGCTTATATCTATATCTTCTTTATGCTTCAAATCATCTTCTAATAGATTATTTAAATCATCCAAAATATCTTCTAATACAGCAACTTTACCTTTTAAATAATTTAACTCAAATGAAATATCACTACTTATTAATTCCTTTTTACATCTATCCAATTTATGGGAATATTTTTTTATAAGACTTTCAAGGTTATTGTTGTCCATCATATACTCCTAGGAAGACATCATATTTGTTTATCAAACATTGTAGTTCTTTAGATATATCTGGATTTAATAATTCTCTATTACTTAATTCATGACTTCCGAAATCAATATGAAATAATTCAGAAATATCCTTTTTAAATTGTTTATATGCGGATATTGTTTCAAAATACTTATTACGAACTTCAACAGCTTTTTTGTAATCACTTGCTACTTCATCACCTATAGTATCTATCAATTCCATCATATCTGTAGTTGATAAAGATATTTGAACATTGTTTATATCTATTGTGTAGTCCAATTTTGGCATCTGAATAAGATTACTACTTGTTATTATTTTTACTGACATGTTAACCTTCCTTTTGTATTTGCTTGTTTTAAATAAACCATTCAGGATTACGTTTGCTTAACTTATCATGAATCCAAAACCACAACACTGAATAAACAACAAATATAATTGCAGAATCTCCAGCGTTGTCTGATTCTTTTCTACGCATTATCACAAAGTGATATATGAGAGGAACAAATCCTCCAAATATTATCGGACAAAGTAAAATCCAAATACTTGTCAATATGACGGAAATAAATTGTTTGATTTTATGTAACACCTATCTTCTACTCCTAAACCCTTCACTCCAATGCTCAGCAAATGCAGTTGTAAAAGCAATCAATCCTCCAATTATACATATTGTAATAACTAATACATAGGCTAATGGGTTATAAGGATTCGCACCGATTACATTATAGTTTCCATGAGAATCTTTACCTGAGTGTCTTGTTATTTTTAGAATGCACAATACATTCTTTAATTTTGTTAAAATCATTTTACTTCCCTTTTTTTACTCTCACGATACTCTTTTCTCATATTAAAATAATCAATAATACCTTCATATATATCAATGTATGCATCCTTGACTACAATAAATATATCCTTAATCATTCTCACATTTAGAACAATAAATACTATTAATATTAAAAATAACGATATAGGATTTAATCTTGCTACAATGCATTTTTTACCATTTTTATCCAAATAATGTATTGAAACTAGTTTAGACAAACTATCTGATGATAGAAATTTCATTGTAAAGTTTCGTAGTTTATTTATTATGGATTGTACTATTGTCTGAGTCCATGTAGCATCACCAAGTACCTTAATCGTATATTCTTTATCTTTAAAATCTTGTATTTGTGATTCAGACATGATGTAATTACAGTATGCTATTCTTACTTTCTTATATTTTTTCATTTAATCTTACATTTCCATTCATTAATTGTCTCTAAATCAAATCTTTCAGGGTTATTCAAGACTACCGCATTGCCCATATAATCTCCAAGCGTGTACTCAAAGACCGCATATCTTGGAGTTACTATTACGCACACTTTATCATCGTAATCATCTCTACCAAAGTAGCCGTTACAAAATCCGTAGATGGTATCACCTACGGAAAATAATTCACTCATTAACATGTTAACCTCTATTTAGAAGAATATTTTAGATTCAGTAACTACTAACAACTCGATCTTTATCAATGTATGCCATTCACCACACGGAAATATTGTTTCACATATTATTTCTTTATCAGAAGGTAAATCCTCACTCTCTAGATCATAACCTAAAGCTTGTTCAACACTATCATCATATTTTTTTCTGAATGTTTTATTACCATGTTTGGAACTATATCCTTCAGATAACATAATATCATTAATTAGCTCATTCATAGCAGCTGTAAATCTATCATAATCATATTTTGTATCAAATGAATACTCAGTAACTTTATCTGCATAGTCAGCATCATTTGTATCTACTGTAGTAACTACTCTAACTTTTATTGGTTGCATATCTTACTCCTTTAAATCAATAATTTTACATCCTTCTGGAGGCGTAACTAACTTAAGCTCTCCGTCACTTAACGCTTGTATTGTCTTTAGAATTATTTCTGTAGAACCCTTAGGTATTGCAACCAAGTATGGCCTATTATCCACACTGATCTGCATGCTGATTATTTTGATGTCCATAATTTTAATTCCTCCCTAATCTTCATTAATGTTTTGCCAAGCATATTCTTGCCGATTCCTCTACAGACACCCCAATAAGTATCATTCCAATCGTTGCCTTCAATTAAAATAGCATCGCCTGTGTCTATTAGCTTCTGCTTTAATTCGGGATTCCTAGTAAATTTATCCATGCAGACATCATACATAACCTGGTCTTTGATCTTTTCCCAGTTATGTCTAAGAATCACAGATCTCCCTTTTCTCTTTGCTCTTGATGGGTCTAATTCGCAGAATTGCTTTCTTTGGTCAATATTAACCACTTTTGCTGATTGAAATGCCGCCTCGTTGTTGATATAAGTAAGTCCTTCGTATTGGACTGGAGCATTAAAAAAATTAGATAAGAAGAAATATCTGCCGGTAAATGAATCTATTTTATTGTTCATTTTTTCTTCCTCTCATCTATCAGCACGACATCTTTAACTCTTATCCATAAATCTATAGTTATAGCTACCCAACTAAAGATTACAATAAGTACTATATTAACAACATCTTCTACTTTAATATTGTGTCCGTTTTTATAGTCACTATATTCGTACTTTATTGCTATAGCTCCAGCGATAACACAACCTACTATGTAAATCCAGATTAAATAATTCATCATATCTCCTTGCTAGTTTTTAGTGCCATGAATTCCAAAAAATACTTTGCATTTATTTCGTCTTTCATTTTTGAAAAATCACCCACAATATCTTTTCTTTCTTTAAATAAGTTCTGCTTGACTTGTTCAAAAGATTCATTTTGCGGCGGAGCTATATCTAGTATGAGGTCAAGAAAATCGTCATATGAAGTTATTATGTTAGATGCTACATCTTTCGTTATAAATGTATCGTTAATGTTTAATATGATATCGTTTTCATTTATTCTATTGTCGTTTAGACCACACCAGCATTTTCCATCAGGTCTTTTTTCAATCATTAAATCTTTTGCCTGATTGTTTGTAAACTTAACAACCTCTTTCCAGTTGTCGCGTGTAAACCTAATTGCTTTCATTTTCTCTATCCTGTTGCTTTTGTTGATTATACCATGTTATAAATTGCACACACATTCCATAAACGGCTTCTAAATGAGACTTTCCTTGCACCTCGCCAATCCCACCTATCCTACAATAATAAAACGCAGGAATACCAAAGTGATTGCTCAGTTGTTTTCCCATTTCCCAAGTATAGCCGAGAGATTCTATTTTATCTATAACTGGCATTAGCCAATCCATGGAGCAATTATAAGATAATAAGTCGTCTTTTTCGTTTTGTGTTAAGCCACACTGAAAATGATTGCAGTCAAAATTGTATCTACATGCACTACAATCAATACTGTCGTACTTCATAAACTTGGCAATAAGCTTATTTGATTGCAATATCGTTTCACTATTCATACTGACTTGCCCTGCTGTTTTTAGTTATTTCCCTAATCACCAAGTTTAATGCATGCGCCTGATTTTTAAGTTTATGTAATTCTTTTAAAATCGGCGGAAACTGCTTTATTAGTTTTGTTTTATTTCGTTGATATTCAGCTATATTACAATTCAAAGCATATTTAGCAATATCAACGCCCATAGAATAGACTGGTTCAACTGTTTTAATCTGATTGATTGTTTCGTAAATAAGTTTCTTTTGGTGATCAATCATATTGGCTAACCTTTTAATCGCAGACTTCTTTTGCTTAACCTTTTCGTCTAACTCACTTTTCAATTCCAATAATTCAGTTAACATATATCTATCCATAAATTATGTTTCTCAAGATACTCTCGCCCTATTACATTAAGAACAATAGTGATATTATCAAGCACTTACATACCTCCAATTTGTTATTTCACAACTAACAAAAGCTTCATCATCAGAATCAATACTTTCAGAAATAAAAGTTCTATACTTTACTGTTGCAAGTATTTCTGTTAGTAGTTCGTATGGCCACAAATCATCATGATCTTTATTCTTTTTAAAATACTCTTTTGCCTCTTTTTGAATTCCATGAAACTTAATATGACTTTTTATGTCGTCAGATTCGTGGAATGTATATTCCGCTATCATACTATTCTCCTATGAATATCTTTAAAGTCTTCCCGCTATCTTGAAATGAGTAAACACAATTACCTGCTTTAATTGATGTATTAACATACGATCTAATATGACCATCAATAACTTCTAGTCTAGTAACAGCAGACAAATGATTGAATGGATAATTCGACAAATATACCCATTCTGGCGTTGTCTGAAGTGTTTTTATTTTGTTTTCAAGCTGCTGACAATATTCTTCTAGATCGTTATACTGTTCCTGAAGATTATCAAACTTAGCTTTATCGCTAAGCCCACCTGGATCTTCAGTGGTGCAAAACTCAAAACGCTTACCACTTACGGGCATAAATGATTTTGATAAATATGGAACTATAGCAATTAATTCATCCTTTATCCATTGTTCTCTTGGGTCATTCCTGAACCAAGCAGTAACCGGCTCATCGAATACTTTACCTACATTTGAATCTAATTCTTTGATCATTTTGTTTCTCCAGTTTGATATAAACCTACTAATCTTACCATATAGTAATCCTAAAAGCGATATAAAAAAGAAAGCAGCAAAAATTACTGCTATAAAGATTACAATTGCTATTATGTGAGTTTGCATCATCTGCTCACTTCAATTGTAGCTTCAGGATATAAATGGCACGCTAAAAGGTACTCCTCGACCCAAGGTACGAAGTCATCGTAAACACCCCATCCATTCTCTGAATCAAACTTCTTGAAATGATCTGGTCTTTGTTTTAAATCGGCCAATCCTTTTTCTAAAGTAGGAGTTATATCCTTTGCTTTAAAGGCAACGATTTCTTCAGGACGCCAACAAGCTTGGTAGATGCCGGCTTCCATTGCCATCTTATTTAAGTTATGAGTTATATTGGATGTAAATACGGTCTCTTCCCTATCCTCAAAAGTCTTACCTTCGTCATAACTTACAATATATTTTCTCTTTAAATACACATCTAAGCCCATTTCTTACTCCGGTGTTTTGTATTTCTCTTTTAATTCAGTTAACAGCTCTATAAGATTGTCGTAATCTTCCGCCGTCTTAAATATTATTCCAATTGAGGCTTCAGGAATTTCACTTCCAGCAATTACATTATCTCTAAGTTTGTATGTTTTATCTAGTTTCGCCATTTTAATTCCACCATATCTTTTACCGTCAGTGTGTTTTGCAGATACCGGCCCAATTCCTACATCGCCATCTCCTAATATAAAAAACGGAATGACATTGCCGCTGTTTTCACTTAGTTCTAATCCTATCAAACTCATTTGTTTATTTCCTTTATTAACATATTCATAGTTGAATCTTTGCCAACCAAGTATGGAATACCGCCATTTGTAACTGTATATCTAGCTAGTTTGTGTTTTACCAAGAGGTCATTTATTATTTTTGTTTTTTTGTCAACTCCTATTATATGGCCTGATCCAGAAAAGAAAAGCAACATAAACAGAGCTGTAATTATCATTATTCCTTTTTGATCCGATACCGCACTTAATGCAAAAAGCCCAGCCATAACAAAGCCGCATACCATCAATAACAGCCACTCCATGATTAATTTTCCTTTATTGCTTGTTCTAAATAATACTTCAGAGCTTCCCTTATTGTATGGTGCCACTGTTCTTTTGACTCGATATATACTATAATTGTATCATCTTCAATTTTCACGTCACCATAAACTGCCGGGACTCCACAATCGTCAGTCACAGCAAATAATCCATTGAGGTCATAAACGACGTTAGGAGCTCCTCCTAGCTTTGTCACTGATTCTATTATGAAATCCACTGGAAGTTCGTCGAAATTATTATAAAGATGATCAAAGACATAATCTGTCAATTCCTTAACACACTTATCGTCTCCCCTATCTATGTTTATTTTTCGTACCGAGATCAACTCGTTTACTTCCTGTTTTCTTCTATTTGACATTTTCAACTCCTAATATTTTATACTCTGTTCCCTCTCCCCAAATACAAAAACTTCTAGTGTTTATAAATTTAGATATCTCAATCTCGAACATTAGATCGCTATTGCTATAGCCGCCTAAATATCTTGATATATCATTTGTTTTAATAACTGTAGTTTGTTTTTTAATTGGGGCCGTATAATCATATCTAACCGCTAATGATCCAAAAAAAATGAGGAAACAACAACATATTATTTCTGGCACACATTCACCTTCTATCAAAAAAAACACAACAAGAATAGAGCAGATTAAAACTATTATCAATCCAAGTATTATCATTGCTTCACCTACTGAATTTTGATTGACAAATTACTTACTTTGTTTGCTATCGATTTCAACGATGCTTCCTTGATCATATTTTGTAAATCGGGCGTAATAACTTCTTCTGTGATTTGATTAGCGTATTGACTAATTATATCAGCTTTGATTTCTTTCTTAATCTGTCTGATAAGTTGGCCAGAACTGATTTCATTCTTTAGTTGATTAAAAACTGTTTTAGTAACGTAATCAACTACATCATTCCTAATAGAATCTATATCTATTTCAACCTCAACCGGGATTGTTGCTGTCATTTTATTTCTCCTTCTATCTTAGTCATCCTCATCATCCATTATGTCTCGCGCGATTCTATGATGTCTTGCTTTCTGACTTAAACATGTCTTATAATTGCCATCATTTAGACAGGCATGTTCACACCTTGCATTAGCCAGATTAGTTTCTTCATAGAACTCGCACCTGGTTTCCTCTTCAATAGTGCTTGCTCCGCAAATGTATATCGTTAAACTTTTACATTTGTTCATTGTTTATCCTCCTTTGCAAATAATTTGCTGGCTAATTTGTTGACCTCTTTGTTCTAGCCATTTAATTGTAACAAATTCATCATTTTGCTGTACTATTTTTATTCCTCGCCATTTTAATTTACCTTTTGTGATTTCGCCTTTAATTGGAGGTTTTGCATTTAATCTTACAGCTGACATAAATATTTCATCTTCTTTCTTTAGGATACCAATTATATGCTTATTAGTTACATCCATTATTGCACCTCTTTAATTTTTATATCTATTTTAACTGTTACAGGGATTGCTTTATGACTAGGAGTGCCTACTCAAGTGAATTGTTTTCTTGCCTTAATCGTTTAGCACTTTCTTCTAGTCTATTAGCTAATTCTAATTTAGCATCTTGATAAGTTTTAAAATCTTGATTTAAAATGGTTTGTAATTTCTCACCAGAAATCCTAATTGGTTCTTCATTAGCCTCTATCAAAATATGGTATTTACCCTGCCCTGTTGGATGTACACATAAATATTTATACCATTTTACTTGTCTAAAATTTATATCGTAGATTTTATCACCTTGTTTTAATTCGCTTATTTCTCTCATTATTGCACCTCTTTAATTTTTTAAATAGCGTTAATCTGGTTGTTAGGCACAATACTACACAAGTTCATCAACCTTTATTCGAGTTGTTAATGAACAATTGGGAGGTATATTATTGTCCATTAAATTCTTATTAGCTAATTCCTCAGATGAGAAAATACCGAACAACGTCCAAGTATCGTTATTGTTTTTGTCTACTTCTACTACAAATAATTCCATTATCTTTTCTTCCCATTAAATTCTTTTCTAAACCAGAATATCATTATTCGCTCCCCTTTAATTTCCCAAACGGTCTTGTGGTGCCATCTGAGTTTAAGATTTCAAGGTTGTTTAATGCCCCTTTATAAGTATAAGGCATCCCCTCACTATCAAGAAAAAGCCTATCTGGGTCTAAAATACATACTTTAGTTATTCTAGTTTCGTCTTTTTTCTTTACTAAGCAATTTATAAACTCTGCAAAATCCTCGTAAGTGTAAGGGATATATTCTGGTTTTGGGATTGGCGTAGCCTTATCTCTTGTTGCAACTACATAATAGTCACCATTAAGAAAATCACTCTCGTTATCTTTATAGTCTTGTCTTATAAATATAATACCACCTTTATCACCTCCCATATCAGCTATCACAATACTTTTCCCTATATCTTCAACATACATATAGCATGGAAATTCTGGATATTCTTTAAGTTCTCTTTTCATTTTAATCCTCCTTAATCTTAAATTCTCTAGGTTCTGACAACAAATTGCCTTTTGCATCAATAAAAACATAAACTATTTCTTTAATTTTTTCATAACTCCAACCATATTTATCGCACCAACCATCAAAATCATCAGCTTTGTTTTTAATAATAATTTTATTATTTTCAATAAAACCTAAGTATTCTAACTCTGTCATCCATCTTTCTTTTTGAATATTTGGGTCGTTCAAAATACACTCTTCAAAACTTTCAACTAACAAATGTTCAGGAGAAGTTATTGTTTGATATTTATTTTTTCTTCTATCATCAATATTTATTAAATACCTTGTATAATATTTTTTGTCGTCTTTACGCTTTACCCAGCATCTTATTGGTGGGTCGACAATAGCGTTCTTACTTAAATCAATTCTAGTTTCCATAACTTCCTCCTCTTTTGGTTCAAACATCCATTTTCTAAAATATAATCTTTTACCATTACAATTTACTTCATACTTATTATTATTTATAAAGGCAATAATAGCTCTCATCCCACAATATTGAGATTCGTCACGACCAAATGCTACTGCATCATATCCAACAACAGTGTCACATATATCTTTATTTTCATTATACCAATCAAGACTTTTAATCTTTACTGTATCACCTACTTTTAAGTTCATTTTCTTTCTCCTTAATTTTTGTTAGCAACTCATTATATTCTTTTATCCACTCTTCTTTTAATAGATAATCTGCTTCTAAGTATCTCAATATTGCCTCTCGTAAATCGTGAAATCTTTCAACCTCCCACATTCCTCTTGGGGTTACTCCTATTGGATGTTTTGTGCCTGACATTTTATTTCTCCTTTATAGCTATCTATTGTAAAACGATATGATTTGTTCCTGTCTGAATTCTATCTGCCTATAAAGCATTGTTACTAGTGCATTAAATTCGTATCCCGAATCTTGAACTATTTTTGGAATAGCCGTTAAGAATAACTTATTCAGTTCGGAATAAAGCGCTTTTATATATTTGTCGTTTTGAAGTGCTTCTATAACAACAGGCAATGGTGCGTGGTTGTCTTTATTTACAATTTGCATTTTCATTTACTTCTTTATTTAAATTAAAAACCCGCATACAAATACCGCTTCCGCACTGCTGCGCTTGAGACCCTTTTTGTTTAATGTGTGGGTTGGACATACCACATTCCAGTTGTTTTGTATTCGTATGCGGGCGTAAATTCTACATCAGTGTGCTATTACGCCAAAGGTATATTGGACCTTTTAGATATTCCCGCCCTCGTCTATTTATACGGGTAAGCACCTTTCCTTCGCAATTGGCTTTCATAGAATATTGTCACCAACTGTTCATCAGTATCATGTGCATCTACCGATTAGATCTCCCCTGATAGCTTAACAGGTCGGGTAAGCTAATACTTATTGTTCCCGGTTGACACGCGCATATCACCACTCCTTAGATGTACGTCGGTTAGCAAGTATCGACTGGCTGCCTCTAAGCCAACATCCTGATGTAGTAAAAACTACTTCTCTATCTTTCTCAATAGTCCCTTCTTAATAAGCTGATCAAGCCTTCCATCAGGAATCATTTCATTTTGTATTGGAACCCAGGTGTCGATTTTAATTACATCGCCCGGTTTAGATTCCAGATACATTTCGTATTCAAAATCAAGTTCTTCAAAATCGTTACACTGGAAAAATTCACTTATTTCTTTCTTAGCTTCTTTGAATTTAGAGTATGATAGATACAGGCTTGGGTACTTAAATTTAATCTCTTCTTCAAGTAAGCACGACCATCTTGATTCCTCTAAGGATTTGCTGTTTTGCCAAGAATGCTTAAAGCTAAACATT
>Ga0316608_1000835_pt1 | contig 13195 bp, 7 predicted proteins | sample MIS2016152B_MG_FD_207673 | JGI IMG/M metagenome (GOLD analysis project Ga0316608, IMG submission 207673) | Microbial mat bacterial communities from Middle Island sinkhole, Lake Huron, Michigan, United States - MIS.2016.152B | ecosystem: Environmental > Aquatic > Freshwater > Lake > Sediment...
TGAGTAGTTACATCATCCCCACCCATGCATGCAGCCATCGTTCCACTTTCGTTATACATTAAGTTTTTGCTGCTATATAGGGCGTTTAGGCATTTTTCAAGATCACTGACAGACGTGAAGTAATTGTCAGGTCGAATCAACCCATAAGTCCTTTCATCTAGAAAATCTTTGCTACATGAAAATAATATTCCTGCAAGCAAGAAAAGGGACATATATTTTTTCATTTTCATTATCTTTTTAAATTAGTGATTTGGTTTAGAAATTTGCTTGTACACTAAATGTTATTGTACGGGCATTTGGATATGAACCAACGTCGATTGCTCCATCAATATCATTACCAGAAGTAGATGTCTCAGGGTCATATCCTTTATACTTGGTAAAAGTCAAAATATTCTGCCCGCTGATAGTCAGTTTCAAATCTGCAATGCGGGTAACAGCTTTGCCGATGCTGTATGATAATGCGATATTTTTGACTTTCACATAACTTCCATCCTGCAAAAATTGTGTCGACTCGATTAAATTTTTACCAGTACTTGTAGTTGGACTCGCGAATCGAGCATTTTCATTACTGGTACTCCAATAATCCTGGCCATCGACATGCGAAATTGCAGTTGCATCGGATATGATTGTGGTGGCGCAGGCATAAACTGTGTTTAGTGTTTCTCTTCCAACTACGGCCTGTACCAACACGTTTAAGTCAAAGTTCTTATAATTAAATGAGTTATCAAAGCCCCATACAAATTTGGGCAATGCATTGCCTATAATATGTTTATCCTTGCTATCCAATTTCCCATCGTTGTTATAATCCAGGTATTTATTATCTCCGGGCTTAAATCCATATGTAGCGGCTTCAGTAGCTTCTTCGCTCTTATAGATGCCCATCCACTCATATCCCCAGAAGGAACCCACTGATTCACCAACTTTAATCGCAAATGGCGATTCAAAAGTTAAACCAGATGCATAGTTGCCGCCCAACAAGAAGGTATCTTTGCCTAAGCTAAGTAGTTTATTTTTGTACGCTGAAATATTGAAACTGGAATTCCAAGAGAAATCACCTTTAACAATTGGAGTTGCTGAAATTGCGACTTCAAATCCTTTATTTTCCATTTCACCTATATTTTTATTTACGCCACCACCACCATTATACAATGGTATTGCTGCATAATGAAGCAGGTCAGATGTATTTTTTACATAATAGTCGGCCGACAGGTTAATCTTTCCATTAAATAATGCAACATCCATTCCTACATTGGTTTGCGTGGTAGTTTCCCATTTCAGATCGGGATTATCGGCATCAACTACAATTGATCCTGGGAACATAGTGGGCAAACCGTAGGAGTTTGACATCGATCCAATTTTTGCTATAGTGGCATAGGCATTAATCCCTTGATTTCCGGTGACACCCCAGCTACCGCGAAGTTTAAAGTTGCTTATTGCATCTAGACTTTTCATGAACGATTCTTCGGTAACCCTCCAAGCAACAGCTGCTGCAGGGAAATAACCCCATTTATTTTTTCCTTGAAATTTTGAAGTCCCATCTGCACGATATGTGGCAGTAAATAAGTACTTATTTTTGAAAGAATAAGATAACCGGCCAAAATAAGACTGAAGACTATACTGAGACCGATTTGAATTGATGTTTTTTGTATTAGCTATTCCTAAATTATCATAACCGATAGAAATTGGATTAATATCGGACCCGTTTGCACCAAATCCGTTGTAAACGAATTTCGATTGTTCGTTCGCTGCCATAATAGTAAAATCATGAGCATCACTAATTTTTGCCTGATAAGTTAAGATATTACTGTTCTGCCAAGTAATTGACTTACTATCGGTCAACGATGCCGAGGTGGTCGTCGGGTTCATGACTTTATTGGTAATGAAACCGCTAAGTCCGGTATTGTTGTCCACTCCGAAAACAACGTCTAATTTTAGGTTCTTGAGTATATTATAAACAACCCGCGAATTAATCGCAATTGAGTTGGATGTGTAATCACTATAGCGTTCTTTGAGTACCATTACTGGATTCATCAGCCCAGGTCCTGAAAGATTATCAGTACGATTCCATGTTCCAGAGCTGGTGTAAATTGGGAAAGTTGGTGGAAAAAGTGGGGTATTCCATAGTGGAGCTCCTTTTGAACCATTATCTCCTGTATTTTTTGATGTTTGGCGGGTAGCAAAAAGATTTAAATCAAACTTAATTTTAGTGCCCAAACTAGTAGAAAAATTAGAACGAACTAAATATTTAGCAGCTTTCGAACCTAAAACAATCCCCGTTTGATCGATATAATTACCTGACACATAGTAATTAGATGTTGCAGATCCACCCTTTAGGCTTAACTGATAATCCTGTGATACTCCTGTTTGAAATACTTCATCTTGCCAGTCACCCCCCCCCTTAGCTTTAAAATCAGCAATCTGTTCAGCCGTAAAGTAATTAGGTTTATATACATTGGCTAACTCGGCAAATGAACCTGCATCGAGCAAATCATATTTCTTGCCCAATTGATTAATTCCGGTATTTACGGTCAATTGAACTTTCGTTGCTTCATTCTTACCCTTTTTGGTTGTAACCATGATCACGCCATTTGCGCCTCTGGATCCATAAACCGCAGTAGAAGAGGCATCTTTGAGCACTTCAATTGACTCAATATCATTAACATTCAAATCGCTAATGCCAATATTAAGCGCAACGCCATCCACGACATATAATGGCTCATTACTTCCCTTCATTGAGTTGGCTCCACGAATACGAATTTTAAGACCCGCACCCGGAGCTCCTGAATTATTGCTTACAACAACACCCGCAGCTTTTCCCTGAATGGCTTGACCTAATGTAGTTACAGGCTGTTTTCTTATATCATTAGATGAAACAGAAGTAACAGAACCTGTTAGGTCGCTCCGTCTAACTGTACCATAGCCAATAACCACTATTTCGTCAAGCTTTGTAATATCCGTAACCAGTTTAATGTCTAAATCCAAAGTAGATTGTCCGCTAATGGTTATTCTTTCACTATTATATCCTAGAAAAGAAATTACAATTACGGCTCCATTATTAGCTTCCAGACTGAATTTTCCATTCACATCGGTTGTTGTTCCAGAGGTTGTTCCCTCAATTATTAAATTGGCTCCAATTATTGGCTCCCCTGTTGAGGCATCGGTAACTTTACCTGTAACTTTTTGCTGTTGAACTTTCATATAGGCCGGTGCCAGAATGATTTTGCGGTCCACAATGGCGATTTCAACCTCTTCGGGACTAAAAAGTCTTTTTAATACATCGCCAATTTTCTGGTTTTCTGCATTTATATCAACTTTGCGCTCTACATCAATCAGCTCGTTGTTGTAGATAAAGAAGAACTCGCTCGATTTTTCGATGCTCGATAATACATCTCTTACAGATGAGTTTTTCATATCGATCGATACCCTGGCATTTTGGGAATATGTGCCGGTGGCAAAAAGACTTAAAGTTGTTGTTGTTAGGATAAACAGTACAAGTCTCATAGTTAATAGTAGTTTTTGTAGTAAATTCCTATACGGAACCCCACACATGTTGAAGTTTTTTTTCATAAATTTGTTTCGTTTAAAGTTAATTAGTAATAGTCTGCTGAGCAGCGTTATGGATTTGAATACGGGAGAGTGCTTCCAACACTTTCCTGTATTTTTTTTGTTTTTATGTCATAGGCATAAAGGTTTTAGTAGTTAAACATTATTTCGATTTTAAAACTATTTTTCTTTTGCTGTAGATGTTGTCCACCATTTTTTTAGCACTATAAATTTTATATTGCATGTTCGATGTTAAATTGAGAACATCCAGTATCTGCTCAATGGGTTCGTCCATAAAAGTACCTGTAAACCGATATGCTTCAAGTTTTGTGTCGGCAATTTCTATATCGACATTGTACCAGTTTTCGAGTTTCTCCACCACAGTGTTTATGTGGTCGTTATAAAACACTATTTTGCCATTAATCCACTGGGTGTATTTATTAAGGTTTTCTTCATTATGAAGAGTGAATTTGTTTTCTCCCTGGTTGAAATAACAAACCTGGTTTTTTTGCATTTCAATTTCTTCTTCATTCCCCGGATGCGAGAGGTTCACCTTGCCTTCGACCAAAGCTACTGTGTAAAAAGAATTCCCCGGATAAGCATTGATACTGAAAGTTGTTCCCAAAACCTTCACCTGAAATTTATCTGTAACCACAATAAATGGTTGCTTTTCATTTTTAGTAACGCTGAAATGGCCTTCGCCGGTAAGTTCAACTTTACGGGTTTCGCTCGTGTTAAAGGAACTCGGAAAGCGCATGGAACTACCTGAATTGAGAAATACGATGGTACCGTCGGGTAGTTCTATCCGCGATTGTGTTCCAAAAGCAGCTTTTATCTGTTGATAGGTTATTGCGATTGGTTTGGGGGTTGAAACAAAAACCTTATTGTAAACAACCGAAATAATTACAGCCAAAATAAAAATAGCAGCAATTCGCGACAGGGTAAGGAGAATTTTCCGAGCGCCCTTAGCAATCCCTGCTCTTTTCCTGGTTTCGGCCAATGCCTCCGGAATATTTATTTCCGATTTTAGTTTTAGCCGATCGGAGCTTTTCCATATCTGAAAATAATCGTTGTATTCATATTTGTTTTCTTGGCTCGCGTTAAGCCAGTTATTCAGCTCATCGGTTTCGTTGGGATTAAGTTCTCCGGAAAACGACCTGATTATCAGTTCTTCTATATGCGTATCTTTGTCTTCGTAATTCATCATAAACATCCTTTCATTTGAATGACAATTGAGGGGTATCGTTACCCTACATAAAGAAATAAAAAAAATGTATTACTGTGACGTATGGGTGAAATATTAGCCAAGGGTTTTAACCCCGGGGTTTACGGTAGCGAGTGTATTTTACTGTCAGTGGCGTAAATTTGGCTGTTTTCTCTTGTATTCCTCCGTGAAACCTCCTGTATTCCTCTGTGTAATGGAATTTAATACAACAACAGAGTTTGAAGAAGTTGTTAATGATGAGAAATGTCTACCGGGGAGATTTAAACTTTACCATGCGGATGAGCATAAACAGCATCGAATCTTTTAATCGGGAATTTCGTGAAGAAGGCAGGTAATCGATCAATGCAGCACGCAATATTTTCAGCGATCGGCCCATCAATGCTTCAACGCCTTTCACAGAAATTCCCATTCGCTGGGCAATTTCTTTGTTTGTAAATTCCCGAAACCGGCTGTATTCGAAAGCCATTTTACATCTTTCGGGCAATTCGTTCAGGGCAATAATAAATTGCTCTTCAAATTCGGCAAGATTTAATTGTTGTTCGGTAGTATGGTCAGTTTGTATGCTGGCTGGTATGGCTGTTATCTCAACATTTCTCTTTTCTCTTTTGAGGAAGTTAAGGCTGCTGTTTCGAACCGAAGTTGTGAGATAGGGAGCCAAACGTTCTATATGGCCCGCATTTTCGCGGTTTTCCCATAGATTAATAAATACCTGCTGTACAATATTCCGGGCTGAATCTTCATCTTGGACAATGGAATTGGCAAAACGACAAAGATTCAGATAATTTTCGCTGAAAATTTTGTCGAAAGCACGGGAGTTGCCATTTTTTATTTCCTCGAGAAGAAAACTGTCCATCGTTTCCATTCAGCAGCTAGTTCTTTTGAACGACAAAAGTAATGGATAAAATTAGATTTTAGCAAGATCGGCTATCTGTAGTTTTAAAACCTATATGTTTTGAAGAAAGAGGCAAATGGTCAGTTTTAATCATCTGGCATCATCTCTTTGTAGGTAAACAAATAATTCTAGGTGCAGTTGACTGACGAGTTTTAAGATGTTGCCCGACATTCAGCGGATCTGCCTATTTCTCAACGACCTCACTTCCCCACCAGTTATTTCCCGGTTCAAAATCCTTCGATAGAAATTTAAGTCGCTGCTCCTCCAGCTGCGGTAAACGGGTTTTTACAATACCGTCAAGATATTTTCGTTCACCTTCGGCTGAATATTCGGGATCCTTTTCAGGAAACCGGGCACCAACTTCACGCAAATAATCAAACAATTCTTGATGCAATAGACTAACCAGTTTTTGATTGTTGCCAGAAACATCCCTTGTTTCCGAAATATCTGTTCTCAGGTTGTATAATTCGTTATGACCGTCTTCGTAGTAATGAATCAGTTTCCAGTCTCCTTTCCGGATAATGGAGGAAGGTTCACCACCCTGATTACCATAGTGCGGATAATGCCAAATCAAAGCTCGTTCAGGCAGCTGCTTACCTTTCAGCAAAGGAACCAAACTAACACCATCCGAATGTTCTTCGGGTCTTTGTTTTAATCCTGCCAATTCAAGAATGGTTGGATAAAAATCGGTTCCCGAAACCGGACTTTTGCATTTTTCGCCTCCTTTGGTAAGTCCGGGTACCTTGATGAAATAAGGTTCACGTATCCCACCTTCGAACTGGTATCCCTTCCCGGCACGTAGCGGAAGGTTCGAGGTTGCGAATGCATCACCTGCGGCCACACCGCCATTGTCGGAAGTGAAGATTACGATTGTATTTTCTTCCAGTCCCATTTCTTTCAGCGAATTCAGCACCAAACCAATTGCATCGTCCATCTGTTCAACCAGTCCTGCATAAACGGGGTTGTCCTGAGTCTGCCGGATTGGAAGAAAATGCCCCATTTTAAAGCAGGAGGGGGCAATTCCCAAATTTTCGGCTTTTTGCTGGTATTTGCTCCACTTTTCCCGGGTGGTTTCAATGGGGGCATGTACCGCATAAAACGACAGATAGGCAAACACAGGCTTTCCGGTTTGTTCCGGATTATTTTCTTTCAGGAACTTCACCGTTTCCTGCGCCAAACGCATCGAAAGATTTTCGCCAGTAGGGCCATCGTTAAGGTTTGGATTTTCGTAAGGAGAGAAGAAGCCGCCTTTGGGACTCCCGGCATGCCAGCCGCCGAGGTTGATATCGAACCCATGATCTTCGGGCCAGGAACCTTTTTCGCCCAAATGCCATTTTCCGGCAAAAAAAGTTTTGTATCCGGCTTCTTTCAGGGCCTCGGGAAGAGTGATATATTCTTTCGACAAATCATGACTGTAATCAGCCGGAAGCAGTTTGGAGTGACGGTTCATTTTTCGCCAGGCCTCGCCTGAAGCTTCACCTATCCAGTTGGTTATACCATGGCGTGCTGGAAATTTACCTGTCATGATGCTTGCCCTGGATGGACTGCTTACCTGGCAGGCGGCATACCCATTGGTGAAAACCATTCCCTTGCCAGCTATTTTGTCGATGTTGGGTGTTTCGTAAAATTTGCTCCCTGTGCAGCTCATATCGTGATAACCAAAATCATCGGCCAGAATGAAAAGTACATTGGGCTTTTTTTCTTTGTTTGCTGCAAATGTTAAAAGGGGCAAAAGCCCGATACCCGTAAATACTGAAACCCTGTTGATTATTCTCATGTTTATTTTTTTGAAATTGACCCTAAATCCTTCCTAACAGATGAATTAATTAAATAAATCGTCCATTTTGATTTCCGATTGCATAGAACCGGAGAATTCATTGCGACGTACACCATATGTTGTTATCATTGTCAGATGAACTGCTTTTTTGGTATTAGATTCCTGTGCGAACGCATTTTTTTTATTGCGTAAAACTTCATCATATCTCTTGTCTATCACAAATTCGGCATTGGAATATTTAATTTCACAAAGATTAATTACCTGATCATTACGGTCGATCAGCAGATCAATCTGGGCACCAGGTTCCGATTTTTGGCTTCTCCACGATGCTGTATAAGTGAGCACTCCTGCTATTCCCAATTTGTTTTTTATCTGACGGATATGCGCCCTGCATACTTGCTCGAAGGCATAACCACTCCATGCGCGATGCCTTGCATTATCAATGAAATTAGTCCAGAAATTTTCATCGTCAAAATTATTGCCCTTAATAAAATTGAGGTAAAATAATGTATAGAAGTCGATTAACTGATATATTTGGAGTTTGTTTTTTTTTCCGTACGATCGGTATCTTCGAATAAAGCCACATTGTTCGAGCTCATCAAGTGTTTTGGACAAACCTCCGCCATCAGGAAGCCTGGAAGTTTTAATTATTTCCTCTCTGGTCATGCCCTTTGCTTTTCTGCCTAACGACTCTACAACTTTTACGTGATTTTCTGAATGTTTAAAGAGCGAGCTGAAGAGGATTGAAAATTCATCTTTCAAAGTTCCGTTTTGGGCGAAACACAATGCATCTATGTTTTGTGAAAGGCTGGCTCCTTTTTTCATAAGACTTAAGTAGTATGGTATTCCTCCCAGTGCCATATACCCTTCTACTATCTGATGCCTGGTCATGACAATTTTATTATACTTGTAATAAGCTTCGCATTCCTCTAAAGTGAAAGGTTCGATTAACATGCGTCTTGTGATCCTGTTGTGCAACCCTCCATGATTTTTAATCAGATTATTTATCATCCAGGAAGTAGAAGACCCACAGGCAATCAGCAATATATCAGGTTTAGAAGAAGCCCACCCATTCCAGAAGTGTTCTAACGCGGTAATAAATCCTGAACGGTGGGTATCCATCCATGGTAGCTCATCAAAAAAAATCACTTTTTTTGTTTTTTGCGAAGTATTTTCCAACAGATGAATGAGTTGCTCAAAAGCATCGAACCAATTAGTTACAATGGGGAATGATATTTTTCCATACTTTTGCAAAGCTGCATTGAAGTTTCGCAATTGTATCTGCATTTCTGTATTTGCCAGGCCTGTGATGTGAAAAGTGAATTTATTAAGGAAAAATTCTCTTATAAGAAACGTTTTCCCTACTCTTCTGCGGCCATATACCGCCACAAATTCAGGTTTATCCGATTCGACATACTCTTTTAATGCGGCCTGTTCTTCCTCTCTACCTATGATTCTCATTTTTTATTCACTCTGGAATTAAATAATGTAATAATCTACTTATATACAAATATATAAATTGATAAAGTTAGTTTATTAATCGCTGCAAATATAATTTAAATACTACTTTCAGCGAGAAATAAATATTTATTCCTCGCTGAATCGGTTATTTTTTTATGGTTTTCGCGGGAAATACCCTTACCGATAAGCTTAACGCTGATACCCTGAAATTACATTCCTTCTTATTTCAACTCTAACTGTTCCACTTCCTGAGATTTTGTCCCACGAATTGTTTCAAAGGTTTTTTTCATATCCTGAAGTTTTTCAGGTTCCGATTTAGCTCGATTGTTCTGTTGACCAATGTCTTCTTTCAGGTTATATAATTGAAATTCTTTTGAATTCCCCAGTTCAATATTTACTTGTGTTTGAATTGCAGGCCCATTGTAAGGTGGTATCAATACCCAGTCGCCTTTGCGTAATGCCGTTCTGGAAGATGCTTCAAGTATCAGTTCTTCCCGGCCTTGCTGACTTCTACCCATCAATACTTCCAGCAATTCCTGGCTGTCAGGCACCCTAGTTTCGCTGCCAACCAATTTCGCGAGTGATGAAAATAAATCGATGTGCGAAAAAACCGCATCCGAAACTGATGGCTCAATAATGCCTTTCCAATAAGCCATGAATGGAACCCTTGTTCCGGCTTCGAATAAACTGTATTTACCACCCCGAAGAGGTCCGGCAGGTTTATGATCGCCCTGTTTTTCAACTGCATCGTCGTAATATCCATCATTCAATACGGGCCCGTTATCGCTCGAAAAAATAATGAGCGTATTTTCGAGCAGCCCTTCTGTTTGGAGTGTTTTTATCAATTCGCCCACGCACCAGTCGGCTTCCACAATGGCATCACCGCGAGGACCCATTCCCGAAGCGCCGACAAAACGCTGATTTGGGGTACGGGGAACATGAGGTTGCTGCAAAGCGTAATACAGAAAAAACGGCTTGCTTTTGTTTTCCTGAACGTATTGCTGTGCGTTTGTAAGAAAATTATCCGCCATATCCTCATCGACCCACAAGGCCGATTTTCCGCCTTTTTGAAAACCGATCCTGGGAATTCCGTTGTGAATGGAATTGTTATGTCCGTGGTGCCATTTCATGGTGCACAATTGTGGAGAATCCAGTCCGGTAGGTTCACCTAAAAAATTCTTTTCATAATCCACAAAAAGTGGGTCGTCTTTTTCCAGTCCCGCAACCAGACCATTTTCAACAAAAACAGTTGGTGTACGGTCCTGGGTGGCTGCCATGATATACGCATAATCAAACCCAATTTCGTTTGGACCGGGAGATATAGGCTGGTTCCAGTCAACCATGCCGGTGCCCAGACCAAGGTGCCACTTGCCAACAACACCGGTGTGATATCCCTTTCCTTTTAGCATTTTGGGGATCGTCATCTGTGCCGTATCAATAATCAAAGGTGCTGAACCTGATAATATTTTTGCATCCTGGTTCCTCCAGGGATACTGCCCTGTGAGAAGTGCATAACGGCTGGGCGTACTAGTAGCCGAGGTGGCGTAGCCATTGGTAAACCGAACACCCCCATTTGCCAGCAAGTCAAGATTTGGAGTATTCAACCGGGTAGCGCCATAAGCACCTACATCTCCGTAACCCAAATCGTCGGCATAAATAATAACGATATTGGGCTGTTGGACTGTCGACTCCTTTTTTGATTGCTTACATGCTGCAAATGAGGCAAGGCATGTTGTTGCCAGAAGTATATTATTCATATTTATGGTTTAAAAATGTTTAAAGATATGTTTTTCGGATTATTTCAGATTCATTCTTCCTGCCATTTTGATTGTATCATTTCAAAAAATAAAAGTCTCTCACATACCACATTCCAGTGATCTCATTTCCCAAAATATCTTTTTCAGCCTTTCGCCCAAAACTTAATACAATGATATCGGTGAGCATCCGCATGCTTTCAATCCTCTTATTTATGATCAGTTGAAAATTAACCGGAATAAAGTCTTCGATATTCAATCCTCCTATATTTTCGATTTAGGAGTATCTGAAATGTATTTAACCATCCACCCTCGGGCAATTGGAAATATTTCCGGGACATAGGCTATTTATTAGTAGCTTATTTTAAACCAGAATTGTTTATACTTGGAGTTACTGAATTAACTGTAAATAATTTATTATTAATAACATGCAGAAGTACAACTCATGTAAAAAATGTTTTCAGTAGGGTTTAAAAAACATATTTATTAAACCGTCCCTGGTAAAGTATTACTAATAATAATTATTGACCTTATTACCTTATTTTTAATAAATCAACCCTTTAAAAAATTAAAAATACCTAAACCTCCAACAAAAAAACGGTGCCTTCCATCTCATTCGATATTACATTAAGAGAACCTTTATGCAACCGCATAATTTGTCGGGAGAGGCTAAGACCAATTCCCGAGCCATTTTCGCGGGTGGTGAAAAACGGAATGAAAATTTTTTCCTGTAATTCTTCCGGTATTAACGGCCCATTGTTGGCCAATTTAATTAACAATCGGCCTTCCCTGGTTTTAGAAATATTCATCTGAATTTTCCTTATACCCTCAATTTTCGTTAAAGCATCTATGGCATTATTAATCAGGTTTACCAACACCTGATTAATTAAATTCTTATCACCAATTACCTCTTTTGCCTGTTCTTCAATTTTACATTCAAAAGCTATTTGATTAGCTTCAAATTTTTCAGCATATAGAAGTGAAAGCTGCTCCATCCAATCCCGAATATCAAACATTTGCAAAACTGGTTGCGGAACCTTGGTGAGCTTTCTGTAATTATTTACAAAGCTCATTAACCCGTTGCCTTGCTCTTCTATAGCCTTCAGTCCCTGAATAGTTGTAGTGACAATAGTTTCGTTAAGCTCGGAAGGTTTAACCGAAGTTCCGTTTTTAATGAAAAACCCGAACAATGTTTTGGAGATGGAGGTTAACGGAGCAATAGAATTCATCATTTCGTGCGTTAGAATACTGATTAGCTTCTGATACGATTCCAATTCCTTCTCGTCCAGTTCCTGTTTAATATCCTGAATAGAGACAAGCTTTAAAGCGCTCTGCCCGTCGCGAATTTGAGTTGCCCGGAACAATAGCAACTGAATAGTACCATTTAGTACATTTTTATAGGTAATGGTTTCCCCTGGTTCCAGAGCGCACAGAACCTTATAAAAAGCTTCGTTTTTAATTTTCAACAGATTCATATTGGTCGATTCGGGAGAAATTCCGGCATACCTGCAGGTAGTTTCATTTAGCAGCTCCATCGAATTATCTTCTTTTAATACAGCAAGCCCCGTATTAGACTGCTGAATAAGCGCTTTATAATATTTTTCCTTATACGCATTGCGTAATTTCAGTTGCTGAATATGGCTATTCAAGCGATTCATACTCTCGTGCAGTTGCAAGAGTGATTTGTTTTTTATACTTGTTGGATAATGACTGGTAGAATCATTATTTCGAACGGCATCGAAGAAAAAAGCAATATCCCGGTTTGTTCTTCTATACCGATTTACTAATTGATACGCACAAACAACTCCAACAGAAACTAAAAGGAAAGAATAGGTAAAATATAAATGAGCTATGAAAACACCTGCACCAAATACTGAACCGGCCAGGATTATTATCAAAATTACCATGGACACAAAAGAGGCTTTAGATCCCATACTTTTTGATTTTGGTATATAAGGTTGGGCGGGTAATACCAAGTTTGTTTGCCACCAGCGTGAGGTTTTGACCATGGCGTGCCAGCGCCGAAATAATCATTTTCTTTTCCATTTCCTCAAGCGTTTCGGGTTGGGAAGAGATGGATTCCAATTCAAACCCGAATAGAAAATCTTCGGACCTCAGTTCATCCGAATCCGACAAAATAACTGCCTTTTCGATAGTGTGCTGTAACTCTCTGATATTGCCCAGCCAGGGATTTGCCCGAAGCTTATCCATGGCTTTGATATTAATTTTCAGGTTAGGCTTATTATACTTTTTACCATAAAGCTGCAAAAAATGTGTTGCAATATCTTCGATATCTTCTTTTCGTTCGCGAAGGGCCGGAAGATGAATTTGAATGGTGTTGATCCGGTATAGCAAATCTTGCCGAAACTGATTTTCTGCCACCATTTGATGGATATTTTTATTGGTGGCGCTTATTAAGCGAATATCGACAGGTATTTCTTTGTTCGAACCTACCGGGGTAATAACACGGGTTTGCAAAACAGTAAGCAGTTTCGACTGCAAATGCATTGGTAAATTACCAATTTCATCGAGAAACAAACTTC
>Ga0316608_1000836_pt1 | contig 13168 bp, 7 predicted proteins | sample MIS2016152B_MG_FD_207673 | JGI IMG/M metagenome (GOLD analysis project Ga0316608, IMG submission 207673) | Microbial mat bacterial communities from Middle Island sinkhole, Lake Huron, Michigan, United States - MIS.2016.152B | ecosystem: Environmental > Aquatic > Freshwater > Lake > Sediment...
TAGAATTTAAAATCATTCCTTTATGAGAAAGTTCGTTGTTATAGGCAATTTCGTATAATTCAGGTTTTTGATAATCAAAAATAAATGAGTTTATAATATCAAATCCAATATCTATTTGATTAATAAATTTTTCTTTTTCTTTTTCTGTTAAAAAGTTAAAATTTGCTGAAATCTGGTTGTTTAAATTTTCATTGTAAGCAATTCTGTATTCCTCGGCTTTTTCAAAGTTATTTGTGAAAGAATATACAAACCCCAAATGATTTAAAGTTTTAGCAACTGATGAATGTTTTTCTCCCAATAACTCTTTTTGAATTTCTAAAGTTTTTAACGCATTTTCTTCTGCTTTTTGATATTCACCTTTAATTAAATATAAAAGTCCTAAATTGTTTAAAACTACTGCATATTCATTACTCTTCTCTCCAAATAGTTCCTTTTTTATTTCTAAACTTTCAATGTAATATTCTTCAGATTTATTATATTCACCAGAAAAACAGTATAAAAATGCTAATGCATTCAAAACATATGAATAAGACATGCTAACTTCACCCGAAAGATTTTTTATTATTTCTAATGATTTTAAATAATATTCTTCAGATTTTTTGAATTCATTTAATTCATAAAACAAAGCTCCTAAATTTGTTAATAATATTGCATAATTTTCATTATTTAATTCTTTAGATATTTCCAAAGCTATTAAAAAGTATGCTTTCGCTTTTTCATAATTACCTAAATCTGAATATAAAAGAGCAAGACTATTTAGAGTTACAGCATTTTTTTCATTTTTATCTCCGTATATTCTTTTTTTTATTTCTAAAGAATTTAATAAATACTCTTCTGCTTTTTCGTAATTTCCACTCAAATAATAAGTTCCGCCGAGACTTTCTAACAAAACACAATAAAATTCGTCATTCAAATTTTTTCGCAAATCCATTGCTTTAAAAAAATATTCTAAAGCTGTATTGTAATTTCCAATATCTCTATAAATTACACCTAAATTATTAAAAATTTTCACCAATGTTTCACTTTTACAATCCGGCTCTGCAGAATAATAAACATTTATTAATTTTAAATAATAAAATTCTGCTCTTTCAAAATTCATATTTACCTGATAACTATATGCTAATAAATTTAAAAAATATGTATAATATATAGTATCATTCTGAAAATATTTAATATCGTAATGGATTAAACATTTTTCAAATTGTTTCACAGCTTTATCGTAATTTTTACTATTGTAATATTCCAAACCTGATTTAAAATCTTCGGTAGATTCTATTAAAGCACTTAGATTATCAAGTGTTGACTTATATTCCTCAGAGTTTTTTGGATAAATATCAATATAGATTTCCAATGCTTTATAATAATATTCTTTTGCACTTTCAAAATTGTTCGAATTATCATTTATTACACCAACATTATTTAGTAAATCTGCCAACTTATAACTTTTACTATATTTGTCAGCATTATTATATACATTAATTGCCTCTAAATAATAATATTCCGCTTTTTCGTAATTTTTAATTTTTGAAAAACAATATGCGGTATAATGTAGAATATCGACATAATTTGTAGTATCATTTTTAAAAATTTCTTTATCATAACTCTGAAGATTTTTTTCGAATAATTCGGCAGCATTTTTAAAATCGAGTTTATTGTAGTAATCCTTAGCCTTTAAATAGATTTCAGAACTTTCTCTAATATTTTTCAGATTTTTCAGGTAAATATCGAAATATTTTCGATTATTCAACTTTTCTTCCGAAACTATGTCAATAGCTTGTAAATAACATTCTTCTGCCTTTTTGTAATTTTCAAATTTTTCATAAACCAAACCAATATTATTTAATGCTCTCGAATAGTTTAAACATATTTTTCCGCTGTCTGCTTCTGCCTGATAAAGACATTTTTCAGCATAAACAAAAGCACTATCATAATTTTCGGCATAAAAATAATCAACAAATTTTGTCCTATATATTTCGTAAGTACTCGGAGTTTCGGTTTGAGAATTGACGATATTGCAAACGGTTAGAAATATAATTGTTGAAATAAAATACTTTTTCATATTTCCGGTATTTATAAAATTTCTGAAATTATCAGCAAATTAATATTTTATTTTAAAATCAGATAAAATTTTTTGGTTCATTTTTGTTAATTAACATCTGTAATTTGCATTAAATATTTACTTTTTTTGCAATTCCCTAATAAATAATTAATAAAAAAACTTGTCGCCTATATGCGAACTTGTCTTAAAAAATAATCAATTAAGTAAACTAAATTTTTTGAAAGTACATTGCAAAGTTATTAATTTAAATATTTCAATTAAAGCAGGATTTACTCCTAAAGTCGTGAAAAAGTTTTCTTTAATGATATTTAGAAAGAGTTATAACTTATCAAAGAATTTGGGAATGGAACGATAAATAATTTAACAATACTATACTTTTTTATTTGTTAAAAGAGTTTATATATAAACAAATAATAAGATGAGAAATATCTGTTTTATAATTATATTTCTGCTAATTTTAAGCAGTTGTGCCGATAACACAATTTATTTTGATAAACCACAACCTGATGGAATAAAAAATCTGGAAAAAATTCCATCTTCTTTTACAGGAAAATATATCGACAATGATTCTAATATTTTATTAATTGATAACTATCAGATTTATAAAATTAATAAATTTACATATTCGTACAATAAAACTGAAATTGATACTAGTAAAAATCTGAAAATTGAAAACGGACACCTTATTAATACAGAAACAAACGAAAAAAAAGTCTGTAAAATTGATAATAATAATGTATATATTGAAGAATTTCAAATTGATACAATTTTCAATTTATCAGAAAACAACATTATAAAAAAATATAAAGGAAATTTGATTTTGAATTATAAATCTGAAGATTTGTGGCGAGTTGAAATTATTAGTCAAAGCAAAAAATATTTAAACCATACATTTATCTGCACAAAAGAACTTTTCGAAAAACTATCGCTTATTTCAGAAAATGAAGTTGTTACAGATATTTCAAATTCAGATACATTGAAAATGATTTTAAAACCAACAAAAAATGAATTTAAAGAAATATTAGACTTAAAAGATTCGTTTGTAATAAACAAATATAGAGAGCAAAAATAAATTTAATACTTATAATTATGAAAATCAAGAATCTAAAAATTTACTTTAGTTTGTTTATAGTTGCGATTTTGGTTTTGTCTTTTTCGAAAACAGAACTTAAAACTGAAAAAAGTTATATTTCGATAGAAGAATTATTTTTGAAAAAAGCAATTAATGTAACTGTTACTGGACTTGGAGGTCATCAGGAAGAGTGCATTGAATTTGAAATTGAAAATAAAACAGATTCAACAGTTTACCTTGAAATTGAACCAGGCAGGCGGCTAGTTTCGGCAGATTCTACTTTACAGGATATTTTTATTGTAAAACAGCAACTTCTGGCATTATTGTCAAAAGAAAAAATTAAAGTTAAAGGTTATGGTTTCTGTTGCGAAAGTTCAAGCGGTTCGCCTTATACTAATGCCATATTTTCAGTAGGTTATATGGCACCACCAGATTGGATAAAACTTGCAAAAGTTATAAACGATAATAATTTTCCGGTTGATGCAGTTCAACATGCAATTTGGGTTTTGTCTAATAATCATGATATTAGCTCTGTTAATGCTGAAGATATGTTTTCAATAAAAGAACTTAGAGAAACTTTATCAGAAATTTTGAATATTGAAATTCCTTGGTTTTCAATGTCGTATGCAAAAGATACAACACAACTTTTTTCCGATAGACCAGAAATGTTGTATGGTGAATTTAGTTATTACATTAAAAACAATGGCATTGTAACTATCAATATCAGAAATAGTTCGGGAGTTGTTGTAAAAACACTTTTAAAAGAAGCTCCACACGATGCAGGAAATTACAAATACTATTTGAATTTAAGTGTAATTAATTTACCAAAAGGAGAATACGAAATTTATGTTTTTGAAGACTATGGAAAATTGAATATGAAGAAAAAGTTTGTATTATAAATTAATATAACAATATTATGATTAGTTTAACCGTCGTACAATTTTATTGTATTGACGGTTTTTCATAAAAATTAAATACTGAAAATCAATTTTTTATCAAATTCGTTTGCATGATTTCTCATAATAATTTTAAAAAGTTCAACAGTTGCGTTTGCATCTCCTAAGGCTCTATGACGGTTTTCGATACTGATATTCATATCACTACAAATATTTCCAAGACTATACGATTTTTTCCCCGGAATTAAAACTCTACTTTTTTGTACTGTACAAATTTTCTTTCGGTCAAATTTTACACCTATTCTGTTAAATTCTTCTTTTACAAAATTATAATCGAAACTTGCGTTATGTGCGACAAAAATTTTGTTAGCAGTGAGATAAAATATTTTTTCGGAAACTTCTTTAAATTTGGGGGCATTAACTAACATATAATCTGATATTCCGGTAAGTTTTGTTATAAATGGCGGAATATTTCGTTCAGGATTTATTAATGTTGAAAAAGATTCCTCAATTCTCTCTCCATTAAATGAAATTATTGCTATTTCGGTAATTCTATCATTTTTAGGACTTCCACCGGTAGTTTCAACGTCAATAATTGTGTACATTAAAATAATTAATTGAGTAATTTGTTTTCAAAACATAAAAAATTTCAAAAAAATGTGTTTAAGCCTTCAATTTAGTATCAATCAAATTCTTAATTGTAGGAGTTAATTTTTTCAAGGATGTTGGGTCTTTGCCAAAATATGCTTTTATACCTTTAGATTTAATTTCTTCGATAAGTTTTTCGTCTTCTTGACCTGAAATTACAATAATATCAACATTTGCTTCAACCGATATAGCATCAGCAATAAATTCTTTAGCAGTAAGTGGTTGTAGCGAATCGTCCATTATATAATAATCTAAAAGCACCATATCCGGGTTTCTTCTTAATTCAAAAGAAGCTTCTTTCGCACTGTAAAATGTACGATATTTAACTTCTACATTTTGAGCTACATAATCGGCGGCTATATTATCAAGTATATCAATTAATATGCTTGTAAAAATCATATCATCTTCAATAACAAAAATGTTAATTTCTTTTTTTAAAGTTTCCATTATTATTTTTTTAAAGTTTAAACCCTGTAACTATAATATCGTCAGTTTGTTCTACTAATTTCATCCAATCAACTATTGTTTCATTCAAAATTGTTTTCTGTTCAGCCATTGGCTTTTTATAAATATCGAAAATAAGTTCTTTTAGTGATTTAATCATAAATTTTCTTCCATTTGGACCACCAAACTGGTCTGGATAACCATCTGAAAACATATAAAAATATGCAGGACTTTGGTAATTAATTATAGTTTTCTGAAATTCTGAATTTTCCTTAATTTGATGCCCTCCAACAGCTTGCTTATCTCCTTTTACATGAAACAATTCATCGTTCATAATATAAACCAATGGATTTTTTGCACCCGAAAATTCAACTGTCATTTCTTTTTTGTCGATTACGCAAAGTGCCATATCCATACCATCTTGGTTTTCAGTTTTGTCTTGTTTTAAAGCAGTTCGTATATATTTATTCATCTGATTCAGAATTTCAGCTGAATCTGTAATGCCTAAGCTTAATATTGTTGTAAGTATTTCTGAACCAATCATACTCATAAATGCTCCCGGAACTCCGTGCCCTGTGCAATCAACTGCTGTAAAAATAATTTTTCCGTTAAGTTCTGCAAAATAATAAAAATCACCACTTACAATGTCGCGTGGTCTGAATAAAATGAAATACTCATCAAGATATTGTTCTATCTTGCTATCTAAAGGTAACATAGCATCTTGAATACGTTTTGCGTATGTAATGCTAGATGTTATGTTTTTATTTTTTTCTTTAATTTCTTCATTGTGTTGAAAAAGCAAATCTCGCTGAGCTGAAATTTCTTCTTTCTGTTGTTCTAGTTCTGCATTTTTCTCCATTATTTCCATTGTACGTTCAGCAACAATTCTTTCAAGCCGTTCTTTCTCCATTCTCAAACGTCTGGTATAAAAAATTGTTATCAAATATACAACCAGTATTGCAGCAAAAAAATATCCTAAAAATGCCCAAAATGTTAAATACCATGGTGGTCTTATAACAAACTTATATTCAGCAACTATACTTTCAACTTCATAAATATTTTTTGCTTTAACGTAGAATGTATAATCTCCTGGTTTTAAATTTGAATACTCTTTTGATGTTTCAGTTTTCCAGTCAGACCAAGCTTCATCGTTTCCTTTTAAGAAATATTTAAATTTAAGATTTTCAGGTTCATCATAAAATGTTGCTGAAAATGTAAATCTCAAACTATTAAACTTATATGAAAATACCGGAATATTTTCTGCGTCTTGAGTATAAGTTGTAAATCCTTGTTTGTCTATGTATTGACCACCAAAAACAATTGAATCATTTTTTATCAATTGTACTTTTCTGACTAAAGCAGGATATTCGTGATTGTAATCTTTATTTATTAAAGCGTTATATAATACAAATCCTTGCTCAGCTCCAATCACATAAGTATTTTCATCGATATAATCAAACGAAAATATTTTGCTTCTGTATTTATAAAAAGGCGTTTTGTATAAGACAAAACCAGAATCTGTTTTAAGTAATTCTCCTAACTCCCAGATAGTTATATCGTCTTTGTCCTTTTTTTCATCTTTATACCAAATATTTCCTTTTAAATCTTCTTTTATCATTACAATTGCAACTTTTGAGCCAATTGCGTCGTTTAGTTCTTTATTTGGATAAAAAGTATCTGTTTTTTCATCATATTGATATATACCTTCTTTTGTTCCGAAAACAATTCCGGATGAGGTTTTAAATACATAATTATCAAGATGGCTGGGTAAGCCATTTAATCCATTTATTGTATCATATAAAATATAATTTTCGACGGAATCAAAATTCTCATTTAGTTTAACTTTATAAATACCTTCTATTATGTTTGAAATCCATAAATATCCATTTTCATCTTCCTCAATAAACCTCGAATTATGTTCAAAACCAGCTATATTGTCTTCAAAAAACCATTGATTATTTTCTTTTTTGAAGGAAAAAAGCACATCGCTTCCACAAATTAATCTATCTGGATAATTTTTCAAATTAGTAAATGTTCTGACAACTCTGTTTTTAAGAATATAACTAGCTTTATTATCAGTAATTTCATATAAACCCAAAAGACTGGCAGCAAAAACTTTATTATCGGTAACATTTAAATAATTTATCTTAATTTTGCCTTCGTCGTTTGCAACGTAATTAAAATTTTCAAAACCAGAAAGTTTATCTTCTTTTTTTGTCCAGTCTTTGTAAAAAACACCTGCAGATGTTCCAATATATAAATTATTATTAAATTTAACTGAAGAATATGTTTTACAATCGGTTAGACCATAAGCTTCGCCAAATTTAGTAAATGGGTCAAAAAGTGGAATACATGAAATTCCATTTTCTAAGCAAAGCCATAAATTTTCCTGATTGTCAAGATAACAATCTCTTACGGCATCATTTTGAAGTCCGCAATCGGTGTTGAAATATTGTATTAGATTGAAGTTTCTATCAGTAATTAATAATCCACTTTGATTAAGTGCAAATGCAAAATATTCGTCTTTAATAGATATAACTTTGTAAATTTCAGTGTTTATGAATTTATCAATAGGAGTTTCTATTTTTGCAAAATTCACTCCATCGTATTCATAAATTCCCTGAGACCAGGAAATGAAAATTAATTTATCGTTGTAAGGTAGAATTTCCTTAACCATTTCGCTTGCAAATATTTCGCTATTTGGAATAAATTTAAATTTACCATTTTCGAGTATTTCCAAACCTTTTCCTTTGTCCTGAACATAAATATCATTTCCTATTATAAAACTTCTGGCAAAAAGCCCTTTTTCATCAACTTTAACTACATTAAAAGTATCTTTTTCATAGATATAAATTGCATCATAGGTATGAAAATAAATGCCACCTTCGTCAGTAATCATTATGTTCCAAACATCGCCAAAATTTTGTAAATTTGTTGGTATTTTATTTATAAGTGATTTGTATTCAATAGTTCCAATTGTATTTGCTTGTAAATAACCTATTTCGCTTTTGCCGCCCACATAAATAACACCTTTATTGTCAACATTAAATGAGCGTACTACATCATTTGTAACAATAATTTTTTGCCAGTTTTTACCATCAAACTGCATAATTCCATCGGTACTTCCAAAGAACATAACACCTTTTTCGTCTTGTATTGCCGCCCAAATTTGAGAAGGTCCTTTGTATTCATCAGATTTATAATTTTTTACATACGGTAATATTCCAATATCCTGAATTTGGGAAAAGGAATTTGGTAAAACAAATAAAACAATAAGTAATATAAAAATTATTTTCTTCATCAATTAATCCGGTACATAAAAAGTTCACTAATTTAGTAATTAAATCAATATTCTAAAAACTTAAAATATTTATTTTTTCAAAAATATTTATTGGTTATTACATTAATCTTGCCAATTTGAATATATCTGTTTAATATCTTGGTCTATTAAAATATAAATTAGACTACTAGTTTCAAGAATTTTGGTAGAATTAATCTCTTTCTGAATGCCTTCAATTGCCATTATATTTAATACTTCATTAGAAATTTTTATGGCTTTAATTCCAAAAAATGCTTTTGTCGAGAAATAAGGATAATATCCCAAAATCTTCCCGTTTTCTCCAATTTTTATGATAACAATATTTTTATTTAATTCATTTGTTCCGGCTTTTGAAATAATTGATTTTCCGGTTAAATCTTTGTATGAATTGAAATTACAGAAAACATAATAAGTAGTATCAATTTTAAGAATTTCGAATAAATTTCCGGTTATATTTAAAGTTACTTTCCATTCAGATTTTTGTGTTTGCAGATTAATTTTTTCGATTATTAGACTATCTGTTAAATCATTGATAGTATTAAATTCTGTTCCTTTGTATGCAATTACAATACTTTCGTTAATCTGGTCGAATTTAATGTATCTCGGAAATTTGTTTTCTGTTAAATCAAGTTTTGAAATTTGAGTTCCAGTTTCATTAAATTTATACAATGTATTTTTAGTTTTTCCATTATACTGGGAATGAACTGTGTAGAAGCAACCTTTTTCTAATGGTTCAATAAAAGTTCCAAATTCATAATTGTTTGGTAATGAAGAAACAGATTTAAACCAAAGAATTTGTGATTTCTTGTCAGTTTTTGCAATATACGCCTGACTGCCAGTTGCTGAAAGTGTATATCCCGTGACATAAAAATCGTTATTCTGGTCAATTTTTGTTGCGGTAGTATAATTTTGTTTTACTATTTCTGTCGAAAATTTTGGATTATTAATAAAAAAAGGAATTTTACTTTTCAGATATTCAAGAGATAAGCTGTCCTCTGTAAAATTATAATTTTCATAAAATTCTGCTTTTTTCAGATTATTGAAATTTTCTGATAATATTGTTTTCAATTCTTTTTTCTCGGTTGTATAATAATTTTGAAGACCGCTTAAACCATTGTAATTTACGGTTAAAAAACTTTCGTATTTAATAACATTTTTTTGATTTGTTCTTTGGTTTAAAATTTCAAGCAAAGAATCGGATTCATAATATTTAAGTACTGATTGATAGTACATTTTAGCTTTCTTAGAAACTTGAATTTTATAAATAGTATCAAAAGGATTGTTGAATATTTTTTGTGAATGAACCAGAAAATCAATTTTTGATGTTCTGAAATTTAAAAGTGACGAAATAATTGAATTGTAATCGAATTTTTCAATTTTGAAAATTAATTTATTATCAAGATAATAATTTGTCAAATCATCAGAGAAAGTAGTTAGTTTTTTTAATAAAACTTCTTTGTCATTAATCTCTTTATTTGTTGAAATAATACTTTTTCTCAAGTCGTTAATATCTGTATTTAAGATAGTTTCTAGTTTCTGTGCCCATGTTTTATAATCCCATATCAGAATAGTATCCTCAAGAAAATTTGAATTTGTTAAACCTTCGAGTCTGAATGTTTCGATAGGTTTAATTTCCATAACTTGATTGTAATTTTTTATAGGATAGTTTTTTATTGCATTTTTATATTTCTCGAAAAAAAACATTGACGAATCGAAAGCAGAGACTATTTTTTTTATTTTAATATTTAAATCCTCGGTCGGGTAAAGATATATATTCTTTAATTTATTGTTGTTCAGATTAATATCCATATAAATATCTACACAAGTATTGTAATATTCAACACTCGAATAAAAATTTCCGGCTATTTCGTGTACATTTTTATCGTGTTTTTTTATTTCTTCTACTTTACTATCAATGTATGTTACAGCATCTTGAAATTCTATTTTATCAATTTGTTTCAGTATTTCAACATTCATGTAATAATCTTTATTCTTTTTTATGTCTTTATCATCTGCCTGTAGTTTTCCTTTTGCAAGTCCGTAGTAAAGTTTTGTATTATAAACAAATAGGTCAACCAATTCAATATCAGTTAATGGGTCGTAATTTTTTGCCCAATCAAATGAAATAATTCCAAGTTGAAGATATGTATTAATAAACTCAGGGTCTTGTTTTTGGTATTCGAGCAAAAGTGAATATGCTTTTTGTTGATTTCCGGTTAAAACCATGTCATATACATCTTTATATTTAATTTTACGTTGTGCATTTGCATCTTTACAAATAAAACCAATAATATATATAGTGAAGATATAAATTACAATTTTTTGCATAATAATTACTTTTAAGATATTAAATTTCAATGATTTTTAGTTCTACTCTTCTGTTTTTTGCTTTGTTTTCATCAGTATCGTTTGAAAAAAGAGGCAATGATTCGCCATAACCTTTTGCTATCATTCGTTCCAGAGTTATACCATTATCGACCAGATAATTGACAACCGATTGTGCTCTTTTATCCGACAGCTTTAAATTATATACATCTGAACCTACATTATCGGTGTGAGCAGAAATTTCAATTTTTATGTTAGGATTATCGTTCATAAGTTTCATTACTCTTTCTAATTCTACAAATGAACTTGAATTTAGTGCGTCTGAATTTGTTTCAAATGTTATATTATTCAATTCCAGTTTTGTAGATGTATTTAATGGAGTAAGTTGTACATTTACGTTTGTCGAAAAATCATTATCATCAAGATTTAGAGTTGTGTTATAGAATGCGTAACCTTTTGGACTCATGTTTACTTCGTAATTATCGCCCTGTCGTAATTCTATGACTGCTTTACCGTTAGCGTCTGTAAAAGCATAAGTTGTATATTTTTCGTTTGTATTTAAATTCACAATTTCAATTTCTACCAAAACTCCTTCTTTTGAATCTGCATCTGTAATAAAAAATTCGACCTTCTTTTTTTGTGATGTTAATTCAATATCTCTCTCAAATTCATCAAATTGTATTATTCCGGTTAAGTCAAATTCCATTGAATAATTATCGAAATATGTTTGTTCTACTTCTATTATATATTTTTTACCCAATGGAAGTGTTAAACCAAATCTACCTACGTCAAGTGTTTCAATTTCTGTATTTTCAATTTTATTATTTTTAGAATCTTTTACAGTAATTTTTGCTGCCTGTGGTTGAAAAATGTCTTTATCAAATACATTTAGCAGAAGATAAACATTAGAAAAGAGTGAAACATCTTTAGTAAAAGTTTTATTTTCGGATAAATTAAGTGTACTTACTTTTTCAAAAACATGAGAGTAATCTGAGGCTGTATAATCTATCAGATATTCTTTAGAATGAGGCAATAGAAAAGAATATTTTCCGTCTGTACTATTGTTTTCAGAAGTCATCAATACTACTGAAGATTTTGGATTATAAACTGTAATACTTGATTTAACCGGCTCATTTGTTGTACTGTTTGTTATAGTTCCGGTTATCAACATATTTTTTTCGGGTCTAAACTCGCTCGGAAGTTCGGTCTCCAAAATATTCCCTAAAATATTTACTTTTTTATATTCTAATATGTTGAAATATAATGATTCTCCAAAATATGAAACTGATGGAAAAAGTTCATTACCTTCGGTATTTACTGTATCAATTGCAATTGGTAACTGCCATACGTTTTTAGTTATCTGTTTAGCAAAATATAGGTCGTAACCACCTTTGCCACCTTCTCTTATAGATGAAAATAATAATGTTTTGTTATCCGATAATATTCTTGGGGTTCTTTCGCAAATTAAATTAATTGGCTCGGGTAAGGTTTGAGGTTCGCTCCAAGTACCACCAACTGTTCGTTCTGTTACCATAATTCGTTTGCAATTAAGGCTTGGGGTTTCCGAAAAAAAGTCCTGACGAACAAAATAAAAACTTAAATCATCAGCAGAAATCGATGGTTCGCCATCGTAACCTAGTGTATTTATCGGAATTCCTATGCTTTGAGGTGCAGTCCAGCCTGTTTTAGTTCTGTCAGAATAAAAAATATCAACACCAGAACTGTCAATATTATAATCAGATTCAAAATAAACTCTTGTTGCATTGTAATTGTAAACAGGTGAACCAATATTCGATTTTGCAAATGCTGAATTTATTTCGGATAATGGTTTTGGACTTGTCCATTTTCCCTGACTGTCTTTTTCGACTTCAAAAAGTTTTGTTAAACCATCAATATAAGAAATATACACAATTTTTGTTCCATCAAAACTTATTGATGATTCTATTCCTGTATTTTCGATATTATCAAATGTTATTATTGATTTTATTTGAGAAAAGAGTTTAAAATTTGAGAACAAGAAAATTATCAATAACAAAAGTATTATTCTTTTTTTAATCATAATTTGATGAAATTTAAATTTATATCCTAAGAAATTATTTCATGGGAAATATTATTTTTATTGTTCAAATTTATAAATGATTTTGAAATTATGAAAAAATAAATAACTATTTATAACTATAAAATCGTGAAATCAACATTTATTAAACACTTAAACAGCAAGTTCGCACGGTTTTGTAGAAATGTTATTCTTTTACAAATTCTTATTTTTTATTATTACAAACTAATATTTCTGAGATTGTCAATTAATAGATAATCAGTCAGATATGATTTTATATAAAAAATATTAAATAACTGGAATTCAATAAAATAAATATAACATAAAAGTTGCATATTTAATAATAATT
>Ga0316608_1000838_pt1 | contig 13145 bp, 12 predicted proteins | sample MIS2016152B_MG_FD_207673 | JGI IMG/M metagenome (GOLD analysis project Ga0316608, IMG submission 207673) | Microbial mat bacterial communities from Middle Island sinkhole, Lake Huron, Michigan, United States - MIS.2016.152B | ecosystem: Environmental > Aquatic > Freshwater > Lake > Sediment...
CCTTGCTTGGCGGTTGTTATTTGCTTGAAAAAATGTATCTTTGACAACTGTAAATTTATCAACAATGCTACCAAGACCAGTTGTTATTTGCTTGAAAAAATGTATCTTTGACAACATTATAAAACAATTTATAGTTAAAGTAATAGTTGTTATTTGCTTGAAAAAATGTATCTTTGACAACAATCAATAGTGGACGTTAAACCATTTTACAGTTGTTATTTGCTTGAAAAAATGTATCTTTGACAACTGTGATACTAAGCATTAGTATGGTAAAATAGTTGTTATTTGCTTGAAAAAATGTATCTTTGACAACTCATAATTTGTTTTTAAGAGAACAAGTTGTGTTGTTATTTGCTTGAAAAAATGTATCTTTGACAACGGTTTTATTTCAGAACCATATCCAGACGAAGTTGTTATTTGCTTGAAAAAATGTATCTTTGACAACGAAGAGGTAGAACTAAATAAACCATTGCCAGTTGTTATTTGCTTGAAAAAATGTATCTTTGACAACCAAACAATATGCGTTCTTCTCGTCGTTCTTGTTGTTATTTGCTTGAAAAAATGTATCTTTGACAACTCTTTTTTGTTGATTGAAGAGTCTTGAGGTGTTGTTATTTGCTTGAAAAAATGTATCTTTGACAACAAAAAGTTTAATTGTAAACAATGAATTATTGTTGTTATTTGCTTGAAAAAATGTATCTTTGACAACTACCGGAAAGTGAAGTTAATTACAGATTGTGTTGTTATTTGCTTGAAAAAATGTATCTTTGACAACTTTAGCTTTTAAATCCAACATTGCGGCACAGTTGTTATTTGCTTGAAAAAATGTATCTTTGACAACAATTCCCCAATTCCCAGCATTACTCGGACTGTTGTTATTTGCTTGAAAAAATGTATCTTTGACAACAAGAGTCAGACGGTTCATATTATATTGAGTGTTGTTATTTGCTTGAAAAAATGTATCTTTGACAACCCGCAATAAATAACCAATGTCGCCCGTTGTGTTGTTATTTGCTTGAAAAAATGTATCTTTGACAACAGCTTGCTAATTGTTTGATATAAACAGGCTGTTGTTATTTGCTTGAAAAAATGTATCTTTGACAACTCAAGTGCCGTTATCATATCTCTGCACTCAGTTGTTATTTGCTTGAAAAAATGTATCTTTGACAACTTCAAAAAAGGAATTACTGTTGAAATGATTGTTGTTATTTGCTTGAAAAAATGTATCTTTGACAACGCATTGTGATTGTATGATTTGATGTGCCTGGTTGTTATTTGCTTGAAAAAATGTATCTTTGACAACTTCATATAGCCAACAGCATACAGGAGAGCGTTGTTATTTGCTTGAAAAAATGTATCTTTGACAACATATCCTAAAAATATGCCGATTTATATGCAGTTGTTATTTGCTTGAAAAAATGTATCTTTGACAACTCATTCAAATTATTCTATTGATGTTTCTTAGTTGTTATTTGCTTGAAAAAATGTATCTTTGACAACAATAGTTACAAAAATAAATGAAATTGATTGGTTGTTATTTGCTTGAAAAAATGTATCTTTGACAACTAGCTATGTTATACACAGCTATTGCATCATGTTGTTATTTGCTTGAAAAAATGTATCTTTGACAACATATTTAATATATTTACCAGTGCAAAAGTGGTTGTTATTTGCTTGAAAAAATGTATCTTTGACAACAAAGCAAATGCAAGAACTGCCAAAATAAGAGTTGTTATTTGCTTGAAAAAATGTATCTTTGACAACAGATTGAACTTGTGTATCAAATTTAAATAAGTTGTTATTTGCTTGAAAAAATGTATCTTTGACAACGCAACTGAATATATGAATTTTGGTTATACAGTTGTTATTTGCTTGAAAAAATGTATCTTTGACAACCAGCATTAGGATTTGGTGAACCTTTATCATGTTGTTATTTGCTTGAAAAAATGTATCTTTGACAACGACGTTTTTTGCGACCATCTACAAATCTTTGTTGTTATTTGCTTGAAAAAATGTATCTTTGACAACAATACATTACCATACTGTAAACAAGTATTGGTTGTTATTTGCTTGAAAAAATGTATCTTTGACAACTTTTTGTACTTCACTGTTCTGTATTTTTTGTTGTTATTTGCTTGAAAAAATGTATCTTTGACAACTTTATCAATTTTATCAAGTAACCCGAAATAGTTGTTATTTGCTTGAAAAAATGTATCTTTGACAACTCATAGATTGTACACAAACAAAGAATATTGTGTTGTTATTTGCTTGAAAAAATGTATCTTTGACAACAATGATATTGAGTGGTTAAAATAATAGTTAGTTGTTATTTGCTTGAAAAAATGTATCTTTGACAACTTGACCAGTTTATTTTATTAACAGAGCAGTGTTGTTATTTGCTTGAAAAAATGTATCTTTGACAACCCATTCATAATAATTTCGCACCATTTGTCGGGTTGTTATTTGCTTGAAAAAATGTATCTTTGACAACTTTTGAACTAAGTTCATTAGAATTGGTTGCGTTGTTATTTGCTTGAAAAAATGTATCTTTGACAACCGTTGCGTTTGCTAGTAATGCCGAAGTATTGTTGTTATTTGCTTGAAAAAATGTATCTTTGACAACTGCAACCAAAAAAGGGTATTTTGATATGAAGTTGTTATTTGCTTGAAAAAATGTATCTTTGACAACTTCTTTTAAGCAGTTACCCATCAGATTTGTGTTGTTATTTGCTTGAAAAAATGTATCTTTGACAACTTTTACGTGGAGTGTCATCAGTATTAGAGAGTTGTTATTTGCTTGAAAAAATGTATCTTTGACAACATAACTAAAATATTGTAGCTATGGGAACATGTTGTTATTTGCTTGAAAAAATGTATCTTTGACAACCCAATATTTGTAATTAGTTGTAAAAGAAAAAACAAGAGTATAGTTTACGAATAAAAAATTCGTTATTTTATACTCTTTTTTAATAAAAAAACTTATTTTTTCAAAAAAGTTCGAGTTGTTGTGGCTCTGTTTGTGCTTTCTTTGCTTTACTCTGATAAAAAACTTCAATTAGTCCAAATTGCCTGTCGGTTATCTGAAAAACTACTACATGTCCGGTTTCTGGTAAAAATGATTTTACTCTTTTAGTATGCACTTCGGCATTTTCGATACTAGCACAGCAACGGGTATAAATAGAATATTGAAACATTGTAAATCCATCACGTTTCAGATTTTTTCTGAAAAGATTTGCTATACGCATTTCTTTTTTAGTAACAACAGGCAAATCAAAAAAAACAAAAACCCACATAATTCTGTAAGCATTAAATCGTTCGGTACTCATTATTTAAATAATGTATTTTGATTTTTGTAAAAAAATTGCTCAATCATCTAAACTTATACTAACAAATTTCATTTTTTATATTACCACAACTATTTACTAATGTCCTTAAATTTAACAAATTCGGGATATAGTATTTCTTTAGTTTCTTCCAAAAAACATCTTGCTAACGAAGCCGTTGTATGTTGCATTGCAATCATTAGCGGACTTTTTTCTCCTTGTAAAAGCACGTCAACAACAGGTAGTTTTAGTATTATTGCTTTCAGCTCAGTTGTAATTTCATCTATATTTTTGAAATTTTTAATAATATCCAAAACAATTTCATCAACAAAAGGTCGGTAAGGCTCCATAATATCGTCAGCCAAACAGTAAGCATTGTATTTGTTACTATGGTGAATTCCTAAAGTAGGCAACAATCCTGAACCTACCAAAGAACGGGCTGTTACTGCTCTTAGAATTGCATAGCCATAGTTTAATAAATTGTTAGGTGGTAAACCGGCTCGTTCTCTTGTAAAATTTGGAAATTGTTTAAAAATATTTTTCCAGTAATAGACTGCAGCTCTTGATTCATGGTTTTCTGCATCTCCCGATTTCACATTTTTTGCCCATTCAATCATGTTCCCTGTTTCAATATTTTGTCTTTTTAGTATTGTTGCTTGATTACTGATTTTTGATTCAATTGTTTGTTTCCATAATTTCTTCAAAAGAGGTTGCTTTGCATTAATTTGGGCTTCAAAGCGTTCTTGCTGTAAAGTGTTGCCGTCGAGGTTAAGCATTAAACCTGTTGGCATGTGTTTGTCATTACAAGTAATTAATGCACAATTATTTTCTAAAAGCTTATGAATTGCATGGTGTGAAATTGTAATTTGTGGATTATCAATTATTACAACCCCTAAATCTTCAATTGGTGTAGTTTTAGTTTTTTCTTCAATTTTTATTACAAGTTGCTCTTCGGTACAACTCAAATAAGCAGGATTTCCGAAATAAAGTGTACGTTTTATCATTATACAAATATTTAGTTCGTAAATATTTGTATAACAATAAAGATACCAAAGTGTTATTATTCAATATGGAAAATAAGACATAATTATTTTAATTTTGTCATATCTATAAATTTGGAATTTTTAAGATTTAACAGGTTTAATATTTCCTAAGCGGTCAATTTCCAATTTAAAACAAAATTCTTTAATAGACATTCCATTTAAAGTTGCAATACAATTTTGGGTATCAAATTCAATTTTATTTGCCAATATTTTTGCAATATTATGTGGTATAAAATAACAAGTTTTCCCAGAGCTTTTTACAACTTTATAAATTCGTTTTGAGATTTCTTTTTTATTATTCCAGTCAATTTCTGCATTATTTTCGTCTTTTTCTGGTACATAAACCAAGTCGTCAGTTTGAAGGAAAAAATATTTTTCGTAACCTTCTTTTCGAGGAATGTAGTCCATGCCGTTAATCATACAAGTAACGACATCATACAAATTTAAACTTTCAAAATCTCGTTTTAAAGTTTGAGTTTCGGAAGCAAATTTTTCATAAATAACGAAAAATGGATTGTTTCCTATCTGAACAAATTTTTTGTTGAATTTGTTATCTGGGTTTAAACATTTCCTTTCTTCTTTGCTTGTTTCATAAACTGTTACTTTCAGAACCGGAATTTTTCTATTTTCATTAAATTTATTTACCCCATCAGCATTAAAAGCATTTTTTGGTTCACAATTTTTGTCAATAAATTCAATTAATGAATTAAGTTTGAACTTTGTAGAATTGTCTATTTCGTAAAAAGGTCTTTCTCTTTCTAAAATATAATCTAAATATAATTTATTGTTTAACAATTCTTTATCAGGAATTTCTTTTATATTTTCATAAACAAGATGTAAAAGCATTTGATTTGCAGTTTCTTTATCTAAAATTTTTCCAATGTATTTGCGTGTATAAACTTTACTCTGAATATTTTTAAATATTAATTCCTGTTTTGAAGTATAAACAGTTGTATGTTCGTAAATAGCAACTTTTCCGTCAATAGTTAAAGGATTTTCTTTAAAATATTTTTCAATTTTTTTGATGTCGTTATTAAAATCCGCAGTTGCTTTTAATATTTTGATTTTATGTTTTTTATCAGCAATTTTATCCAATTTTATAATAGCTTCTTTTATTGAAACAGATTTGTAAGTTCTAATTTCTCTCATTCCATTAATAGTTTCCTGATGTAAAGCTCCTTTTACAGAATAAATTGTATTTTCCTGTTTAAATTTTCGCTTTTTTATTGGATTTCCATTTTCATCAAATTCATATTTTTGGTAAAAATTTCGTGCTTTTGTAAGTATTTTATTTTTCTTTTTGTGTGATATAATTATGTTTTCTAATGCATCTTTTACAATGGTAGTAAAATGTTTGTGTGGTTGACGAATTTTATACAAACTTTTTACTTTTTTGTCTTTTAAATATTGACGCAAATCTTCACAAGCGTTTATTTGCAGAATATCTTTTGCAAAATTATAAGTGATTTCAATATTGTTTTTTTCTAAAATCTTTTTTACTTCTTCTTTTTTAACCAAATCGTATATAAATTTTTGATATTCCTGATGTAAATTATTAATTCGTTGAATAAAACCTTGTTTTGTGCAAGCAATCACAATTGCATCAAGTGCATGATGGCGATGGTCTATTCTCTTACTAAAATCTTTATAAACTGTTACTTCACGTTCTGTATTAGTTTCGTGGTCAGTTATTATTTTTTTCGTAATCCAGTCAATATCAGGCTTTATTGCAGTTAATCTTTCATAACGTTCTTGGCAAAGTTCTTTAAAAATATCGTTTACGCCCCAATTTTGTCGCAAAAAATCTGTAATTCCGCCGCTTGTGGTTGTTACATTACAAATTCTGCTTAAAATTTGAGTTGCTTTTTTAGCTATATATTGCGAATCTTTTAATTGTCTGTTTACAAAATCTTGCGGTATTTCTTTTGCCAAGAATCTGTTTTTCGCTTTGTTCTTTTTAAAAGTTTCTGTTACAAATTTTTCATATTCTTCAAAACTACCAAATTTACAATTTTTGTAAGATTTTGATTTCATATATTCATAAGCAGTTAAAGCTCCTTTTTCATCATTTATAAAATATTCGCAAATTGTTTTGTTTTGCATACTATCATCAAAAAAACGTGTTTTTGGAATAATATGTTCAATTTGATATTTAGCAGTAAATAACTCAGACAAAATAATTGGTTCGCCTGTGTATGGCGAAACATGTTTACATTCTAACCAAAGTTTAAATTTTAAATCTTCTTTTGAAAAAGATTTTATATCATTAAATTTTTTCTGCGAATCTTCGCCTCCTGATTCAATAAATAATTTTAATTTTTCAATATCTCTTTGTTTATCAGAACTTCCAAGTTTTAATTCCGTTAATATTTGTTTAATTCTTTCATTATCTTTTGTAGAATTTCCAATTGCTTTTGTAATTTGTTCACGTTCCTTTGCATTATTTTTCAATTCTCGCGAAAGTTCTATGCGAATTTCGTCAGGTCTTTCGTTTTCGGCAAAATAAGTTTTCCAAATATCTTTTACTACTTGCTGTGTTTCGTTAAGAATTTGTTCTACAATAGGGTTTCGCAAAGAATTTAAAGTTATTGGTTGAATTTCTTTCCACGATTTATAAGTTTCTTCTTTATCCAAATCGGAATGACTTCCGTAAACCACCGACAATGCTAAATATGACGATAAACCTTGAAAATCATTTAAAGTTTTTAATTCAAATAATTTTGTCCGAGTTTTATCTGGCATTTTTTTTATAAATTCATCGGTTTCTGTAATTCTATCAATATTTTCCAATGCTTGTGGACAAATATCTTTTTCGTTCCAATATTTTCCACAACGCATCAATGGCAAAACTTTTTTTATTGCTTTTGCACTTATTGAAGCATATTTTAAATCGAAATTTATTTTTGCAAGATTTTTACAAATTTCTTCATCAAAACCGAAATTCGATTTTATTGCATTTATAACATCTTTGTCTTCGTTCAATGAATATAAAATATGCCATAAAAAGTGCAGTTTTTCATGGTTTTCAGTAAAAATAATCTTTTTATCGTCTGGAACTTTATTTAAAATTTTATTTTTGGTTTCGTTTCCCCAGAGTTCGGTTTTAAAATTAAGTTCGTATTCTTTTTCGGTTAAATTCAGAGTTTTTAAAATAGTCTTTAACGATACTTTTACATGATTATCAAACAATTCAAATAATTTTTCTTTATTTTGAGAAGTTAAAATTTCAGTTGTAACATCTTCTCTTGTTCTTATGTTTTCAATTTTCAGATTATGAATATTTTGCCAAATTCTATATTCTTGAAACAATAATGAACTTTGCGGACAAACTTTGTAGTAACTTGTATATTCTTTTCCTGTTTTATCTGTGAAATTAAATTTTTCAAAAGTGCAGTTACCGATACTTGCTTTTTGTGATTTTAAAGGTCGTTGATAATAAATTATATCATTAACCAACAAATATTTTAAATCATTTTTTATAATTGCATTTTGATTTTGTTTGTTGTTTTTATATAATTCTTTTGCAATTAGTTGCAAATTATTTTCAGAAACTTTTAAGAAATCGGAATTTAATTCTTTTTGTTTTTCATAAATTTTCAATAATTCTTCTTGATATCGTTTGCGATAAACAATATTGTTTTTAATTCTGAAATTTCGCTCTTTCTTTAAATTGTCTAAGAAATATTTTGTAACTGTTAAATCAGGGTTTTCAGTTAAATATTTTTCTAATTCATCTCTGCGTTTTGCATTATCGGTTTCTGAAATATTTGAACTATCAACTTGTTTAAAAATTATTGTTGCTTCGCCATCTTTGTTGGTTTCTGTTTTAATGTTCATTTCCATTTCTTTACCAATCCAATCAGGTAAAGATTTTTTGTTTGCAAAGCCATCAATAATTTTACCGTCAGAAAGTTGAAATTCAAGTTTGAAAATTGAAGCAAAACGCGTTTTTTCATTTGTATCAACAATTGAAATTACTTTCCCAAATTTTATATCATCAGATTTTGGTAAATTGTAATAAATTTCATCTTTTTTTAATTTTTTATTGTATTTTTCAGTAACAATAAAATCAATATTTTTTCCAATCCAATTTGGTATTGATGAATAAAAAAATGTTCCAATGCCACGTTCTTCGGTTTCAATTTTCAAGATAAAATTTTGAGCTTTTTTCGTTTTAAAACCTGTATCGGTAATATTTTTAATTTTGAAATTTTCAATAATTTGCTCTTCCTCTTCTTCTTTTTTATCAATTATTTCCGTTTTCTTTTCTTTTCTTGAACTTTTAAAACCGCGTTTTTGATTGTAATGATATAAAATTGTTGCAAATTCCTCTTTTGTAATCTGATTTTCTAAGGCATAAAATTTTAGAAAATAGACTAATAATTCATCTGAAATATTTTCATTTTCTGTTAAATTTAAAAATTCTTTTAACTTATTAATTCTTTCATATTTAATATTTTCTGGTATTAAAATTTTATCCGGAATTTCATTACTGCCTCCTATTTTAAAATTTTCGGGTAACCAATTCAAAAGTTTAAAAACTTGCAAAAGTCTTTTTCTGCGGTTTTTATATCGTTGTTGTAAACGCCTTGCACCTCTCTTTATTCGTCTGTTTTCATTAATACTTACTTTTTGTCCTTGGTCAAATTTTTTAAGAATATCAGTATCCATTCCCAAGATTCGAGAACCGGAAGCAATAATTTTTTCAACATATTCATTATCAATACTGTTTTCGTCTATCAAAGCCCAACCAATTGAGTTTGTCCCAATGTCTAGACCTAATATTTTTCTAGCAGTATTAAAGACATTATTTTCCATTGTATTTCTCTTTTTTTTTAATAATTTCTTAACTAAAGTTTGTAAATGTAAAAAAAATAAATTATTATTGCAATACATTTTTTCAGCAAATAACAATAAGGATTATTCCGTAGTTAAAAATTTAAGCAGTCCCACCTTTAAAAAGTGGGATTTCTTTTTTTCCACTACAACAAAAATAAAAATAACCTCGAAAAAATCGCAATTAAATTGAAAATTAGGTTTTTAATATTTATTAAATGTTAGTAAATTAGCATACTACTAAATTATTTTATCAATTTTAGTATTTCTCTTATATAATAATCACTATCTCCAAAACGAGGTCTTTTGGTTACAATTATTTTAGTATTGTTATACATTTCAACCGATTCTATTTCGGCAGGTATATACTTATTCTCAATTTTTATTGTGTTTAATGCTTCTCCAAAAGGTTGCCACCAACTAAGATTAGTTAAAACTATACAAAATTTTGGATTAATTTCTTCAATTTCTTTTCTTACCAATTCAAATGATGTTTCTTTTTGAAAATCCATTTCTTGCCAATTAGGATTTCTGCCATCGGGAGCTATTTTATATAAATTAGACCATACTATTTTTTTTGACCATTCCCAACTCTCTCTTTCAAAACCATAATAATCTGAAATTAACTTTTTAATAACATTCCAAAAAAACGACCTGAAAACTCTATAATCTCCATTATAAAACTCTACAAATTCTGGGTTGTCTGCAAATTTGTTATAATCAGAATTACACCATTGAGCATTTACCCAGTCTATATTTGTGCCAAATGACATCAAGAAAAAAGCACAAACGTTCTTTGAAATATTAGTTTTGTTCAAACAAAAAATATATTTATGTTGCAATGGCTTAAAAAAACTCAAAGCCGCTAGTTATGTTAAGCGGCTGAGTTAATGGAAATATATTTCCGTTGACTATCTTATTGCTGGCAAGTTGCTCTCCAGCAGAGCTTGCTTCCTCTTCAGATAGTTTTACAAAAATATAAAATAATATTTGCAATTTTAAATTTATTCAATAGAAAGTTATGATAAATAATTCTTCTTTACAAAAGTGGCACAGATTACAACAAAAAGATTGCGACAATATGTTTATAAACAAACTTATAGAAGGATTGAATTGTTCACAGATAGAAGTCAAAGGAATAGTTAATATAGTTTATGAAGTTTATCAGCCATTTTTCGATAATTCGTCAAGTTTAAAACCAGGTCAGATAATTGTGCAAGTTGTAAGTATTGATGCACATCCTGGAATGCAATTATCAGAATGTCCAATAATAAATGTAACATTAACAATGGATAATGGAAAAGACGATTTGTTGATAAGAAAAGAAAAAGGTGTTATAGGGTTAAGACTACATCGACTTCAACGAATATGTGAAGAAGCATTTCAGCAAGGCGGACTTCTTACAGTTGAAGACCTTGCAAATCGTATTTTCAATTGTGGCGAAAGAACAGTTACAAGAGATTTGGCAACTTTAAGAAAAGAAAATATAGAAGTTCCTTTGCGATCAACAATCAAAGATATGGGACGAACAATTTCTCACAGAGTATTGATTGTCAAAGAATGGCTTAAAGGAAAAGAATATTCGTTAATAAGTCGAAACACAAATCACACAGTTAAATCGGTAAAAAATTATGTAGATAAATTTAAGCGAGTTGTATGTCTAGCAAAACAAAATTACGAATTTCATTCTATAAGTTTTATTGTTAAAATTTCGGCAAGATTAGTTGAAGAGTATTACAATCTATATCAAAACATTAATCCTGTACCACATAGAAAAGAAGAATTGGACGAGTTATTAAAAAAAAGTAGTAACTAAATTAAATACAACAGAAAATATGCTTTCAAAATCACCAAGACATAAACAATTTAATTCGGCAAAAGACAGATTTTTTAAACCGTCAATAATGAACTTTTTTGCTCGTGAATTTCCATCATTGTTTGGACCTGTAATAAGAGAAAATATAGCTAATGAATTAATTACACTTTTTGAAAAAATGAACCCCGAAGTTGATAGAATAAAACACGGTCAAATATTTTGGAATGCTTTGGACAAAACAACAAGAGCCGATTCACCAAAAAGAAAATATGTTCCTGTAAAATTAACTTTAGTATCGGAACAAGATATAGAAAAACTGGTAAAGGGAGAATCTTTTGTTACCATAAAGCAAAATGCAATTGCACGAGTAATAAAAGAAGCATACGAACAAAACGGAATATTATCTACAAGAGATATTGCATTGATTTTTAATATATCAGATTCTAATGCAAGTTTAAATCGTAGGAATTACGAAAAACAAAACAATGTAGTTCTTCCTCATACAGGAAGTTTACACGATATGGGTTCTTGCATAACTCATAAAGTAGAAATAATTTATAAAGTGATAGTTGAGAAAAAAGATCCAACGCAAGCTGCGTACGAAACAAATCACACTCAACAAGCTGTTGACAGATATTTAAATGACTATTACAGAGTTTATACGTTATACAATAAAAATGAAGATATTGATTTTATACATTCTGTAACTAACATAGCAAAAAATGTTGTTATTCAATACATTGAAATAATTGAAAAATATGTCAAAAAACATGAAAAATAATTTGCAATGTCAAATGACATTATCTAAGGGACTATGGTCTGCTATTTCGTAAAACTTGATAGATTCGTATTTGCTATTTTCTAACTTTTTTGATAAATCAATAGTTTCGTACAAACAAAAACCATCCCGCCAACCATTAACAGCTTGTCCATAGATTAAAAACTCTGATTTTTCATTTGTTTTAACTCCAAAAGAAGGGTAAAAATCAACATATTCGTAATTTTCTTGTGTAATTGCTTTACAATTATTCTGATAAATCGAAATATTATTTTTATACAAATTGTCGTAATCGTCTGAAAATTCTCCGTATATACTCATATTATTAATATTTAAGTTTTTCAAATATAATGAAATATCTTTAATGTTAATAAATTTTTATTTTTATTTAATTTCAAAAATTTAAACTTTTCGTAACTTTGCTTTATGAAATTTAAGAAACTAAATATGTCGGAAAGATTTGTTAATGAAGTATCAAGCCGATTGTTAGTCGAATTTCGTTTTGCGTAAAAATCTTTATTTATAATTTTATTAATTACGTGTAAATTATGAGTTTTTATAGAAAGCTGCTTATTCTTTTTAAAGTTTTCAATTCCTTCAATAAAATATTCACCTTTGTATTCGATTAATTCTTTTCCTAGGTCTTTTGCTTTTGTAATGGCTTTATTAACAGTAATTTTATATTTCAATTTCAAGAATTTATTTTCAATAGTAATTGGTTTCTTGTTTGTAATATTTTCATTTAAAGTGATAAAATCGTTGATTTCAATTTTATTGATAGTTTTACACATTAAATCAAAATCAAATTCCAATTTTTTCAAATCTTCAATTACATAATCTATATTATCTTCTGTTTGATTGAATTTTGTTTTTTGTTTAATTTCAATAAACTCCATGTCCGAATAATCTAATAAATCTAAATCAAATTTATATCCAAAAGGTTTTGGCTTTAAACTTGAATTATAATTTAGTTTTTCAGTTATATAAGAATTTCTAACTACAATTTTGTTCAAAAGAAGTTTGTCTAAAAATAGCTTCTTGTAATTATTTGAAAATTCTCTTTTCAGAAATTTTGAAGCTATATCTGCAAACATATTTTCACTATCTTTTCCAAGAAAACATGAATAAATCTGAAAAAATTTGATTGCACATTTATAACCCTTTTCATTTATATTTATATCTTTAATTCTGGTGACTAATTTTGTTGTTACATAAATTCCCATTATGATATATTATTTTTTGTCCTATAAGGAATTAATACTTATATCATCTAAAAGTTAAAATGGTTATAATTAATTAAAAAAAAAAGATATTTGATAATTACAATTAACAAATAAGAAGTAAATATA
>Ga0316608_1000839_pt1 | contig 13118 bp, 13 predicted proteins | sample MIS2016152B_MG_FD_207673 | JGI IMG/M metagenome (GOLD analysis project Ga0316608, IMG submission 207673) | Microbial mat bacterial communities from Middle Island sinkhole, Lake Huron, Michigan, United States - MIS.2016.152B | ecosystem: Environmental > Aquatic > Freshwater > Lake > Sediment...
GTCCACCCGAGATTGTATTAACAACCATTACTGTATCGTTTTGAATATTAAACTGAACACCTATTCCATCAAAATTTCCTTCTAATGGCTCGATCATTTCTTCTAGGTCCGATGCAGGAATATAAACAGAATGAGGATCTAAATTTTTTAATATTTGTGGAATTGCCAGTTCTATTAAACTATCGCGTGAAACGCTGTCAACATATTCTTGTTCAATATAATCAATAAGGGCATCTAGCTTATTCATTTGTGGATAAGCAAAAAACTGACCTTGCTCAGTATTTTTTTGTAAATATTTTCCAAGTAATAAGCCAGTAGAAATTAAGCCTGCAAATAATAGCGGCATTAAAATCGCTCTTTTTTTATTTTCAAAATTCATTATGTGTTCTATTAAATTTCAATGTAAACTACATTTATAGCGGCTCTTTTAAGTAGTTCAAGTCCATCTGTTTTATGATATTCGTCGCAATAAACTACTCGTTTAATCCCAGATTGAATAATTAATTTGGCACATTCAATACATGGTGATGAGGTTACATAAAGTGTTGATCCTTCGCTGCCATTATTTGATTTTGCAATTTTTGTAATTGCATTTGCTTCTGCATGAAGAACATAAGGCTTTGTTACGTTATTTTCGTCTTCACAAATATTTTCGAATCCCGAAGGTGTTCCATTATATCCATCGGAAATTATCATTTTATCTTTTACTAATAATGCCCCTACTTTTCGACGCTTACAATATGAGTTTTCTGCCCATATCTTTGCCATTTTCAAGTATCTAACATCTAAATAATATTGTTTTTCTTCGGGTGTAAAATCTTGTGCCATTTAAATCAAATTTTAATTTACGAAGATATTAAAACTGATTTAAATGAATGATTGTTTAACTTTTTTTTTTAGTAAAACCATATCATTTTGATTTTATGCGGTTTTTTGTGTAAATTGCTTGAAATTTAATAAACAAATAAAAACATGTATCACCTTGATAGTCTTGATCGTAAGATAATCTCTTTTTTAGCAGAAAATGCAAAAATACCATTTGTTGAAATTGCTCGTGAATGTAATATTTCAGCTGGAGCCGTTCATAAAAGAGTAGAAAAACTAGAAGAAGCTGGAGTAATTACAGGATATAAAGTGGTATTAAATACTGAAATACTTGGATTTACTACACGTGCATTTGTTGGTGTTCTACTAGAAAGAGCCATTCGTTACTCTGATGTAAAGAAAGCTTTAGAAAATATTCACGAAGTTATTGAATCACATTTTACTACCGGAAAATTTGGTTTGTTGATTAAAGTGTTATGTAAAGATAATCAACATTTAAAAGGTGTTTTAGAAAATATTCATGATATACCCGGTGTTTCAACTACCGAAACATATATTTCTATAGAACAATCAAATGAGAAAGTAATACATCTTGATGCTGAGGACTTTTAAATTAAAACTAAGATGTTATTAATGCTTCTGCAATTTTTATATCCAAAGGAGTTGTAATCTTAATATTTTCTTTATTTCCTTCAACTAAAAAAACCGCTTGCCCCATTGACTCTACAACTCCTGCATCATCGGTAAATTGAGATTGATATGGTTGTGAATAAGCTTTTTTAACTAAATAAGCTTTAAATATTTGAGGAGTTTGAACTGCTTTTAATATAGAACGATCAACTGCTTGATTGGTATTTGATTCTATTTTTCTTACAGAGTCTGTAATATCTACAACCGGTATTGCTGAACCTTGTTTTTCTGCTTTTTCAAAACAAAATTGAATTGTTTGTTGACTTACCAAAGGTCTAACTCCATCGTGAATTGCAATTAATCCATCAGAATTAGCAAAACTCAAGGCGTTTCTAACTGATTCAAAACGAGTTTCGCCACCTTTTACTACTCGATGATCTATTTTAAATTGATATTGCACACAAAGATCTTCCCAGTATTCAAATTGAAATTCGGGCAAAGCTAAAATAATTTCGATAGTTTTATCATAATCAAAAAAGGCTTTTATAGAGTGCATCAGTATTGGCACTCCTTTTAACAGTAAAAATTGTTTTGGAATGCTTGACGACATTCGAGTACCAACTCCTCCAGCTACAATAATTACTGTTTTTTCCATATTTATTAAATTTTTAAAGCCAAATCTAAATTATCAAAACGATGGTGATAATCTTCCATAGAATGGCGAATTACTTCATGTGCTTCTTCAATTCCATAAACATGTGTAATTTCACATTGACTAGACATTCCTGGCAAATCTTTATAAGTCAAAAAATAATGTTTCAATCTATCAATAACTAAAAGAGAACAGTCTGAAAGATCTTTATATTCGCCATAAGTAGCATCGTTGCTCATAACTGCAATAATTTTATCGTCGGCTTCGCTTCCATCAATCATTCTAAATCCACCAATTGGAATTGCTCGAACTAAAATATCGCCATGAGCAATTGCTTTTTCGGTAAGAACACAAATATCTATCGGATCGCCATCTCCTTTTATGCCTTTTCGTCCTGTTTTTTCGGAACAAAAATCGCCCACTCTATCGCCACAATATGTTTGAGGTAAAAATCCATACAATGCAGGTACTACGTTTGAGTATTTTTGTGGGCGATCAATACGTAAATAACCGCTTTCTTTATCTACCTCATATTTTACAGTATCGGTTGGAACCATTTCGATAAAAGCGGTTACTTTATTTGGTGCATCTTTACCAATATCAACACCATGCCAAGGATGTGATTTGTATCGCAATCCCATTAATCGCCCTATTGGATCATTTAAAATGTTTTTCATAATTTTATTTTCTTTTTTCTAAGTTTACTACTTTAAATTCTACTCTACGATTCATTTCTCTGCCTTCTTCTGTGGTATTAAATCCTAGCGGAAATTTATCACCATATCCTTTTTTTGTTAATCGTTGATCTTTAATTCCACTGCTAATTAAGTGATTAGCAACAGCTTGTGCACGAGAAGTAGATAGTGCAATATTTTCTTCTGGTTTGCCTTGATTATCAGTATGAACTCCTAATTCAATTTCAATTTTCTTATTCACTTTTAAAAAAGCTACTAATCGATTAAGTTCTGGTAGTGATTCTTTTTTAAGTGTTGCTGTGCCTGTTTCAAAAAATATATTGTTTAATCGAACTACTTGATCTACTTGAATTGGAGCTAAAAATAAATTTTGCTCTTCAATTTCTTTATATTCTTTTAAATCGGTAACATCAAGATATTTTGTAACACTGTAATATCCTTCTGCAATAGCATAATAACCATATTTTTTTCCAAATGGCAATACAATTTTATATGCTCCATCTAATGGATTGGTGCGTGCAATTCCTGCTTGCGTGCCTTCTGGTAAAACTTCCCAATAAATTTTTGCTTCTAAAGGCTCCATATTTCTTTCGTTCAGTCCTTTTCCTGAAATTAAAACTACTGGTTTTGGCTTTATTCCTTGAGCCATTAAATTTGCACTACTTGCAACAATAATTAATAAAAAAATCAACTTTTTCATTTGTATTTATTATTTAAGAATTTAACCTGCCCAACCTTCACGATCGAGACTTCTATATTGAATTGCTTCTGCTAAATGTTCTGGTTTAATTTGTTCGCTTTTATCAAGATCGGCAATAGTTCTAGAGACTTTAAGTATTCGATCGTAGGCACGAGCCGACAAGCCTAATCTTTCCATTGCTACTTTTAATAGTTGTTGTCCAACAGCATCTATAGTACAATAGGTTCGCAATTGCTTTGAACTCATTTGTGCATTGCAATGAACTTCTTTATTTTCTTTAAATCGATCTTCTTGAATATTTCGGGCAGCAATTACTCGCTGTCTAATTGTTTCGCTTGGTTCTGTTGGTTTTGCGTCTGATAGTTTTTCAAAAGGGACAGGAATTACTTCTAAATGAATATCAATTCGATCGAGCAATGGTCCAGAAATTTTTGTTAAATATTTTTGAACTATACCTGCACCACACAAACATTCTTTTTCTGGATGATTGTAAAATCCGCATGGACATGGATTCATTGACGCAACAAGCATAAAACTAGCTGGATATTCAACAGTAAATTTTGCTCTAGATATTGAAATAAATCGATCTTCTAATGGTTGACGCATTACCTCTAAAACGGTTCTTTTAAATTCTGGCAATTCGTCTAAAAACAAAACACCATTGTGTGCCAACGAAATTTCGCCAGGTTGTGGAAATGTGCCTCCTCCAACTAGTGCAACATCGCTAATTGTATGATGCGGCGAACGAAATGGTCGCTGAGTAATAAGAGATGTTTCTTTTCCTATTTTTCCAGCAACAGAATGTATTTTAGTTGTTTCAAGTGCTTCTTGCAACGACAAAGGAGGCAAAATAGTTGGTATTCGCTTTGCTAACATTGTTTTACCTGCACCAGGAGGACCAATCAAAATAATATTATGACCACCTGCTGCTGCAATTTCAAGAGCTCGTTTTACATTTTCTTGCCCTTTTACATCTGAAAAATCAATTTCCGATTTTCCAAGATTTGCATAAAATTCTTCTCGTGTATTAACAATTGTAGGTTCTAATTGAATTTCATTATTAAAAAATCCAATTACCTCTTTAATATTCTCAACACCATATACATCCAATGTATCTACAACAGCGGCTTCTCGTGCATTTTGTTGTGGTAATATTAATCCTTTAAATCCTTCTTCTCGTGCTTTAATGGCAATGGGCAATGCTCCTTTTATTGGCTGCAAACTACCATCGAGCGATAATTCGCCCATAATAATATATTCGCCAATATGATCTGTTTTAACTTGTTCTGACGCTGCTAAAATTCCAATTGCTAAAGGCAAATCGTAGGCAGAACCTTCTTTGCGAATATCTGCTGGTGCCATGTTGATTACCACACGTTTGCCTGGCATTTTATAGCCATTTGTTTTAAGGGCTGAATCTATTCGCTGCTGGCTTTCTTTTACTGCATTATCGGGTAATCCTACTAAATAAAATTTTGCTCCTTGCGATACATTTACTTCAACAGTAATTGTTGTTGCATTTATTCCATAAACGGCACTTCCATAGGTCTTTACCAACATAAAACTAAGCCTCTAAATTAGATTCAATATAATAAATTAGTGCATGAATTATTTTAATATGAACTTCTTGCACTCTATCGGCAAAACCATTGTGTGCAACTCTAATTTCCACATCGCATAAATTAGCTAAATCGCCACCATTTTTTCCTGTTAGTCCAATTACTTTCATCCCTTTAGCCTTTGCTGATTTTGCTGCATTAATTACGTTTTTAGAATTACCACTAGTGCTAATTCCAAGCAATACATCGCCCGAATTTCCTAATCCTTCAACAAATCGAGAAAAAATAAACTCAAAACCAAAATCATTGCCAGTGCAAGTTATATGTGTTGGATCGGAAATACTAATTGCTGGCAATGCTGCTCGATTATTTCTAAAACGACCCGAAAGTTCTTCGGCAAAGTGCATTGCATCTGACATAGAACCACCATTTCCACAAGAAATAATTTTATTTCTTTTTTTAATTGCTTCTACTAAAATATCTCCAGCTAATTTTACAGATTGTATATTTTCCTCATTATCAATAAAGTTACACAAAGTGCTTTTTGCTTCTAAAAAGATATCTTTTATTTCTTGTTGTTTCATAATTTTTAAAAAATGTTAAAATATCTCGACCTTTAAAAGTACAATAAATTTTATCTTTTATAAAATAAAAAAAATCTCCTTTTAAAAATCACAGCTAATTTATTCTTTTATCCAGACATTTAATATATCTCCAATATACATTTTGTGATAATCTTTTTTTGGATAAATATCATCTGGTATGCCTTGCGCCATTAGTTCTGGTTTTAAAAAATCACCATATACTATTTTGCATTCTATAATTATAGATGCCTCATTAAAAGCTATTTTACCACTTTCGGTTATTAGTGGTGTTAATCCTGCTAGTTTTATTTTATCGCAATCTTTACCTGATTTTGTACCACAAATAGTAAGAGCTTCTTTATATTTTTCATGATCGAAAAAAGCCAAAGTATAAGTTTGCGATTTCTCCAAAAACTCAAAAGTATAGCGTTGTGGACGAACAAAAATAAAAGAAACTTGTTTATTCCACAAATAACCAAAGCCTCCCCAGCTAGCGGTCATGGTATTATAACTTTCCGAATTTCCACTAGTTACCAACATCCAATCATCGGCAACTAATTTTACCAAATTATCATTTATTTTATTGATAGTTGTTTTTTTATAGTTTTTCATATTCATTTTCTATATTAATCTTAAATAAAAAATATTATCATTGCCTATCTATATATTCGATATAAGAACTCCATACAACTTCTCTAATTTTAGATTTTAATTTATAGTCTATATTGTTTTGCATATAAAATTTCGGCTGTTCATTCGTTAATGCAACGTAAAATACAGAAGATATTATATATTGAAATATTTTTGTTGGATGTCCTGTTTTGTCTACAAGCTCTATTTCTGGAAATAACTTATTGAATTTAAATGACACATAACCAATAGGGATAAAAAATATTTCATTATTTATTTTATTCAAAATATATTCATTAGACTTCTTTATTGTATCATATTGTTGTTCTAATGTCTTATAAACCTCAGAACATTGCATTTTGTAAAAAAAACTTGAAGGACAAATCTTTATTGAGTCATTTGAGAAACTAGGATAACTTTCATAGATAAAAGTCTTTGCTTTGCTTAAATTTATAACAGAATCTAAACTTTTAACAGATGGGTAATATTCATATTTTCTATAATCATAAGATAAAATACTATTTCCTCTTTCTTGTAATACTACAATATCATAATTTCCATTCATTATTTTTTGATATACAGTTGGTAAGGTTGTATCGTTCCCAGATATAGTATATCCTCTATTTTTTCTAAAAAAACCATTTGGTTTATCTAGAAACTTAATATGAGTAAAGCCATACAATGATTGTCCATTCATTACAAAAGTTGCAATTTCAATATTTTTTTTATTCTCATCTAACATAGACTGCAACATGTCAGGCATTTTATTTTTTTTGTATTGTGTTAGACTGTTGCCTATTAAAAGTATTCTTGTTTTAGGTAATTGTGCATTAACTATATTATTAATAAAGATTAATAATACAATAATTAATATTTTATTCATAAATAAATTTATCTATTTTCATTAAAGAGATTGTGATAAAAAAAGAAGCTGCCTCAACTTGTGAGACAACCTCAATTTTTGAGCTATTTAATAACCATGCTTGGTTTATTCAATATCAGATGCTGTATCATGATAATAATTACCATCAATATCATAATATGTATTTCATTTTAAATTTGAGAGACTTATCGTTTTAATGAAATTTGAAATTACTTCATTTTTTTCTTGTTTTACGATCATTACTAAAATAGCGGCTAAAATACAATCGAGCAAATGTTCTTCATTACTTTCGCCAAGCATTATTATTTCGCTAATTTTTGCAATTTCAGTTTTAACTAATTGCTTATAAATATAAATAACCTCATCTTCAACTACAGCAGCAGTACCTCCAGCAATTATAAATTGCTTAACCCACTCACTATTAGTTTTTGAAAATAAAATAGGCTTACTATATAATCGTTCTTGCATTTCAACAATTAGTTCATTGTCGGCATTTAAAATAGTGAAACCGTCATCATAAACCTCTTCGGCAACTACCGATTTTGCATAAGCAATATCAACAATATCAACAATATGATCGTAATCGTAATATTCTAATTTTTCTTCCAATAAATTTAAAACGATACCAATATCTGCAAATTTATATGCTAAACCTTGTTTTAAAATTGTTTCAACAGGCGTTTCAACAATAGCAATATCAATTGAAGGATCTCTAAGAATTAATTGCACGTTTTCCGAATTGGTCATATCTCCTTTTTTGAGACACATCTTTCCAACAAACAATCCTTTACTGCTTACAACGCCAGTTTGCAAACCTGTTGATTGTAACCAGTAATTTAATATTTCTAAAGTGAGTCTTTTGCCTTTTGATCCAGTAATTGAAATAAGTGGAACTCTAGTTTTATTTCCTTTAGGGAAAAGCATATCAATAAATTGTTTTTGCACAGTTCGTTTTTCGCCTAAAATAGGATTGATGTGCATTCTAAAATCGGGAGCTGCATTTACTTCAATAATTTTCCCATTTGTTTCTGTAATAGGAACTTGAAGTGATGGAGCCAAAATATCAATACCTGCCACATCTAAATTAAGTATTTTGCTAACATGCTCGCCAATAAAACGATTGAATGGATGAACAACGTCTGTAACATCGGCAGATAAAGCTCCTTGAATAAGGTTTCCTGAATTTTTTAAATAGATAAGTTCTTTTTCGGGCAATACGGTATTTAAATTAAAGCCTAGTAATTCTATTATTTTTAAGGTTTCTTCATCAATTTGAACTTTAGAAAGCATTCCTTTATCGCCTACCTCACGAATTGCTTCATTATTCAATAAATCAATAAGTTCATTAATTGTAGATTCTCCATTTCCAATTATAAAAGGAGGCTGCAGTTGAACAGCTCCAACAAGCTTATAATCAATAATAAGCAATCTATAAATATTTCCGCTAATATATTCTTGAACAATAACATCGTCGTCAAATTCTTTTGTCCACTCAAAAGCATTTCTAATAGCTTCCTCGCTATTTAAATTAATACTTACTCGCTTTCCTTGATAACCTGTTGCGGGTTTTATTACAATAGGTTTTTTTATTTGATTAAAAAACTGAAGTGCCGACTCAACATCTTGAGTAATTATTCTTTGAGGAACAGGAATGCCAGATTCTCCTAAAATTTTAGCAGTTAGAAATTTATTATCAACTGTTTCAACTGCAATTAAACTAGTATCGCCAGTTATTGTAGCTCTTATTATCTTCTTATATTTTCCTGTACCAAGTTGAATGCGATTATATTCATCTAATCGTTGATATGGTATTTTTCTATCAATTGCCTCTTTAACAATTGCTTTTGTGCTAAATCCTAAAACTCTTTTCTCTCGAATAAAAATTAAATTTTCAATTACTTTATTTACATCAAAATGAAGATTGAGCAAAATAGAATTGATTAAACTTAAAGCAGCTTTTCCTGCATAACATCCTGCAATTTCGTCTTCAAATCGAAAAACCACGTTGTAAACACCTTGTTTTTTGGTCATTCTGGTTTTTCCAAAACCCACATCCATTTTTGCAAGATTTTGAAATTCAATAGCTGTATGTTCCAAAATATGACCAAGAAGAGTTCCTTCTTCTACACGTTTAAAAAATCCACCAAGAGTTCCCACCGAACAATGATGAGAATATAACGATGGTACTAATTCTTTAAGTTTATCGTAAAATCCTTCTATTTTATTTGAAAGTACCTCGTCGTATGCCGCTAAATTAATTCTAAGTCGAACTACTGGTCCGCCACTAAAATAATTTGCACCATACAAAACTTTAATATCTTCAAGTATTATAGGTGCATTAATTGGTTGAAATATTACTAAATTGTCGAGATTTGGAGTTTGATTCATATCTAATTATTGTTTTGTGAAAGGTAATATTTTTTTTTGACTTTGATTTTACCTTATAAAAAAACTAAGGTTACAAATATTTATTAAATAAAATCATCGTAATTCTAGGGATTGTTATATTTTTACTATATTTGCATCATTGTTGCATTTGAAATAATTTTGCATTAATGAAAGCAATTGATGTTTTATATAATCATAATCTTAAACGAACAAGCTGTCGTGAAGGAATTATTGAAATCATGATATTAATGAACCAAGCTCTATCTGAAGATGAGATTAGAGAACAGTTGTCTGGCAATTATGATAGAACAACATTTTATCGTTCGTTTAAAACACTTGAAGAAAATAAAATTATACATAAGATTTGTATTGATAATCAAATAATAAAATATGCTCTTGATAATTCGATAACACATAAAAATGAACATGCACATTTTTTTTGCAATAATTGTCATACGGTTAAATGTCTTGAATCGACACCTATTCAAAAAATAAAACTACCCGATGGATATATTGAGGTTGAAACAGAAATTTTAATTAAAGGAACATGTGCCGCATGTAAAAATAATTACAATAAAAATTGAAAGATATAAAAGTCCATATTACTTTTTTTATACTAGGAGTATTCATATTTCCTTTTATTTTTCAATCAATCCACATTATAAGGCATCATTATCAAGATGATTCTGAAAATATTTATTTTTTAAAAGTCAAATCAAATAATCATAATTTTCAGAAAAATATCTCAATTAATTTATTATCAAGAGATAATCATTGTTTAATTTGCGAGTACCAATTTGCTATAAATAGCCTACCTGAAATTCAATATTTTGTAATAAATATTTCAATAAGCAATAGTAATTTCAAAGAAGAAACAATAGCAGAACCACATAAACAAATAATAAATACAAAGTCTTCACGTGCCCCTCCATTGCTAAATTCATAATAATACAATTTTCAATTACAGACGTAATTTCATTTTAATTATTTAAACATGAGTAAGTTTTTCGTGCTTTTATTAAGCATGAATATTATGTGTATTTTTTTGTTTGGGCAAAACAACTATACCTTTTCTGGTTTAGTTGTTGATGAAAATAACCAGCCGTTACTAGCCGCTACTATTTTTATGTTGCCAATTGAAAAAAGTGCAATTACAGATAGTCATGGATATTTTTTAATAACAGGATTAAGTAAAGGTATTTATAAAATAAAAATATCATTTATAGGATACAATTCAATTATTGATAGTTTAAAAGTAGATGGCAATGAAACATATCATGCTCAACTAACAATTGCAGCAGTTAACTTACAAGAAGTTGTTATTAAGGATAATTATGTAGAAACACGAAAAAAGAAAGAATCGCTTAATATTGAAATTGTAAACGATAACTATTTGAAACAAAACAGAGGAGGAAGCCTAATGAATTCTCTTGAAAGACTACCTGGTATAACAACCATAGACATTGGTTCGGGGCAATCAAAACCAGTAATAAGAGGACTTAGTTTTAACCGAGTTGTGGTGGTTGAAAATAACATTAAACACGAAGGACAACAATGGGGTTCCGACCATGGACTTGAAATAGATCAATATTCTATTGATAATATTGAAGTAATAAAAGGACCAGCTTCGCTTATGTATGGTTCAGACGCTATTGGTGGTGTAATCGATATGAAAACAAAAAAACCATCGGCAGAAAATACCATAGGAGGCACAATTGATTTTTCGGGTAAAACAAATAATGACTTTTTAGGAACATCTATTTATTTATTTGGTAGAAAAAATTGGTTTTTTGCTGATTTTAGAGCTACAATATTAAATTATGGAGACTATAAAGTGCCAACCGATAGCGTAAACATTTATTCATATCGTGCGGCATTGTATAAAAACTATTTGCGAAATACAGCTGGAAAAGAACAGAATATAAATTTGTCTTTTGGTGTTATTTTTCCAAAATTTCAAAGCAAGTTTTTTATTAGCAATATAAGTAGTAAAAATGGTTTTTTCGCTAATGCTCATGGATTGGAGCCTCGAAATGTAGATACAATTTTGCACGACAAATCGAGTAGAGATATTAATTATCCATATCAAGAGGTTATTCATTTTAAAACCATAAATAAAAGTCAATATGTACTTAAAAAATTAAAACTTGAGTTAGATTTAGGCTTTCAGCGAAATTTCAGACAGGAATGGAGCCAGTATGTTGACCATGGGTATATGCCTGTTTTGCTTGAAAACACATTAAGTTTTAATCCCGACCTTGAGCTACAGTTTGATAAATATATTTACTCGGAAAATTTAAAGCTTTCTTATACTCAAAACAATATAAATCAATTTATTATTGGTTTTAATAGCGACTATCAGTACAACCAAATTGATGGACGTGGTTTTATTATTCCTGCTTTTAAACAATTAAACATTGGTGGGTATGCTTTTAGCAAACATACGTTTTCAGAAAAAAGTATTTTTCAAATAGGAATACGGTATGATTATGGAAATATTAAAACTAATGAATATTACGATTGGTTTCTTTCTCCTAAAATAAACAACAATGATACAATATTTCAATACATAAAAAGAGCTGATTATTTAAATCGAAATTTTTCAAATATTTCATGGTCTATAGGCTATAACTACAACTTAAAAAAAATAGCACTCAAAATTAATGTAGGAAAAAGTTTTCGTATGCCAATAGCTAAAGAATTAGCAGCCAATGGAGTTAATTATCATAATTTTAGTTATGAAGTAGGTTCTTCAAGTTTATCGCCCGAAATATCTTATCAACTTGATGCTGGTATTGAATATAGTTCAAATAATTTTGCGGTAGAATCAACACCTTTTATAAATTATTTTTCAAATTATATTTATCTTAATCCAAGTTCAGAGCACGATAGACTTTATGGTAATGGAAATCAGATTTATTATTATTCTCAATGCAAAGTTATTCGCTATGGTATTGAGTTTCACACACATTATCAATTGTTTAAATTTTTACAATTTGGTATTTTAGGCGAATATGTTTATTCGGAGCAACTTTCTGGAGAAAAAAATGGTTTTTCTCTTCCTTTTTCTCCTCCCACTTCTGCTATTCTTAATTTAAAATATCAAAAGCAAAAAATAAAATTTATAGAGAATATTTATTTATCTATCGATTATAGAATTACAGCCTCTCAAAACAATATTGTGCCACCCGAAGAACCAACTATTGGCTATAGGGTAATTAATTTAGGATTTGGTGGCGATATACAATTAAAAAAGCAAAAAATAAATATATCATTACAGGTTCAAAATATGCTAAACAACAAATATTTTAATCATACTAGCTATTATAGGCTAATAAATGTTCCAGAACCAGGACGAAATTTTGTTTTAACCATTTCAATTCCATTTTCACAACAATTAAAAAAAACAAATAATGTATAACTTTAATTTTATGAATACAAAAATCAAAACAATGGCTGTTATTTTAACAGCAATAAATATTATTTTCTTTAACTCTTGCAAAAAAGATGAAGAAACATTAGCTAGACCTCAAATAACGCTTACCGAAGTAGGACTAGAAAATAGTAAAATA
>Ga0316608_1000840_pt1 | contig 13099 bp, 10 predicted proteins | sample MIS2016152B_MG_FD_207673 | JGI IMG/M metagenome (GOLD analysis project Ga0316608, IMG submission 207673) | Microbial mat bacterial communities from Middle Island sinkhole, Lake Huron, Michigan, United States - MIS.2016.152B | ecosystem: Environmental > Aquatic > Freshwater > Lake > Sediment...
GACATGACAAGTGATAAAAATAGCTCTTTTTTTTATGTTATTAGCCCTTACCGTTAATCAATCCGTATCCGCAGATGAGGTGTGGAATAGCACCTACGGTAAAGTGATTTATGAAAATGAAATCGGCAGTACAGCGGTATGGAGTTATAACTATCAAGGCACAGAAGGCTGGATTTATATTGATAAATTAGCAGGCGTTTATCAAGGACGCGGGACTTATGAAGGTTACTGGATTCAAGCGTCTTCAGCAGAAAAATGTAGCAGTCAAAAGATGATGAACGGTAAAGCCAGTCCCTATTGGGGAAAATTGACTATCCAATTTTTAGACCCTGATTTTCCTTCACGCTGGCAAGCAAAATGGAATTATTGTGATAAAAAACCCATCGCAACTTGGCAAGGTTTGCCAGTCACAAATTAATGGGCAATTGTGGCATAATGTTGAGTCTAAAATATAAATTTTGACACGGGCTTAACCGCTCTATTTATCCTAATCCTTTTAAAACCAGAACTCTTATGACACATTACACAGGTTTAATTGCCCACTATCAAGACCGACTCCCCGTTAGCGCAACCACGCGCTTAATTAGCCTAGGCGAAGGCAATACCCCGTTAATTCAATTGCACCACGTTCCGCGTTTAGTTGGCAAAGACGTAACGATTTATGTGAAATACGAAGGCTTAAATCCAACAGGCTCGTTCAAAGACCGTGGTATGACAATGGCGGTCACTAAAGCGGTGGAAGAAGGCAGTCAAGCCATTATTTGCGCATCCACGGGCAATACTTCTGCGGCGGCAGCGGCTTATGCAGTTCGTGCAGGCATTAAAGCTTTTGTGTTAATTCCTGAGGGAAAAATTGCCTTGGGAAAATTAGCCCAAACATTGATGTATGGGGCGCAAATCATTCAAATTAATGGTAATTTTGACAAAGGCATGGCGTTGGTCAAAGAAGTTGCCACGCACGCCCCTGTCACCATCGTCAATTCCATTAACCCGTTTCGCTTGGAAGGACAAAAAACCGCCGCATTTGAAATTGTGGATGAATTAGGTTTTGCTCCCGATTATCACTGTTTACCCGTTGGCAATGCGGGCAATATTACCGCGTATTGGAAAGGCTATAGCGAATATGCCAGTGACAGCGCGACGCACAAAGCCGTGACCCCTACTCGCCCTGTGATGTGTGGCTATCAAGCCGCAGGAGCTGCGCCCTTTATGGCAGGAAAAATGATTGACAATCCTGAAACCGTTGCCACCGCAATTCGGATTGGACATCCGCAATCGTGGGATTTAGCCTGGAATGTACAGCGCGAATCCAATGGCTGGTTTGATAGTTTAACCGACACTGAAATTTTAGCCGCACAAAAGCTATTGTCTCAATTTGAAGGAATTTTTTGTGAACCCGCCTCAGCCGCTTCATTAGCAGGGGCGTTGCGTGATATTCAAACTGGCAAAATTCCTGAAGGCAGTAACATTGTCTGTACCCTGACAGGTAACGGTTTAAAAGACCCTGATACCGCTATCAGTCAATGCCAAGATACCCATCCTGTAACGATTGATGCTTCGTTGGATGCGGTGAAAAAAGCGATTTTGGATGCCATGTAAGTTTTAAAAAATGCGGGTCATTAAATTAGGTGGCAGTTTAAGCCATTCAACTTCGTTAAAAAAGTGTTTAGCTACGATTGCTGCGAATCAACACACAAAAACTGTGATTGTGCCAGGCGGTGGGGATTTTGCTAATCAAGTTCGCTTATCACAACAACGTTGGCAATTTAATGACCGCATTGCCCATGACATGGCGATTTTGGCGATGCAGCAGATGGCGTTATTATTCAAAGGACTGCATCCTGAATTTGCGTTAATTTCCTCTATTACCGAAATTAAAAAAGCCCCTTCACAGCCTATTATTTGGTCGCCTTCCATAAAACAACTCAATCAAGCCGGGATTCAACCCAGTTGGGCGATTACCTCCGACAGTCTTGCCGCTTGGTTAGCCAAAGAATTAGTCGCAGAGCGTTTGATTGTGGTAAAAGCGGCGGCTGTTCACACCACTAATTTAGCTGAATTAACCGCCCAAGGGATTTTGGACAACGCTTTTGTTGGATTTGTAACACACGCGCCCTTTTCTCTTCACATTGTCAATCAAGAGCATTTTTATGAGCAGCAACTCGCTAACCACCAGATTGCTTGAGGTGATTCGCGCTTTTTTGCAGCAGCAATTTAGGCAGGTTTATTATCAAACCAAAGAGTCCTTCGGACAGCACAAACGGGACTTAGTGGTACTGCACGTTGAGCAAGCGTGTAGCAGTTTAGAACAAAGTCGCGATCAATTTTCACAAACGCTGGATAAATTCAAAACTGTGATTGCCTTGCCTGACACTCCTTTAGAACAAAAATATCGTTTGCTAAAACGGCACTATGAAAGTTGTCAATTTCGCGCCGATGAAGTGGGCAATAGAATTGTTGCGATTACGCAAGTCAGTGAAGCTTTGTTTACTGAGTGGGAAGCGGAGTTGAAGCTGTATCAAAATCGCACCTTGCGCAGCCAAAGTTTGCGGCAACTTAAAACAGCGCGGCAACATTATGCCCGTTTGATTAAAAGTTTATCCAAAGCAGAAAGTCAAATTCAGCCTGTGCTGGCTGCGTTTCGGGATCAAGTGTTGTTTTTAAAGCATAATCTTAATGCACAGGCCATTGCGGCGTTACAACAAGAGTGTGTGTTGATTGCGATTGATATTTCACAACTCATTGCGGCAATGGAAAAAACCATTGCCGAGGCAAATCAATTTGTATCGGCGTTAGTCGAGCAAAAATCGTTGCCACAACTTAATTAAAAAGCCTCCTCCCAGAAAAGAAGGAGGTTTTGAATTTAGTTAGATAAACTAACAATTCTTTTTGAATATTCAACTGCCAAACACTCTACGTCAGCACAAGCATTGCGCGTGTTATTCAACCAATCTTTTTGCACTTGTTTGGCACTGGCCGATTTACTCACTACTTTATATTGTCTTGCCATAATGCCATCTAAAGAAGACAAGGGTTTGCTGTCACAAACAAGATGTTCAACAGGTGTTCCAGCTTTTGCACAATTAAATGAGGGCGCAATAGAGCTTGATGCGTTTGAACCTGATAAAAAAGCAACCACTTGCGCACTGGCATCACACAAATTTTTATCGCCTGCAGCACAGCCTTGGGCTAATTGCTTACCGATTGTTGTTAATTCGCTAGGACTTGCTTCCATAGCCACAGGTGCTGTGACAACGGCAACCGCTTTGTCAGCCGCAGAAACCACCGCTTGTGTAGTGGGTGCTGTTGAAGAACAGGCGGTTAAAGCAAGTGCCAGTAAAGAAAGGGAAAAAATATTTTTCATAAAAGTGACCAAAAGAATTAAAAATGCAGATTATAGCGGATTAACTCTTTTTATGAGTAAGATATTTAGTGGACTTTTTTTAACGCAATCGTGTTATTTTACAACGCCGTGTTTTTCTGAGTTTAATGAGAAACAGGGCATTTAACGGATTTACTGCAACTGCCCTTGGCTAAAATGATAAACCTTATCGACCAATTTTAACCCCGCGCTGCGATGTGTCACCATAATCAAGGTTTTATGTTGCGCAATCACCGCTAAGGCTGCCAACACTTCTTCTTCGGTTTTGCTATCTAAGCCTTCGGTGGGTTCGTCCAATAATAAAATCGGGGCATTTTTTAAATAAACCCGCGCCAAGGCAATCCGTCGCGCTTCCCCGCCCGATACTTTCAAACCTTGCTCACCCACCCAAGTGTCTAGCCCTTCAGGTAAACGGGCAATTAACGCATTTAAGCCTGCGGCAGCAATGGCTTGTTGCAATTCAGCATCACTGGCAGAAGGTTTCCCTAGCAATAAATTTTCTCGAATTGTGCTAGCAAATAATTGACTGCGTTGTGATAACAAACCAAAACAAGACAGTAAATCATCGGAGTGAAAGTTTTTATAATCTTGACCGGCTAATAAAATACGCCCTTGTTGTGGGTCAAAAAAACGCAATAAAAGCTGTAAAAGCGAGGTTTTTCCCGCGCCACTTTCACCGATAATCCCAATTTTACTGCCTTGTGGAATGACTAAAGAAACGTTTGAAATAACATTCTGTTTGTGGTCTGGATAATGAAAACTGATATTTTCCAAGGTTAAATCATACTGTTGCGGCAAAACAGCCGTTTGCGCTGGTTCTTCAATCGCAGGGGACAAACTCGCGGTTGTCCGAATATGATGTGCTGCTTGCTGAACTTTTCCCAGCATTTGCATGGCAGGGGCTAAGGGGGTAATCAATTCAAACGTGGCAATAATGCAAAATACCAAAACGGCACAGTCCGTAGGGGTTAGCAAGCCATCTTGCAACGCTGTGGCAGTTAAAATCAAGGTAAGCAATAAACTTAATTGTGAAATTAGCAAGGTTAAAGCCGAAGACAAGGCGGTTAAGCAATTATTGGCGCGTTGCGTTTCAATTAAGCGTTCGGAGATGGCGGTGAGTTTGTGTTGAAAACGCTCATAAGCCGCAAAAACCACTAATTCCCGCAGCCCTTGTAAAATTTCAATTTGCCGAGTTTTAAAATTTGCCGTTAGGGTGGTAATGGCTTTAGCCCCATTTTCACCGAGGCGATTAAAAGACAGCGGAACGGCAATAGTGGCAAAAATAAGCAACAGCCCAAGATTAAAACTTAAAATCGGCTGGTACTGATAGATAAAACTCAACACTGCACTTACACCAATAATGGCAACCGTTATCGGCGCGAGTAAGCGTAAATACAGCGCGTCCAACGCATCAATATCGCTGGTCATCCGAGCCAAGACATCACCACTGCGCAGCAAAGCCAAGCGACCTGTGGCAAGCGGTATCATTTGCGCGAAAAACCAAATCCGTACCCGTGCTAAAACCCGAAACGTGGCTTCATGGGTAATCACCCGCTCACCGTATCGCCCTAGGGTTCGGGTAATGGCAAGCCCTCTAATTTGTGCGGCGGGGAGTAAATAATTTAAATCCATTAACGCGGCACTGCTGATAAACCAACCCGATAGCGTTAATAAAACAATCCCTGCGGCGGCGGTGAGTGCAGACAGTAAAACACCTGCGATAAGCCAGCTTTGATAGGGTTTAAATAGGCGAATAAAAAAAAGTAAATCTTGCATAGTGGTTGATTTTTTAAGAAGTTTTATTCAGAAAAATGGGCTTTGTGATTTTTTCTAATCTTTTTTTGCGGCGTAGTATCCATAACAGGTGAGATAAGCTTTTGATACAGTTCAAATAAAAACGCCACGCGGCTGGCATCGTCTTTTGTGCCTTTATAACTGTAAGCGGCATCAACGGCTTTATCAAGGGCGTTATGGGCTTTTAGTAAATCAACAGGCATATTCCCTGAAGCATAAATCACGGCAAGCGAACAGGTTTGTCCGTATTTTGCAGACAACTCTTCTTCTGCTTTTCGTGCCTCTAAAATAGCTTGTGCTGCCAATTCAATCTTCTTTTTTGCCGCTGGTGTGACTTTTTCAGGAAAGGGAAAATTATTATAAACAACGGTATTTGAATAACGATAATCGCTTTTCAGTCGTCCACAAACAGCTCGCATCCAAACATTATGAAAAGTTGAACAAAGCATTCCAAAATCGTACAAACTAGCATTAGGTAACATAAAATTTGCGTTGCTACAAATGACATCAGCAGGTAAAAAACCGATTGGAATATATTTTCGCAGTTCAGATGAGGTACTTGGAATTAATAAATAGGGTTGGTCAGTTTGCCGAATCTCACCAAATAAATGCGGACTTTCAGCTAATTTCTGCGTTGGCAATTTCTTACTCGCCAATCGCATTTTTTTGACTAATTCCATGCGTTTTTTAATTTCAGGCGAGTTTATCCGATCAGTTGCGCTACTGTTTGTTAGCCATAAACAATAACGTGGAATGTTATTAATAAACTCATCTGCCCCCAAAAATGGGCGTATGTATTTAGCAGCAATAGGGTCATTTTCACGAATTTTGTCAGCTTCCGATTGAGATAAGAGTAAGTACCCACCATCTGTCGGTTGGCTGCCTTTTACCATTTCGGCTTCTTTCTGCGATAAAAGCAAATACCCTCCATCAGTTGGCTTGTTTCCATAAACCATTTCAGGAACGCTAAGACTTAACGGCTTACGCCGTTTTTGAATTAACACTGTTGGAGCATCTACTAAATAAGGATTAATCCGCGTTGCTTTGTATTCAATCGGCTCACCTTGAATATTATCGCCATAATCAAATAAACGGTAACGACTCGGTTCTTTTAAGCCAAATCCCATAATCACACAATGCACAGCGGCAACCCCCCGCCCTTCATTGCTCCATTTAAAAGTGCGATGGGCAAAGTGAAGTTTTACTTTTAATTTCAATAACGCTGTCCATAAAACAGCGACTTGTTCGCCTTGGGTTAAGCTATTAGTCGAAACAAAAGCCACAGGAATATTCGGATTAGCTTGAATATAACGCGCCGCTTTAATATGCCAAGCTGTTACATAATCTAATACACCTGCTCCGTGCATATCCTGAAAAACAAAATCCAAATCTGATTTTTGAGCTATTGTTTGATAGCTATAACCAATAAACGGCGGATTGCCCATAATAAAATGGCATTGTTCAGGTTCAATTACTTTTTCCCAATCCATTTGTAACGCATTTGCTTGAACAATATTGGCTTTTTTCAATAACGGAATTCGGCTGTAATATTCCCCAAACTGCAAAACCTTTAAATTCATTTGATGGTCAACCAGCCACATGGCAAGCGTGGCAATATGTACCGCACTTTCATCTATATCAATGCCGTGAAATTTATCCACATCACACAAAATAAGCGCGTTCACGCTTAAATGTGCCATTGGATTATCACCATACCGCGCTTTTATCACTTCCAATTCTAATAAACGCAATTCACGATAAGCAATAATCAAAAAATTACCACACCCACAGGCGGGGTCAAAAAAGTTTAATTCAGCGATTTTTTTATGAAACGCATTTAATTTAGTTTTCACTTTGCGGATTTTTTCAAATTCGTTGTGTAAATCATCCAAAAATAACGGCTTAATGGTTTTTAAAATATTTTCTTCACTGGTGTAATGTGCGCCAAACTCGCGGCGTTTTTTCGTTTTTGCCGTTGCCACTTCGTCATCAAAGTGCATTATCGCTTGAAATAATGAACCAAAAATCGCGGGGCTAATTTCACTCCAATTTAATTTGGCACATTCAATTAAAAGACCGCGTGTTGTTTCATCGAATTGGCAAAAATTTAAGTAACCTTCAAATAAATCGCCGTTAATATAGGGAAATACGTTTAAATGTTCAGGTAAATTGAGTTGCCTTTTTTTGCCTTGATAGTGCGGATTGTGTTTTAAATGTAAATCATCAGCCTTATTTAACGTATCAAATAAAGCGGATAATGCGCCGTGCAAATCCGAACCATCGACTTGTGTATAATTATGTAAATAATTCAAAAACTTACCGTTTTCGCCGAATAAGCCGGTGTTATCAGAAAATAAACAAAACAATAGCCTTACTAAATAGGTTTCTAAATCGTTATCCGTGTAACCTGTGGCTTTCATTGCATCATGCAAATCGCCCATTTTTTCAGCCGCTTCTTTATTGATATGCTCTTCTTTTTTAACGGCTATTTGTTCGTAACCTGTTAAAAAGCGAAAATGCTCAATGTAGTGCGGCAATTGCTCTAATTTGATTTTTAACGGCTCGGCGTGGGTTTCCAGATTGTATAAATGCAGATTTTGAAAATCGCTCACCAAGACGCAAAGCGGTAATTCTTCCTCTTTCAAGCCGTGAAAATACTCGCTGGCTTGGCTATAAGCTTTGTCTAAATCCTCGCCCGCTGATTTCATTTCAATCAGCAATAAACCCGGAATAAAACCATCAATCCGTCCGTATTGATTACCTAATTTTTTGACACGTTTTTCAAACGACACAAAACGGCGATGACTTATGCCAAAAATCTTGCATAAATCGCGAATAAAGTCCTGCGCTTCGCCCATTTCATAACTGGAATCAGCAAATTCTTTGGCAAACTTAGCCGCATTTTTTCTTAAAATTTCGATAGTTAGCATAAGAAACAGGATAAAATTTAACACGCTGAGGCGAATGTTAATCTAAAAAATCACTGAACTAAAGTGATGTATGCTTGCTCTTTAAAAGAAGTAAAACCGCTAAAACAAAAAAACCTGCTCCGCTGTCAAAACGTCACAGGTTTTTCATCATCAACATTTACCGTTTTTAATGCGCAATCAAAGGCGTTTTTTTCTCTTTATGCACAATGGTTTCTGATTCGACCAAATTCAATTCCGACTGACTGGTTGGTGTGGGTAGATATTGCAACGCTAACGCTAACACCTCATCTATCCATGACACACAATGAATTTCTAAATTTTCCTTAATATTGGCAGGAATTTCCACCAAATCTTTTTCATTACCCGCAGGAATCAAGACTTTAGTAATTCCACCCCGATGGGCTGCCAGTAATTTTTCTTTCAGTCCACCGATAGGTAAAACCTCACCCCGCAAAGTAATTTCACCTGTCATCGCTACATTGGCACGCACAGGAATTTTGCTTAATGCCGAGACAATCGCCGTACACATTCCAATCCCTGCACTTGGGCCATCTTTTGGGGTTGCTCCTTCGGGGACATGAATATGAATATCGGTATTTTGAAATACGCTATTGTCAATTCCTAACACCGCTGCACGGCTTCTGACCACCGTCATGGCTGCCTCAATGGATTCTTTCATCACCTCACCAAGTTTGCCTGTTGCCGATTGCTTACCTTTACCCGGCATAGTTGCGGTTTCGATGGTTAATAATTCGCCCCCGACCTCTGTCCACGCCAGCCCTGTCACTTGTCCAATTTGGTCTTTTTCCTCCGCACAACCATAATCAAACCGTCTGACCCCTAAATAGCTATCCAAATTTTCAGCATTAACCAGCATTTTGTTATCAGTTGGATTCAGCAATAAGGATTTAACCACTTTACGACAAATTTTAGAAATCTCACGCTCTAAACTGCGTACCCCTGCCTCACGGGTGTAATAACGAATAATATCACGCACAGCTGATTCGCTAATCTCGATTTCACCTTCTTTCAAGCCATTGTTTTTAATCTGTTTTTTGGTTAAAAAACGCAGCGCAATGTTAATTTTTTCATCTTCGGTGTAACCTGCTAACCGAATAACCTCCATTCTATCAAGTAACGCATGAGGAATATTCATAGTATTAGCAGTTGCCACAAACATGACATCCGACAAATCAAAATCTACTTCTAAATAATGATCGGCAAAGGTATGATTTTGTTCAGGGTCTAACACTTCTAACAAAGCAGAAGCTGGGTCGCCACGAAAATCGGCTGCCATTTTGTCAATTTCATCTAATAAGAATAACGGATTTTTTACGGTCACTTTGGCAAGATTTTGTAAAATTTTTCCTGGCATTGAGCCAATATAAGTGCGGCGATGCCCACGAATTTCTGCCTCATCACGCACACCGCCTAATGCCATTCGCACATAATTACGATTGGTGGCACGCGCAATCGACTGCCCGAGTGAGGTTTTCCCTACGCCAGGCGGCCCTACTAAACATAAAATAGGCCCTTTCAATTGTTTTACCCGTTGTTGTACGGCAAGGTATTCTAAAATCCGCTCTTTAACTTTTTCCAAGCCATAGTGTTCAGCATCTAATACTTCTTCGGCTACTTTTAAATCATGCCGGACTTTGGTTTTTTTCTTCCACGGTACATTGGTCATCCATTCAATATAATTGCGTACCACGGTGGCTTCTGCCGACATAGCAGGCATCATTTTCAGCTTACCCAATTCTGCCATCGCCTTGGTTTTGGCTTCTTTTGACATCCCTGCTTTGGCAATTTTAGCCTCCAGCTCTTCTAATTCACTGGTCACTTCTTCCATTTCGCCCAGTTCTTTATGAATCGCTTTAATTTGCTCATTCAGATAATATTCTTTTTGATTTTTCTCCATTTGCTGTTTTACGCGAGTACGAATGCGCTTTTCCATTTCCAGCAAATCACGTTCCCCTTCCATCAAAATCATCAAATTTTCTAACCGCTGTGCCACGTCCCCTAGCTCCAGCATTTTTTGCTTTTCATCCAATTTTAACGTCATGTGTGCTGCAATGGTGTCGGCAAACCGACTGGGGTCATCAATATTGGCGAGTGAGTTCAGCACTTCGGGCGGAATTTTATTATTCAGCTTAACGTATTGCTCAAAAGAGGTGGTCAACGTGCGCTGCAACACATCTAACTCATCCGCTTCTAAGGTTAAATGTTCTTCAATATCGGCAACGGCGGCACAAAAATAACCATTCACTTCTTCATAACGCAAAATTTTGCAACGCTGCTTTCCTTCAACCAACACTTTAATCGTGCCATCAGGTAACTTTAATAACTGCAAAATAATTGCTAGCGTCCCAATTTTATATAAGTCATCAAACCCTGGCTCATCAACCGTTGCTTCTCTTTGTGCAACTAATAAAATTTGCTTGTTATCACGCATTGCAAATTCTAAGGCCTCAATTGATTTGCCTCTGCCGACGAATAAAGGAATAACCATATTCGGATAAACCACCACATCGCGCAACGGCAATACTGGAACTAACTCATCCTGTTGTATTATGTCAATTCTGTTGTTTTCCATTAATTAAAAACCTTATCTGCACTGTTTCAAGATAATTATTATATGGGGATATAGGCAACAAATAGCAAGTTTAGCTCTATTTTTTTGGCAAAAAAAACGGAAGCCTTTTTACAAAGCTTCCGTTTTGATTGTTTTTTTGCGCATTTTAAGCGATTAACCCGCGTTAGCTAATTGCGCTTCTGTTTCATAAACTAAAATCGGGTCATGCTGCCCTAAAATAACACCCTCATCCAATACCACTTTGGCAATATTGGTAGAAGAAGGCAATTCATACATGGTATCAAGCAGGACATTTTCCATAATGGTTCTAAGCCCACGCGCCCCAGTTTTTCGTTCCATGGCTTTACGCGCAATCGCTGATAACGATTCTTCTCTAAATTCTAACTCCGCCCCTTCCATTTCAAACAAATGTTGATATTGTTTGATTAACGCATTTTTCGGTTCAGTTAAAATTTTGATTAATGCCGCTTCATCCAATTCTTCTAGGGTTGCAACAACGGGCAAACGTCCAACAAATTCAGGAATTAAACCGTATTTAATTAAATCTTCGGCTTCAACCTCTGCAAATAATTCGCCAACATTCTTCGCATTATCTTTGGTATTGACTTGGGCTGAAAAACCGATGCCGCCTTTTTCAGAACGGGCTTTAATCACTTTATCAAGTCCTGCAAACGCTCCGCCAACGATAAACAAAATATTGGCGGTATTGACTTGCAAGAAATCTTGCTGTGGATGTTTACGTCCACCTTGGGGGGGGATAGAAGCCACCGTCCCTTCAATTAATTTCAGCAAGGCTTGCTGCACACCTTCGCCTGACACATCACGGGTAATGGATGGATTATCCGATTTGCGCGATATTTTGTCGATTTCGTCGATATACACAATCCCTGATTCTGCTTTTTCAACGTTGTAATCACATTTTTGCAAAATCTTTTGAATAATATTTTCCACGTCTTCACCGACATAACCTGCCTCGGTTAAGGTTGTGGCATCGGCAATTGTGAAAGGAACATCCAATAAGCGTGCTAAAGTTTCGGCTAATAAAGTTTTACCCGAACCTGTAGGCCCTATGAGCAGAATATTACTTTTGGCTAACTCAATTTGGTCTTGTTTTGATTGACTGCGTAAGCGTTTGTAGTGATTGTAAACCGCCACTGCCAGAATTTTTTTGGCATTTTCTTGACCGATAACGTATTGGTCAAGCACTTCTTTGATTTCTTTGGGTTTAGGTAACTTATCTTCAACTGCCTCAGCTTCATCTTCAGGCAATTCATCACGAATAATGTCATTACACAGCTCAACACATTCATCACACACATAAACCGCAGGCCCTGCAATCAGTTTTTTAACTTCGTGCTGACTTTTACCGCAAAAAGAACAATAAAGGAGTTTATCGTCATTTTTACTGTTTTTGTCACTCATAACACGCTCCGTTTACACCGAATGGAATATTTAAAAAAATCAGCCGAACAGGTTTTACTCACCCAAATCCGCTGTTCTGTGTGAATAAACTTTGTCGATTAAGCCGTACTCAACCGCCGCTTCTGCACTCAAAAAGTTATCTCTATCGGTATCTTTTTCTATTTTTTCAATAGGTTGCCCTGTATGATGGGATAAAACCCGATTCAATTTGGCACGAATAGATAAAATCTCCCGCGCATGAATGTCTATATCAGAGGCTTGCCCCTGAAATCCGCCTAACGGCTGATGAATCATCATGCGCGAGTTAGGTAAACAAAAACGTTTGCCTTTTGCGCCGGCGGTGAGCAATAACGCGCCCATGCTAGCGGCTTGACCAATACACATAGTGCTGACATCTGGCTTGATAAACTGCATCGTGTCATAAATAGACATCCCAGCCGTTACCGACCCACCTGGCGAATTAATGTATAAGTGTATGTCTTTATCAGGGTTTTCCGATTCTAAAAACAATAATTGGGCGACAACTAAATTTGCCATGTAATCTTCAACTTGCCCTACTAAAAAGATAACTCGCTCTTTTAGTAAACGTGAGTAAATGTCGAATGAACGTTCACCCCGTGCAGTTTGTTCGATAACAATAGGAACTAATCCACCCGCCGCTTGGGGAGAAAAAGAATTGATTTGATGAGTTTGATGACTGTACATACGACTCTCTCTAAAGAAGGGGAACAATTATTGCCGTTGTTTATCCATGACATCAGTAAAGCTTAGATTTTCGTCAACAATGTTTATTTGACCGATAATCCAATCAACGGTTTGGTCTTCTAACACCATTTGCCGAATGTCATTGAGGCGTTTTTTGTCCGCATAATGCCACTGTACCACTTCCTCAGGATTTTCATAGCTTTTTGCCAAATCTTCAATGGTAGAGCGAACCCTGTCTTCATCAATTTTAAGCTGATTGGACTCAATAATTTC